>Ga0315901_10001236_pt1 | contig 36995 bp, 28 predicted proteins | sample LakEriMetagenome_10_FD_203761 | JGI IMG/M metagenome (GOLD analysis project Ga0315901, IMG submission 203761) | Freshwater fungal communities from buoy surface, Lake Erie, Ohio, United States - Buoy 2 MA116 | ecosystem: Environmental > Aquatic > Freshwater > Lake | place: USA: Lake Erie, Ohio...
GTCAGGGTGAGTGGCTGGTCATCGAAGCCGATGAGAGCGATGGCTCCATCGTGCAATACCATGCCGAGATCGGGCTGCTGCTGAATGTCGACAAGGATCATAAGGAGATCGATGTGCTCATGGATATCTTCAATACCTTCCGCAACAACAGCCGGAGGTTCATCGTGAATCGATCACACCCCCTTGCGGCTACATTGAGCATTTCAGCCGAGAATGATTTTTCCTTTGACTCTGCTACCGGCGCAGGATTTACCGGCGCTGATTTTTCCCAACAGGGACTCTCGATACATTTTACCGTCAACCAGGTTCCCTTTACCCTGCACTCTGTGGGCCAGCATAATATGGAGAACGCACTGGCGGCCGCCACCGTGGCCGCACAGGTGGGCGTGGACCTAAGCACCAGCGCAGAAGCCATCGCCACCTATGAAGGCATTTACAGGCGCCACCAGGTGATCGGGAAAAAGAACGGCGTGATACTGATCGACGACTATGCCCATAATCCGGTCAAATGTGCGGCTTCGATCAGGGCCTGCCAGCCCGTGGGCGACAAACTGATCGCCTGGTTTCAGCCTCACGGTTACGCACCAACGAAATTCCTTCGAAAGGATTTTTGTGAAGAGATCAGCGCCGCGATGCGACCGCAGGACCAGATCTGGATGAGTGAGATTTTCTATGCCGGCGGCACCACCACCAAAGATATTTCGGCGGCAGATCTGATTCAGGACCTTAAGGAGAATGGGATCAACGCCCATTTCGTGGAGCATCGGGATGACCTCGTGAGTGCGATCCGGAAGGACCTGGATGGTGATGTGGTATTGCTGTTGATGGGTGCCAGGGATCCCTCGCTGGAACATTTCGCGGCAAAAGTCTGGAAACAACTCGGATGATACACCTGATCACCAATATCAAATCACTGGCAGGGGTTCATGATCCCAAAGAGCCCCTTCGGGGAGAGGCTTTGCGACAGCTGCCTGCCATTGACAATGCATGGCTCCTGATCGATCATGGCATGATCGCCGGCTTTGGGAAGATGGGTGATGGCTCCATGCCTCTCGTTCCTGCAGTTACAGATGCTGGCGGTCATATCATATTGCCGGCCTGGTGCGATTCCCACACGCACCTCGTGTACCCCGCAGGCCGGGAAGACGAGTTTGTCGACAAGATCAAAGGACTCAGCTATGCGGAGATCGCCGCCAAAGGCGGGGGAATCCTCAACTCGGCCGCGAAACTGAATGCGATGGATGAAGACGAGCTGTTTAAACTGGCGCTGGTTCGGCTCGACGAGATCAGGGCCATGGGGACGGGTGCCGTGGAGATCAAAAGCGGTTATGGGTTGACGGTAGAAGGGGAACTCAAGATGCTCAGGGTGATCAGGCGGTTGAAGGAACGTTCCACCATGGTGATCCGGTCCACCTTCCTGGGCGCCCACAGTTATCCCGCGGCCTTTAAGGATGACCATGAAGGTTATATCCGTATGATCGGGGAGGAGATGCTTCCCTTGATCGCGGCGGAGAAACTGGCTGACTATATCGACGTATTCTGTGAGCACGGATTTTTCAGCCGTGATGAAACCGAACGCATCTGCAACCTGGGTAAGCAGTATGGACTGAAGCCCAAGATCCATGCCAACCAGTTGAGTTTGTCGGGCGGTGTACAGGCCGGCGTAAAACTCAATGCTGTTTCCGTGGATCATCTGGAAACCATGGATGCCGATGCGATCTCAGCATTGGCATCGTCCCATACCATCGGTACTCTATTGCCCACGGCGGCATTTTTTCTGCGCATGCCCTTTCCGCCGGCGCGGCAGATGATCGATGCGGGTTGTGCGTTGGCCATCGCTTCTGATTACAACCCGGGTTCTTCACCGAGCGGTAACATGAACCTGGTGGTATCCATGGCCTGCATCGGCATGCGTATGCTTCCCGAGGAGGCCATCAATGCGGCCACCATCAATGGCGCTTTTGCCATGGGTTGTGCCGATGAGGCCGGCAGCATAGCGGTAGGTAAGAAAGCCCGGCTGAACATCACGGTGCCCATGCCGTCGATCGCTCATCTTCCCTATGCCTTTGGTAACGTTCAATTACAACCGCTGGATAAATTCTTGATGGCTTAGTTCTTTTTCCGATATTGGCGGGCAATGGATTCGTATGAATGGATTAACCGTTGAGTGGCTGCTCATCATTGTGTCTGGCATGGTGGTGATGTCGTATTTCTTTTCCGTCATCAGTAAGTTCATCCGTGTGCCTTCCGTATTGTTATTGTTGTTTACCGGTGTTGGCCTCCGCATCCTCGCAGATTCAACGGGAACAAAGATTGCCCTTCCGGATTCCCTGGTGCAATTGCTGGGGATCGTAGGTCTGGTGATGATCATCCTCGAAGCGGGGCTTGACCTGAAGTTGAAAAGGGAAAAGCTCAGCCTGATCAGGAATACGTTTTTCTCAGCGCTTGTGATCCTGCTGGTATCTTCTTTCCTGGTGGCTTACATCCTGGAGTATTTATTGAAAGAGCCATTCATGAATTGCCTGGTCTACGCCATTCCGCTGTCCATCATGAGCAGTTCCATTGTGATACCCAGCATCCACAACCTGACGGAAAGAAAGCAGGAATTTCTTGTGTACGAGGCATCGTTCTCCGATATCCTGGGCATCATGTTTTTTAATTTCCTGACCGCGAGCAGCACCATTACCCTGGCGTCTACAGGTGGTTTCTTCGGAAGCCTCCTGGTATCCATCATCCTGTCTATCGTTTTTTCCGCCCTGCTGTTCATCATCCTGGTGCGCAGCACCATACAGATCAAGTTTTTCCTGGTTTTTGCCCTCCTGCTCGCGATATATGTCAGTGGTAAATTGCTTCACCTGCCCTCCTTGCTGGTGATCCTGGTATTTGGGCTTTTCATCAACAACCTTGAATCCGTTCGGTTCCCATGGTTCAGGAAGATGTTCCCGGAACACACGGTAAAGGACCTTCAGCATTTGCTGCATACCATTACCGCGGAGTCCTCCTTCCTCATTCGTACTTTTTTCTTCATCATTTTCGGATTTTCCATCACCATCGGGTTCCTGGAGAACGAAGAGGTGTTGCTCACAGGAGGTCTTATTGTTCTTGCGCTGCTGGTGGTGAGGTTCCTGTATTTACGGTTTTTCCTGAGGACAAATGTGTTCCCGGAATCGTTCTTTATTCCAAGGGGATTAATTACTATTGTGTTGTTCTATAAGATCCCGCCCGAATTCAGGTTAGAGAGTTTTAACGACGATATACTTTTTTTTGTGATCCTGGTAACAGGATTGATCATGACCCTTGGCATGGTCTTTTATAAAAAGCCCTCATCCCAAATTGTGGAAGAAGGGAAATTTTCAGACCGAAAAGACATTTTATAGCTTATGAAACATTTCCGGTACTATTCCAAGCAGGACATTCTGAACATCACCCAATTGCGCCGCTATGAGACTAAACTCGGCGAGAAGATGAGGTCGGTGGAAGGGGATAAGGACCTTGCCGCGCAGCTTGCGGACAGTTCGGCCAGGTTTGTTTTGTTCGGAATACCCGAAGACGTTGGTGTGCGCGCGAACCATGGTATCGGAGGCGCTGATTCAGCATGGGTCCCTTTTCTTAAGGCCATGGTGAATGTGCAGAGCTGCGATCGTTTCACGGGTGATGAAGTGATCCTGCTCGGGCATTTCGATTTCTCTGATATTGAACAAGTCATTGACGCAAACGCAAAAAGCTACGAGGAAAGAATTGATGCATTGCGGCACGCAGTGTCCAATATAATCGATGAAGAAGTGGAGGGTCTGGTGAAAACCATTACGGCTTCAGGAAAGATCCCTGTTGCCATAGGCGGAGGGCATAATAACGTGTATCCTGTCATTAAGGGTTCTGCAAAAGGCCTAAATAAAACGGGTAAAGCGGAGAAGCCAAGGATCAATGCGGTTAATGTGGACGCCCATGCTGACTACAGGATCAGCGAAGGCAGGCATAGCGGCAATGGGTTCCGGTACGCCATCGAAGAATCATACTTGCGGAAGTATGCGGTGGTGGGCTTGCATGAGAACTATAACTCCCAGAGTATGATGGATGACCTGTACAGCAACATGAACATCCAGTACGTGAGTTTTGAGGATATTTTCATCCATGAGAAAATGAATTTTCGGCAGGCCGTGGCACAGGCATTTAATTTTACGGATGACGATTATACAGGCGTTGACCTGGACCTGGACGCCATTCGCGAAACGCTGAGCAGCGCCATGTCACCGGTGGGCATCACTGCGATACATGCGCGGCAGTACATGGTTTTCGCAGCGGCCAATCCCAAGATCGCCTACCTGCACATCTGCGAGGGGGCAGCGAAACTGGACGACGGACGAACAGATGAAAAAACAGGTAAGCTCATCGCTTACCTGGTCACTGATTTCATCAAGTCGGCCCTGTCCTGATTATTTTTTCGTGGTGATCAGCACCGCGCCGTCTTTGCCTTTGTCGCCATACAGGGCTTTGGCAGCCTCACCCTTCAGCACCTTCACTTTAGTAATCTGATCGGGGGATATTTTGTCGGCTTCTTCTGCGGCCATTTCTTTCCCATTCACGATGATAAGGGGTGAAATTTTGTATCCTTTCACGATGACTTCTTTATTGCCGTTCTCCTTGGCGTCAATAGGGTATCCGATCACGGCTTTCGGATCTTTTGGGTCAATAGGATAGCCGACCACAGTCATTGGTTCCTTGGCGTCAATAGGGTATCCGATCACGGCTTTAGGTTCCTTTGTATCCTCCGAGTAGCCGATGAAGGTCATCGCTCCTGTGGGTTTTGCAGTACCTGCTGCAGGTACATCTTTCGAGTCTTTCAGGATAAGATCGATCTGGTTTTTACCATCTTTTTTGGTCACATTGACGGAGGCGATTTTACCGGGCTCGATGCTGCCTACGATCTCCGGGGTTACCGTTATTCCGTTGATCGTATAGATTACATTGTCTGGTATCCTGCTGGTGTCCGATTTTTTCTGGCTCGGGGATCCAATGAATTTGAAGGTATCAGCGACAAGTGTTATTTTCTCGTTTTTCATACCGGGTACTACGGTGTCTGCCTTGGCGGTCGTTGGCTTCACAGCACTGGTATACACCTGCACATCCTTCGAGAAATACTCTTCTATAGACCTCAGGATCTGTTCAGCGATCTTCTTTTGGTTTTCGTTTTTGCTGATGAAGGACCTGTCGTTCGGGTTCGACACATATCCGCATTCTATGATGGCGGCGGGGCATTTGTTGGCGTCCAGCACCCAGACTCCCTGGGTGGTCCTTTGCCTGATGGTCGGGTCGGTTTTATAAATGCCTGAAAGATTGCTTAAGAGAAGGCTGGCGAAACGCACGTTTTCTTTGTGAAAGTCAGTGTTCCGTGCAGATATGAAGGTCATCATGCCTGAACTGTCGGGCGATTTTGCGCTGTTCACGTGCAAGGATACGAAGAGGTCGGCTTTAGCCTGTTCAGCGAGGATCGTTTTATCCTTGATGGGCTGCAGCACATCGGTGGATCGGGTCAGCACGATGTTGATGTTGGGATTGTTGCTGAGCGATTTGACCAGCAGGGCCATCGAAAGGGCAACGTCTTTTTCTTTCAAAGATCCTCCAACGGCGCCATCATCGGTACCACCATGGCCGGCATCCACCACTACGGTGTATTTCTTTTCCAGTCTTGCAGGAGCGGACTTCGGATTGCTGAGCATGTTATTCGCTTTCACCGCGAAGGAGAAGACGAGTATGAAAATAACGGGGATCATCATGAGGCGGCTGAGGTAGCTGAATTGCTGATGTTTTTTCGTGATCATAGAGATTCGTCTTTTGATGGATGATTGAAAGAATGAATTGGTCAGTAAACTGCTGTGTTGGGGAAAGGAGGCCTCGAGGATCAGTTTGGCAAAAGCCTGCACGTCACCGTTTCCAATAGTCTTCCTGTCGGCAATGAATTCGTGGATCATAGCCAGTTCTTTTCGGGCCAGCCAGAAGAAGGGGTTTGCCCAGAAGAATACCAGGCTGAGATGAACGAAGATCTTATCCCAGCTGTGCTTTTCGCGGATATGCACCAGTTCGTGTTCCATGATGCGTTTGCCGCTTTCAGAATCGGGGGAGATCTCTTCGTTCCAGAACAGGTATTTGAAGAAGCTGAACGGGGTTCCCTGTTCCCGGGTGTTCAGGAAAAGGATCTCACCAAGGTGCACGGGATCGTACTTACGAATGATGGCCGCAATTTTCAGCAGGCCTTTGGTGAGCATCACCAACATGACAGCGGACACTGCCAGATATGCGATGAGGGCCATGAACTCCGCGGATACGTGGAGGCCGGACCCGGTTGGTTCAGTGAACATACGATCGTCTGCCTCTGCAACAATCTTCATGGCCGTAAGGATCTTGCTGCTACTCTCCTCCGGGGCAATGATGTTAATGTCCAGCAGGGGCAGTAAGATAGATATAGGAATGATGGCCAGGAGGTAGAACCGGTTCCACTCGTGGAAGATCTTGTTCCTTAAAGCCAGGTGATAGTAGCCATACAAGATGCCAGAGCAGAAGATGACCTTCAGCAAATAATAGGATAGCGCTATCATTTTTTTCCCGTTTTAAGTTGTTTGATCAGTAGTTCGAGGTCCTGCACGGAGATCTTGTTTTTATCCACGAGGAAGGAGACCACTTCCTGGTAAGATCCCTCGAAATATCCTTTGGTCAGTCCGGACAGCGCCATATTGGTGTATTCATCGCGCTGCACTTTAGCGTAATAGTGGTTGAAGCGGCCGCTGCCTTTGATGCCCACGTACTTTTTCTCCACGAGGATCTTGAGCAGGGTGGCCACCGTGTTGTGGTGGGGCCGGGGTTCGGGCATGGCGTCAACAATGTCTTTCAGCATGCCACCGTCGGGCTGGCTCCACACCGCCTGCATCACCTGTTCCTCCGCTTTGGTCAATGTCTTCATGAACTAAGAATTTAGTCTAAGATAAACTAAGTTTTTAGTTCACCAAATATTTTTCCGGTATTTTTTTCCGGGCCATAGTGAAGATGCGCCAAGGTGTATGTATAAAAAAGAGCCGCCTGGACTTACCAGGCAGCTCTTGAAGTCTGGAGCGAATATGGTTAAAGAAAGGCAACAATTCCGATTAAAGTTCCTACCGCGCCAATGGCCACGGCAGCAATGGCCCAACCTTTACCCTTCTCGCCCCGTTTTTTGATCTGACCCAGGGCAATAAGGCCAAAGATCAGTCCGAGCACGGGGATCACAAGGCTGGATACAAATCCCACAATGGCCATGGTATTTGTTTTTTCGTTCTCCGCCATCTTATTGAATTCAACAAACTTTTTCTTATTCAGCCTGTAAGCAGTTCTTTCTAAGCTGGTCATCTTCCTTCCCAGCATTTTTTCCATATCGGCCACTGATATTTTTTTAAGTTCTTTCTTCGACAAATCATAGATCGATTTTTTTGTGGGCTCTGATGTGGTAGTAGCATCAGCAACAGGAGTAGCTGAAGGAGGAGTTTCTGAAGTGACAACACCTGCAGATGAGGTGGCGAATAACAAAGAAATAAGGAGCAAAAGATTGAAGAGACGTTTCATAGATGTGTTGTTTGATTTGAAACATGAATCTAATTTATCGTGATTAAAATCAAAAGCAAATACAGTTAGGCATTTAGAACCCATAGCTATATTTATGCAACAAAGAAACGCCAGATGGATGTTTCCATTGAATTTTGATGTTCGGAAACCTGGCAATTTCTTGACATTAGTTATTATTGTCTTTACAAAAAACATCTGCCTGTGAAACGTTTTTTCTTCTTTTTTTTGATCGCCGTTGTTTTGTTCACTACCTCTTCGGCTGGGGTGATCGTGCCCGAACCCAGGTCTCCTTTACCAACCGCTGAAGAACGGGAGAATCCATCTTCCAGGAATTCAAAGGCGCGTTATCAACTGTCAAGAAAAGAACTGCGTAACATGTCGACCAATGATATGGCCAGAATACTTGGGCGGGAAATGTCCGAAAAGGAGAAGGCTGATTTCAGAACCAATAGGAAGAAATTCGTTAAGGATAGTGGAATGGCGGATGTTAAACAGACAAATACCATGGCTATCATTGGATTTGTTACCAGCCTTATCCTGCCGCCGCTTGGAATAATATTTGGGATCATCGCCCTTGGCCAGATAAAGAAAAGCGGTGAAAATGGAAAGGGATGGGCTATTGCGGGAATTGCGGTAGGTGCCGTATTTACACTTTATTTGATTCTTATGGTATCGGCTTTGGGAGCTTGGGCAGCCTAAACCTAACCTCTTTACATGGCTTTGACCAGATGGCGATGATCCATTCATCGCCTTTATTGTTCAACCTTGATCCCATAAACTATTTTTGATCCCTGTCGTACCCGCGCTCTTGTCATAATTTTTCTTAATTTACCCCCTCTACCAAAAACTAGGATTCATCTATGCCGGATTTTCAGGTAAAAAAGCAGCCGAAAGTTTATGATGTGGTCATTGTTGGTTCGGGTGCAGGGGGTGGTATGGCCGCCTATATGTTATCAAAGGCGGGGGTTAAAGTATGCCTGCTGGAAGCAGGACCTATGTACGATCCCGCGAAGAATGTTACCCAATTGAAGAATCCCTGGGATTCGCCTCGTCGTGGTGCCAGTACAAAATTTCGTCCTTTTGGAGATTTCGATGCCAGCTACTGGGGATGGGAGATCGAAGGAGAACCGTATACGCGTGCAGCCGGCACCAATTGGGACTGGTGGCGCGCCCGTATGCTCGGGGGCCGTACCAACCACTGGGGGAGGATCTCGCTCCGTTTTGGTCCCAAGGATTTCAAACGTAAAAGCATTGATGGCCTGGGAGAAAACTGGCCCATTGGTTATGAAGATATCAAGCCTTTCTACGACCGGCTCGACAAGCTCGTTGGTGTATTTGGTACCAACGAGGGATTGGAGAACGACCCTGACGGCATCTTTCTGCCACCGCCAAGGCCGAGGCTGCACGAACTGATGATCAAGAACGCGGGTATCAAGTCCGGCGTTCCTGTGATCCCGTCCCGCCTGTCGATCCTCACGCAGAAGATCAACGACGAGCGGGGCCAGTGTTTCTACTGCTCACAGTGCAACCGGGGTTGCCAGGTGCATGCGGATTTCTCATCGTCTTCGGTACTGGTTAAACCAGCAATGGCTACCGGTAATGTGGATGTGATCCCCATGGCCATGGCCAGGGAAGTCCTCACGAACGACCAGGGTCTGGCGACGGGTATATCCTACGTGAGCAAGGAGGACATGATGGAGTACCAGGTGATGGGCCGAAGCGTGATCCTCGCAGCCAGTGCCTGTGAATCTTCACGTCTGATGCTGAACTCGAAATCTAAGGCTCATCCCAACGGGCTCTGTAATTCCAGTGGCGTGGTGGGGCATTACCTGCACGATTCCACCGGTGCAGCCATGGGCGGTGTACTGCCCCAGCTCTTCGGGCGTAAGCGTTACAACGAAGACGGCGTGGGTGGTATGCATGTATATTCCCCCTGGTTCGGCGAAAACAAAAAACTCGATTTCCCCCGCGGATATCATATTGAATACTGGGGTGGCATGGACCAGCCCGCATACGGCTTCGGCATGGGTATGCAGGGCATGAACGGCAAATACGAGGTGAACGGCAAGAAAAAAGAAGCCGGTGGTTATGGCGCCTCCCTCAAGGAAGACGTCAGGTACTTCTACGGTGCCGGCGTAGGTATGGCGGGCAGGGGCGAGGCCATCGCCACGTTCGACAACTATTGCGAGATCGATCCCAATGTGGTGGATAAGTACGGCATCCCCGTGCTCAAGTTCAACGTCAAGTGGAGCGAGCACGAGATCAAGCAGGCCAAGCACATGAAGGAAACCTTTAAGGAGATCATGCACAATATGGGCGCGGTGATCACCTGGGGTGACGACGATGCCAAGAATGATTACGGCCTTGAAACCCCCGGTAAGATCATTCATGAAGCGGGAACTGCGCGTATGGGCGATGATCCCAAATCATCCGCTTTGAACAAATGGAACCAGGGCCACGATTGCAAGAATCTGTTTGTTGTTGACGGCGCGGCGTTCACATCACAAGCCGATAAGAATATTACCTGGACCATCATGGCGCTGTCGATGAGGGCGTCCGAATACCTGATGGACAGCATGAAAAAGAAGGAGATCTAAACATTAATAAACCATCCATGGACAGAAGACAATCCCTCAAAGCCCTGGCGGTTGGAACCGTATCTGCAAGCCTGCTGTTGGATGCCTGTAAAACGGCTGATAAGAAAACAGACGAGGCTTCGAAGGCACCTTCAGTGAATGAAGGTGGAGGCTCTCCCGGACTGGACCGCCAGCCTGAAGAGATCGCCCATTATAAAGAAGTTACTTCCAAGACATTTTTCAACGAACACGAGATGGCTACCATTGCTGTGCTCGCCGATATCATCATACCCAAAGATGAGGTCAGCGGAAGCGCCACCGACGCGAAAGTGCCGGAGTTTATCGAGTTTATTGTAAAGGATATGCCCCATTATCAGATCCCGATGCGGGGTGGCTTGAAATGGCTCGATATCCATTCGTACAAGAAATTTGAGAAGTCTTTCAAAGACTGCAACGCCCAGCAGCAGATCGAAATGGTTGACATGATCGCTTATCCTGAAAAAGCTAAACCTGAATACGCACAAGGCGTGGCTTTCTTCAATACCATGCGCGATCTGACAGCCACCGGTTTCTATACCACAGAGATGGGTGTAAAAGACGTTGGCTACGTAGGTAATGCGCCCAACCAATGGAACGGCGTGCCGGACGATGTATTGAAGCAATACGGCCTGGCCTACACGGAAAAGGAACTGAAGGAATGTGTGAAGTATTCCTGATTGAACAACCATCTATTCACGTAAAAGCAATAGACCCAACATGCAAAACGCAAACAAGAAGAGAAAGTATGAACGCAGGCAGTTCCTCCGGGATGCTGCATTGACGGCTGCGAGTTTCACCATAGTTCCCCGCCACGTGCTGGGCAAGGGTTTTACCGCTCCCAGCGATACCCTGAACATTGCCGGTATAGGTGCGGGCGGTAAGGGCGAGTCTGACCTGGCAGAATTTGCCAAAAGTCCGAGGGCGAACATTGTTTGCTTTGCGGACGTGGACGACCGTCAGATCACTGCTTCCGTAAATCGTTTCCCCAAAGCCAGAAGGTATCGCGATTTCCGGGAGATGTTGGAGAAGGAGCACAAGAATATTGACGCCGTTTCGGTATCTACCCCTGATAACGTGCACGCCGTAGCGGCCCTTCCTGCCATGCAACTCGGCAAGCACGTATATGTGCAAAAGCCGTTGACCCACGACATTTATGAGGCCCGTGTATTAACAGAAGCCGCAAAAAAATATAAGGTGGTCACCCAGATGGGTAACCAGGGTGGTTCCGGCGATGGTGTGCGCCGCACCAAAGAACTGATTGACGCCGGCATGATCGGTGATGTGCATACCATTCAGTGCTGGACCAACAGGCCGGTATGGCCGCAAGGTCTCCCTACGCCAACGGGAAAACACGACATTCCAAAAGAGCTCGACTGGAACCTCTGGCTCGGCCCTGCCAAACAGATGGATTTCAACCCCGCATACCTCCCGTTCAACTGGAGGGGCTGGTGGGCATTCGGTACTGGTTCCCTGGGTGATATGGCCTGCCATATCATGGACCCTGTGTTCCGCTGTACGCCCATCGACTATCCAACCGATGTAGAGGCCAGCGTGGCCACGCTCTGGAGTAAGATGTGGGACGATACCCAGAATCCGGATTCTTGCCCCGCTTCCTCCATCATACACCTGACCTACCCCCGTACAGACGGAAAAGGAACGATCAAGGTGTCTTGGTACGATGGCGGTTTATTGCCCCAGCGTCCTGATGAACTGGGCACGGAGGAACCTTTTGGAAACTGGGACGGTGGTGTACTGTTCATTGGTACCAAAGGAAAACTTTTGGCTGACTGCTATGGTGCCAATCCTCGGTTGTTGCCAACCTCCAAAATGAAGCAGGAAACCCTGCCTAAGGAGACCATCAAGCGTGTTCCTGAAGGGCACTATGTGCAGTGGGTGAATGCCTGCATAGAAGGGTATGGCAAAGGATTTACATCATCGCCGTTTGATTTTGCCGGTCCTTTCACCGAAAGCATCCTGATCGGCAACCTGGCCCTTCGTGCCTTCCAGCTAAAGAATCCCAAGTTGAAAGACTGGAACGATAAATGGCTGGGCCGTAAGAAGCTCCTCTGGGATGCCAAAAACCTGAAGGTGACTAACTTCGACGAAGCCAACCAGTGGGTGAAGCGGGAATATCGGGATGGGTGGAAGCTCGTATAGATTAACTCATTGGCTAATTGGCTCATGAGCTCATTGGAAAATTAGCCAATGAGCTCATGAGTTAATGAGCCAATTGTTTATATTTGCACCCGAAATACATGCTTTATGGATAAAAGGATCTCCACGCTGATTTTCATTTACGTTATATACCTGGCACTGGCGGCAACTATGGTGTTATCTACCACTGGCCAGAAAGTATTGACCATGTTCCTGTTTGGCCTGGGCGGTATCGGCATCTTCTTTATTTTCTTCTTCTTGTGGCTGATGGCAAGAAAAGATTAGCTTATTGGCTAATTAGCTGATTGATTTGCTCTATATGTAAATAACTTGAAAGTCCCTGTGAGGGACTTTTTTTATGGCTCAATACAATTAGTCAATGAGCCAATTAGTCAATGAGCCAATTAGCTAATTCATTAATTCAACCGCCTCTTTTTCCCTGTTTGGACACTGCTTCCTTTAGGCCGTTGAGTGACCAGCTATTGCGCGGATTGAACTGCAGGTCTTTTGAAAAACTCGTTTCTGCGCCGGCATAATCCCCCTTCTTCAGCTGAACCCGACCCAAATATGGTAGTGGCGGCAGTAGCCAGTCTTTAGGCTCATTGTATACCATGGCCTCTTCCAGCGATGCTGCTTTTTGCAGGGCAACCGCTGCCTTGTCGAGCTCATTTTTTTCTTCATGTATGATGCCCCGCAACATTTCCCGGGCCACCATCGCCGCGTCATAGGCGGAGTTGAAAGCTTTGATGCGCAGGATGCTGTCGTACTGGCTGATGGTTACATCCATGGAAGCCAGTTGCATTTCTGCGGCCTCTGTTTTCCCGCTTCTGGCGTATGCGATCCCCTTTCCGAAATTAGCAAGGATCTTATAGTAGTGCAGGTCTTCGGGGACGGGCATGTTGATCAGTTGATCCCATTTTTCATACCGTACCATGGTAAAGATGGGTGTGGCATAAAGGTACTGGACCATTTCACTCATGGGGGCAGCGGCCTCGAACAGTTCAACCGGAATATCATCATGGCATTTGGTTGCGCTCTTCAAAGCCGCCCGCGAATCGCCATTCATGATGGCGCAGGCAGCCATCATATGTGTATTGTGATACTGATAGAGAAACCTGTTGTTGGTGACTGGCGGATACTGTTTCAGGTAAACATCAAAACTGCCTAAAGACTGGATGTTTACATTAACGCCTTTGGCGTACTCCCCGGTTCTGATGTAAATGTGCGAAGGCATATGCACCATGTGCGCTGCAGAGGGTACGATCGATGCAAGCCGGTCTGCGCTGGGTGTAGCCCTGCCCGGATCGCGGGAACCTTCTACCACATGGATATAATAATGGTTTATGCCGGGATGCAGGGGATCGACCCGCAGGCCTTTTTCGAGCAGGGTTACCAGTGCAGGTGTCCAGGCTTTCGGGTTTCCATTGCCCTCGTAGAGATCCCAGGGGTGAATGACCATCAGGGCATCCGCATACAAAGCGATCAGTTCAGGGTTTCCCGGATCGCTTTCGTGAAGGTCGGCCATGGCATCACGATACAGCGCGTTCAAGGTCTCGCGGGTGGCAGCAGGCGCATCGCTGTATCGGAGGCCCATGGCCGAGATCAATCCTTTCTCCACGGTAGAATTTTTGTGGGCATATCGCTTTGCTTTCTGTACCGCGAGGAGGGCATCCGGCGATTGGGTATAGCCAAGGTCATTGATGTTGGGCCCGTAGGCCAATGCCTCCGCCCAGTAGAGCATGGCTTCTGTGCTGTCAAATTGCTGCGCCTTCAGGAACGATGCCAGCGATTCGATGATGTGAAATGAATAGTACATATTCATGCCCTGATTGAAGTAGATCTGCGCGCTATCGGACCTGGTGCTGATCTTCCATGTGTGATTACCTGTACCTGGAAGGATCCCGATGTTGACCGATGAAAGGGAGCGGTCCCTGACGGGTGCGCAGTATTGGGCCACGCTTTTCTTTTTCTGAAAATAGTTCTTGGCCGTGGTCGACGGTATTTCCTGGTAGTGTTTGGCAACCAGGGAAAGGATCGATGCAATGATCGCCCAAAAGAAGTACTTCATACAAGGCGTTGTTTTAGTATCCAGAAGGTACTAAAAATTAGCTTATTGGCTCATGAGTTCATTGGCTCATTCTTAAGCCCAGGCATTCCTTCAATGAGCCAATTAGTCAATGAGTCAATGAGTCAATGAATCAATCCGTCTCAGAATTCTACGACGGCGTACGCCTTGTTGTTGGCATAGGGGCCGCCTGGGTCTTCAGGAATTGGTCTTTATCGCCGCAAAAGAGTTCGGGGTACACATGGTCTTCCGTAAGCACCATACGCGTTTTGGCCCCGATGGCATTCATGGCGGAGATCATCAGAATGGTATGGTCGTCGCAGTCGCCGGCGATATCGTTAGCGATGGTTTCCATGGGTGACGCATAATATTCTCTCCTGACCGGATCGGCCACATAGCTGAAATTGCGGTTGATGTATTTGAACAGGGACAAATACCGTACGGTAGGCCCATAGGTTTTGTAAGCATCCTTGAAATACTCGGTGGAGCGCTTTACCGCAAAAGACCTGACGGTTGAATCAGTGAAGTTCATTTGAGATTTCATCCCTTTCACCGCCTTTTCGATCTCGGAATCAAATAGGGAAGGTTTGACCAGGTAGAGATTCTTTTCCTTCTTCATCCGATTGTCCCAGTTGGTGGTCACCATATTCCTGTAATCGCTGACCATGCTGGATACCGTGTAGGTTCTGGCATATATTAAAGATCATGATCAGGGCGATCATAACAAATGAAGGAATGATCAAAGGTTTGAACAGCCACAAAACGAACCGTACAAATAAAAGCGAAAGCAGGATGGCAACAAAAAGGTCTGCACTAAAGCTGCCAATCATCAACGGCGGGATCACGCGGTTGATCATAGGGGCCAGCGGAATGATGCACAACATGGCCACCAGGTGATAGAGGAAGTCCCTCAGGATCTTACTTTGATTTTTAGTTTCCATAGCCACGTTAAACAGGGTTTATTGCGTCAAAGGCGTAACAACAATCTTTATCAGGTCATCTCCTTTTATTCATATTCATCGTCCTCCTCTTCAAAGTTAAAACTGGCGTTATAGGCGGTCTCCCATGAGGCGACGGCTTCATCGCTCAGTAATTCAATGATATCATAAATTGGATCCGTTTTTCTCTTCCACTCCAGGATCTCATCATCCTGGAACCTGGAAAGGAATACACAATGATCACTCTCCACATTGATCCTGATCAGGCTAATCGGCAGATCTTTCTTCTCCTGTATCAGATAATAGCAAGCAGGCTCAAGCAACGCATACGAATACATAACTTCAGGTTTATACAATAAAAAATCAGTCTGGGGTAAGTATCAGAACTTAAAGGGCTGAACTAATGGGTAGTAGTAGTGTTGCTAAGCAGAATTAGAAAATTCCATAGACGGATCAACAGTTTAAAATTACACATAATGGAAGTGTCGCCAAGTTTCTTTCCACCAAAAGAATATGGTTTTTACAGAACTTTAATACTTGGTATTGGAAATCAATGAGTTATATTAGCTGCCTGGGCTGTGGAGAACCAAAGGCCCTTTGCTAACTCCTACAGCAATAGTTTTAAACGTAAATTCGCTGGCTTTTCAAGAATATGGCTAAAGAGAAAGAAACCACGTTGTTTGAGTATACCGAAGATTCCATCAAAAGTTTAGACTGGCGTGAGCATATCAGGCTTCGTCCGGGTATGTACATCGGCAAATTGGGCGATGGCAGTAGTCCTGACGATGGCATTTATGTACTGGTAAAGGAAGTGATTGATAACTGTATCGACGAGCATACCATGGGATATGGCAGGCAGGTGGATATTCAGATCAAGGACAATACCGTCACCATCCGCGACTACGGCCGGGGTATTCCCCTGGGTAAAGTGGTGGATGTGGTAAGCAAGATCAATACAGGTGCTAAGTACGACAGTCGTGTGTTCCAGAAAAGTGTGGGCCTGAACGGTGTGGGTACAAAGGCTGTGAACGCCCTGAGCCAGTACTTCAAAGTCACTTCATTCCGTGAGGGAAAGGAGAAAACGGCCGAGTTTGAGAAGGGCGTCCTGATCACCGAGCACAAGGAAGGGAAGTCGTCCGAATCAAACGGCACCATCATCACCTTCATACCGGATGACCAGGTGTTCCGGAATTTTCATTTTATCCCGGAATACCTCGAGAACCAGATCTGGAACTACTGCTACCTCAATGCAGGACTGATCATCAATTTTAACGGGAAAAAGTTTGTGAGCAAGAACGGGTTGCACGACCTGTTGATGCGGAAGACCAATGAAGACGAGATCAGGTATCCTGTGATCCACCTGAAGGGAGAAGACATCGAGGTAGCCATAACCCATAACAATGAGTATGGGGAAGATATTTACAGTTTCGTAAACGGCCAGTATACCACGCAGGGTGGTACCCATGTGGCTGCTTTCCGCGAAGCGTACGTGAAGACCATCCGGGAATATTTTAAGAAAGATTACGATACGTCAGACATCAGGCAGTCCCTGGTGGCGGCCATTTCCGTGAGGGTCCAGGAACCCGTATTTGAATCCCAGACCAAGACCAAGCTGGGTTCCCAGTATGTTTTCGAAGGCGGGCCTTCGATGAAGAATTTTGTTGCTGATTTCTTCCTCCGTGAACTCGATAATTTCCTCCATAAGAATCCTGCGGTGGCCGATGCGCTCAAGAAGCGGATCGAGCAAAGTGAGCGGGAGCGGAAAGACATGGCCGGTATCAAAAAGCTGGCCAATGAACGCGCCAAGAAGGCAAACCTGCACAATAAAAAATTGCGCGATTGTCGTTTGCATTTCAATATGGAACCGCCCGCGCGCAACAAGGAGCAATACATTGCCCAGCAGCTGCTCACCACCATCTTCATTACGGAGGGAGACTCTGCAAGCGGGTCCATCACCAAGTCGAGGGATGTAGAAACCCAGGCGGTGTTCAGCCTTCGTGGTAAACCACTGAACTGCTTTGGGCTCACAAAGAAGATCGTGTATGAGAATGAAGAGTTCAATCTCCTGCAGCATGCCCTGAATATTGAAGAAGGGAATGAAGGCCTTCGTTACAATAACATCATTATCGCTACAGATGCCGACGTTGACGGTATGCACATCAGGCTGCTCCTGATGACCTTCTTCCTGCAATTCTTTCCTGACCTCATCCGCGATGGGCATGTGTACATTCTTGACACGCCGTTATTCCGCGTGCGGAACAAACAGGAGACGATCTATTGCTACAATGAACAGGAAAAGCAGAAGGCCATGAAGAAGCTGGGTGAGAAAGCCGAGATCACGCGCTTCAAGGGTTTGGGCGAGATATCCCCGGATGAGTTCGGACGATTTATCGGCCCTGATATCCGCAAACAACCCGTGATCCTTGAACAGCATACCCATATCCAGCAGTTGCTTGAATATTATATGGGCAAGAATACCCCCGAGCGGCAGGACTTCATTGTTTCCAACCTTCGCGTTGAACAGGATGAAGTGGAAGGAGTAGCTGCGGCAGAGCCTGTAACCGAGTAAACCTATTGTTGATTTTTTTTGATTCAATATGATCCACATTGTATTTAATACGGCCGATGTTGATGTTCTGAAACAGGCCATAGACATGGAAGCGTCTATTGCAGGCGAGGTGATCGAAATAAAAGATGATTATGCGGTTGGTCCTGTTGCCGATATCTTCAGTGAAGAGGGGCGGGCCGCCAGGAATGAATGGTGGAAGCAGGTCCTTCAGGGCGGCGATTATGACGGGCTGGTGGAGAAAGGTGTAGTGAACGACGACGCAACCGCGGCCTTGCTGAAGGAAAAACTGGATGCCGATGAGGCTGAAGTGATCTGGATCTGGGCGGCACAGAACAAACACGATGTAAGCGGATATTACTGGCTGATGAGCCAGTTGAAGGATTACCAGTCGCGCATCTTTATCCTTTACCTGAATAACCTGCCCTTCATCAACGAGAAGGGGCATATCTTTTACCCGGAGTGGATCCATGTGATCCCGCCGAAGGAGTTTCTCAAAGCAAGGAAACTGGCCCGGCCCATCACCTTATCAGAGTTTGAGGTGGATCCGGATGAGTGGAAGCGCCTTTGCGGCGAGGGCAAGACGGTACGTATACTGGAAGGAGGTAAGAAACTTGCCCAGTTCGAGGCCGATTATTATGATGCCGATCTGCGGAAATTCATTACACCCGAGTGGCAAAAGGCATCCAAGATCATCCACCAGTTCCTGCATAAGAATAAACAGACGACGGGTGACGCATTTCTGCTGTGGCGCCTGAAGACCCTGGTGACGGAAGGCGGCAATCTGGACGTGCAGGGCGAATTGAAGGGAATGAAGGACTTCGAGATTAAACTGGCGGGAAAGGCAGAAGCGGTTCAGTCCTAATGGACAGCGAGCGTACTAATCAATTAAACTTTGTGGCAGCATGAGCGCAGCAAAAAATAAGATCAATGAAGTGAATACCATCGAGGCGGGTGTCCACGGACAATATAAGAACTGGTTCCTCGATTATGCTTCCTATGTGATCCTCGAAAGGGCCGTGCCCGCGATACAGGATGGCCTTAAGCCTGTACAACGACGGATCTTGTTCGCCATGAAAGAGATGGATGATGGCCGTTTGAATAAGGCTGCCAACATCATTGGCCAGACCATGCAATACCATCCCCACGGCGATGCCAGTATCCAGGATGCCCTGGTGAATATGGGCCAGAAAAATCTCATGATCGATACCCAGGGTAACTGGGGCGATAACCGTACGGGTGACGATGCAGCTGCGCCCAGGTATATCGAAGCGCGCCTGAGCAAATTTGCCCTCGACGTGGCCTTCAATGCCAAAACCACTGAGTGGCAGTTGAGCTATGATGGCCGGAAGAAAGAGCCCGTGGTGCTTCCGATGAAATTCCCATTGGTGTTGGCCCATGGTGCTGAAGGTATAGCAGTAGGACTTTCTACCAAGATCCTCCCACATAATTTCTGCGAACTGATCGACGCATCGATCAGGCATCTGCGGGGAAAGAAATTTGAGCTGTATCCCGATTTTTTGACGGGCGGCATGATCGATGCCGATGCCTATAACGATGGTAAACGCGGGGGTAAGATCAAGTGCCGGGCGCATATTGAAGAAGTTGACAAGAAAACGGTTGTGATCAGGGATGTCCCCTATGGCGTTACCACTACGCAGTTGATGGAATCCATCGTAAAGGCGAACGACCAGGGTAAGATCAAGATCCGGAAAGTGACGGATAATACCGCAGCTGAAGTGGAGATCACCATTGAATTGGCACCGGGTATTTCGCCTGATATCACCATTGACGCCTTATATGCATTTACGGATTGCGAGGTCAGTATCTCACCCAATACCTGCGTGATCCTTGAAAACCGGCCGGTGTTTTTGGGCGTGAGCGACCTGTTAAGGATATCTACCGAGAATACCACCGAATTGCTCAAACGGGAACTGGAGATCAAGCTTGGTGAGTTGGAAGATAAATGGCACTATACTTCACTCGAGAAGATCTTCTTTGAAGAAAAGATCTATAAAGAACTGGAGAGAAAGCTGAGCAGTTGGGATAAGGTGATCGAAGCCATAGCAGAAGCCTTTCAGCCTTTCCTGAAGAAGATGAAGCGCGAGATCACGCGGGAAGATGTCCTTAAGCTGACGGAGAAGCCGGTCAGACGGATCTATAAGCTGGACATTGATGCGTTGAACGAGCAGATTCGCAGCCTCGAAGAAGAGATCCGGCAGACCAGACACCACCTTAAGAATCTCGTGGATTACGCGGTGGCCTATTTTGAGGATCTGTTGAAAAAATACGGCAAGGGCCGCGAGCGCAGAACTGAGATCAAGCCGTTTGATGTGATCCAGGCAAAACATGTGGCCATCGCAAATGCCCGCATCTATGTGAACAGGGCCGAAGGTTTCATCGGTACTGGTTTAAAGAAGGATGAGTTTATTGCGGAATGTTCGGATCTGGATGACATCATCGTATTCACCCGCCGTGGAGTTATGAAGGTGGTGAAAGTGGGTGAGAAGGTATACATTGGTAAGGACATCCTTCATGTAGCGGTGTTCCAGAAGGCGGATGAGCGGATGACCTACAACATGATCTACACCGATGGGGAAACAGGTATATCCTACGCCAAGCGATTCAATGTAACGGGCATTACCAGGGATAAGGAGTACGATCTGACCAAGGGTTCCGATAAAAGCAAAGTGAATCATTTTTCTGCCAATCCCAACGGTGAGGCAGAGGTGGTTACCATCGTACTGAGTCCCAATTGCAGTGCCCGAAACAAGGTGCTCGATTTTTATTTCGAAGCCATTGAGATCAAGGGAAGGAATTCCATGGGCAACCAGGTGACCAAGTATCCCATAAAGAATGTGAAGTTGAAAGAGAAGGGTCGTTCAACGCTCAGTGGGCGGAAGCTTTGGTTTGACGATAATTTCGGCCGGCTGAATACAGAGGAGAAAGGAGAGTACCTGGGCAGTTTCCAGCCAGAGGACAGGTTGCTGGTGATTTACCATGATGGTCATTATGAGATCACGGATACCGAACTTACCCAGCGATTTGATACAGAGAAAGTGATCGAGATCGAAAAGTTTAGTTCGGAAAAGATCGTCACAGCCATCTACTACGATCATGAAAAGCTACAGTTCAATGTAAAGCGATTTAAGATCGAGACGCAGACACTGAATAATAAATTCTACTTCATACGGGAGGGGGATGCGAATTACCTGGAGGCTGTGACCTCACATCCCGATCCGGTGGTTCTGGTAAAATCGGGCCGGGGTACGCAGGCACGGTCAACCAAGGTCAAGATCAACAACTTCGTGGAAGTGATGGGCTGGAAGGCGGTAGGCAATAAGTTGGCCGATTTCTCCAAATCCACCGAGTTTGAATGGGTCCACAAGCCCGAAGAGATCGATATACAGGGGGAGCTGTTTTAAATTGGCTAATTGGCTAATTAGCTAATTAGCTGATTCGTTATGCCAGGATGTCTCCTATTTCAGAATCTCCCAGCACAGAAGAATGAGCTAATTAGCCAATTAGCTAATTAGCCAATCCTATTACGCGATCCACTTAAACTGATAGTCGAGCGGCGCGGCGATGGTAGTCCTTTCTGCGATTTTCCGGAAGCGGGCGGGTAATGTCATGAGATAATCGCGGGCCTTCTCTGCTTTGTCAGACAGCCCTGTGATATTGCCAATGTTCCACTCGTCAACCAGGCTCTGCATAATGTCTGTATAGTCGATGGTGGTGTACACGCCCAGGCGCTGGGCAGCGTCGCTGAAATAATTAAAGGCGTTTCCAATCTTTTCACCCTGTTGGCGGATGAAATGGGCAGGCATAACGATCTTCTTACGCATCATATCCTCAAAAGCAAGCATCATTTCACTGGGGTCCACTTCAAAAATATCCCTGATAAAGCTTTTATATGCCCTGGCGTGTCGTAATTCATCGGACGCTATCACACCACAAATTTTGGACAGGTGGTTGTTCCCGTATTGTTTGGCGAGTGTTGCTGTGCGCCTGTGGGAAATATTGGTAGCAAGCTCCTGAAATGATGTATAAACGAAATTTCGGTAAGGGTCTGTTGCTGTTCCGATATCGATGCCATCAGCGATCAGGTATTGGGTGCTGATCTCCATCTGACGCATATTGATCCTTCCGGAGAGATATACATATTTATTCAGCAGATCGCCATGTCGGTTCTCCTCGGCGGTCCACATCCTGATCCATTTGCTCCAGCCCTGGGGCTCCAACTTGCTGATGCCCTCTACATCCATTAACCAGGATTCATAGGTAGGCAGCGCCTCTTCTGTAATGATGTCACCTACAAGAACCACCAGGTAGTCGTACGGCAACTCCTTACAAGCCTCGCGCAGTTCCGTGATCTGGTCAAAAAAGCCAGCCTGGGTACTGTCCGGGAGCAGGTCCGATGGCTGCCAGTTTTCTTCAATATCTTTCAGGTAGTCGGAAATAATGGTGTCCATTTTCTGGGCAAGGAAATTCATTACCTCAATTCTGCTGGGATGCAAACTCATATGTGCGAAAATAACTTATGATGACGGATAAAAGCCTAAAAAATCTGCCTCATTTGATAATCATTGCCGTCTGATCCGGACCGTGCCGTTGAGTGTGAAGCTGCTGGTCAGGAAGATCTCGTGGCGCGTGGTTCCATCATGAATGATCATCAGCGCAGTATTTGGCGGGATGGAACCCAGATTCTCAGCAAACATACTCAGGTCATGGATGGTTGTTGTGCTGTCAAGGTGCAGGTAGAGATTGATGCCTTGAACGGACAGTCCCTGCTTTTGAAGAACGGGAACTTTATTGTAAAAGACGGAGATTGTATCGCCGTCTACATTTCCATTATCGTAAAATGTAATGCGCAGGGAATCGGATTTTACGGTGATCTCGTTCGACAGTACTACTTTTCTTTCTTCAAATTTCACTACGGCGGGCGGTGGCGGCAATGTCTTTTCGACGGTGACTTCGGGGATAAATACCACTTCTTCGGGCATCGGTTTCCATACGCGTTGCACAGCTACGGCTTCCTTCAGGATGCTGTCTGTTTTCTCCTCTGTGTCGAGGGTGAACATTAAATTCAGGTCCGGACAGGTGTATTTGTATTGCGGCTTGCGAAGGAAATATCCTTTGAGGTTACTCTTTGCTTTTGATGCAATGAGTGTGGCTTCAAAATCCATGATGCAGTTTACGGAAGGCTTTGAGTCATTGGAGCGGAAAAAAACAATGGGTACGTCCTTGAATTGCAGCAGCCGGGTTTTAGAATTGTATTTTCCCCTGATGAAGAAGCTCTGGTACTGGTTTTTGAAGTAGTAGCCCATCACACCCTGCACATCCTGGCCTTTCTGTTTGAGTATCAGTTCCGTAAGGTAATTATGGCTTTGGCCCTCGAGCATGATCTCCGCTTTGCCATACCAGCTTCCGCCGACTTTCTGCGCGGAAACCTGACCACCAAAAAGGATGAACATCAAAAAGATTAAATATCTCATGGGTAGTAATCTGGTTAGTCAAATATATGATTTACATCCCTCATATCAGGGGGTTACTTGTGGATTCTTCTCAATTCCCTGTCGGCCTCCCTTTGTTTAATGCTTTCCCTTTTGTCGTGCAATTTCTTGCCCCTGGCCAGGCCGATCTGGACTTTGGCTTTTCCGCTTTCTGAAAAGAAAATCCGGAGTGGAATGATGGTAAATCCTTTCTCTTTTATTTTGCCCATCATTTTTTTCAACTCCTTTTTGTTGAGCAAAAGTTTCCGGTCGCGCACCGGGTTGTGGTTGGCGTATGTGCCCAGTTCGTATTCTGAAATGTGGAGGCTTTTGATGAATAATTCGCCGTCCTGGAATAGGCAATAACTGTCGTTAAAGCTCACTTTGCCTGACCGGAGGGATTTGACTTCTGTTCCTGTCAACACCATTCCCGCATCGTATTTATCATCGATCTGGTATTCGAAATAGGCGGAACGGTTCTTTATCTCCATGGAAGAAAATGATATAAAAGAATGGCCAGCTCGTTAATTCCTGAACAGCAGCAGGAATTTCGCAATGGTCTCCTTCAGTTCCTTGCGGTGTGATATCAGGTCGAGGAAGCCATGCTCCATACAGAACTCGGCGGTCTGGAAGCCTTCGGGCAGGTCCTTTTTGATGGTTTCCTTGATCACCCTTGGGCCCGCGAACCCGATCATTGCCCCGGGTTCACCCATATTGATATCACCCATCATGGCAAAGGATGCAGTGGTACCTCCGTATGTTGGATCAGTGCACAGCGAGATGTAGGGGAGGCCCGCATCCGCCAGTAAAGAGATCTTGGCGAGCGTTTTTGGGAGTTGCATCAAGGAGAAGGCCGACTCCATCATCCTGGCGCCGCCGCTCTTGCTGATGATCATCAGCGGCAGTTTATGTTCTAGGCAATAATCACATGCCCTGGAGATTTTTTCGCCCATCACGGACCCCAGGGATCCTCCGATGAAGTTGAAGTCCATACAACAGACCACTAATCCGAGGCCACCCACATTACCAACAGCTACGGATATCGAATCGTGCAGGCCCGTTTTATCGTATGCTTCTTGAAGCCTTTTCTTGTAGGGCTTCATATCCTGGAAGCCCAGGTAGTCGATAGACTTTACCTGGCTGAATAACTCAGTATATTTCTGGTCGTCGAACAGTATTTCAAAATAATCTTCACTCCCTATCCGGTGGTGGTAGTTACACTGGGGACAAACATAAAGGTTCTCTTTCAAGTCCTGGACGGTAGTGGTGAATTTGCACTGGGGACATTTTATCCAAAGTCCCTCAGGGGCATCCTTTTTCTCCGAGGTGGAGGTAAGGATACCTTTTCTCACCCTCCTGAACCAGCTTGAAGATTGCTCTTCTTTATTTGCTTCAGAGTCGGAGGTGAAGTCTTCCTGATTAAACTCCATATGGCAATATACTGCAATTAGGCAATAGTGATGCTGTTGTCGAGGTATACATCCTGTGTTGCTTCCAGGATCTGGACACCCTCGTTGAACGGGCGCTGGAAGGCTTTTCTGCCCAGGATCAGTCCCATTCCACCGGCGCGCTTGTTCACTACGGCTGTAGCTACTGAATCTGCCAGGTCAGAACTTCCTTTTGACTCGCCGCCTGAGTTGATCAGACCAACCCTGCCATTGTAGCAGTTCAGTACCTGGTAGCGGGTGAGGTCGATCGGATGGTCTGTGGTCAGGTTTTCATACACCAGTTTACTGGTTTTGCCATGCTTGGTAGCCAGGTATCCGCCATTGTTGGTGGGTAGTTTCTGTTTGATAATATCTGCCTGCAGGGTCACGCCAAGGTGGTTTGCCTGTCCGGTAAGGTCGGCAGAAGTGTGATAATCTACGCCATCCACTTTGAAACCATTGTTCCTGGTGTAGCACCACAAGATGGTCAGCATACCCAGCTGGTGGGCATATTCAAACGCTTCAGCAACTTCTTTCAGTTGTTTTGCGCTTTCGGCAGAACCCCAGTAAATGGTAGCTCCAACTCCAATAGCACCCATCTCCCATGCGTTCTTGATCGAGCCGAACATGGTCTGGTCGTACTTATTAGGAAGGCTGAGGAATTCATTATGGTTGATCTTGACAATGAACGGGATCTTGTGGGCGTATTTGCGGCTCATGATACCGAGTACGCCATAGGTGGAGGCAACACCATTACAACCGCCTTCGATGGCCAGTTTGACGATATTCTCGGGATCGAAATAAATCGGGTTTGGTGAGAATGCAGATCCTGCGCTATGCTCAATGCCCTGATCAACTGGGAAGATCGAGCAGTAGCCGGTGTTCGCCAGGCGGCCGTGTCCCAACAGGGACTGCATACTCCTCAGCACCTGGTTGCTCCTGTTGCTGTTGATCCAAATTTTGTCTACATGATCTGCTGACGGGAGGTGCAATGTGTCTTTATCTACGGTTTTTGAAGTATGATTCAGTAAATACTCTGCCTGGTCGCCCAGCAATTCAACAATCTTATTATTCGCCATGAGGGGTATATTTATTTTTTCCGTGGGGCAAATATATGAAATGAATTGCAAGTGGTGGGTCTGCCAGCCATCCTCATAATCATTAATTTACAATCGATGTGTATAAAGACAACAGACCAGGCAGGCTTCGATGTGGTGCTGGAAAGAGTTCCCCGGCGAATTGTTTCTATCGTTCCTTCCCAGACCGAACTCCTGCACAGTCTGGGTTTGGAGGATGAGGTGGTAGGCATTACCAAATTCTGCGTTCATCCCGGGGATTGGTTCATTGCCAAAGCGCGGGTGGGTGGAACGAAGAAGGTCAACCTGGAGCGGGTGAAATCGTTGATGCCCGATCTGATTCTGGCGAATAAGGAGGAGAATACAAAGGAGGACGTGGAGGCCCTTCGCCAGATCTGCCCGGTATGGACCAGTGATGTCAAGGATATCAACGGGGCTTTGGAGATGATCGGGGCCATTGGCGAATTAGTGGACCGAAAAGGTCAGGCTGACACCCTGGTACAGGAGATTCGTTCAGGGATGGCCAGTTTGAAAAAGACAAAGAAGCGCGTGGCTTATCTGATCTGGAAGAAGCCTTATATGGCTGCGGGAGGGGATACGTTTATAAACTCTATGATAGAGGCATGCGGGTGGGAGAATGCGTTTTCACGGCGAAACAGGTATCCTGAGGTCAGTGTTGAGGACATTACATCTGCAGAAGTTCAACTCCTGCTTTTGTCGTCCGAGCCTTATCCATTCAAAATGAAGGATACAGAAGAGTTGAATAAAATTTTGATTGATACTGAGATTCGCCTTGTTGACGGCGAGATGTTCAGTTGGTATGGCAGCCGGATGGAGCATTTTCCTGACTACGTCAGGAAGATGCTCCATCCGGCTGATTGAACAATTGGCTAATTGACTAATTGGCTAATTAGCTAATTGGCATTCTTTATAATCTCATTCTCCACATTCTCCGCATTCATCACATTCTACCACATTAAAAAAAGATCCTCCCGGGATTAGCGGGAGGAAATAACTTTTTTTGTGGAGCCAACTATGAGTAGCGGCTTTCAGGGGAATTGGAATTCTGCTTTCTTTGGTTTGGTTGGTTTCTCAGGATTGGATCAATGTTGTACGGATTTGTACAGTTTTCTTTGGATTGGATTTGGTTCGGTTTTCTTAGGAAAGGATCTGGTTTTCAGGACTTGGACAGAATTCACAGGTTTTGTTTCAATGGGATTGGATTCGGTTAGGTTTTCTAAGGATTGGGTTTGGTGGTTTTTCAGGACTTGGTTTGGTTTTCTTCGGATCGTTTGGCTTTCGTAGGATTTGGTTTTTCGCGCCTCGTATTCCCTCATCAACAATACAAAGATATTACCGTACACCAGGCTGCACAAGAGCAAAACAACGCTTTCTTTAACGGAAAATCCAGATACCCATTCAAGGAATACTACAGGTGTATTTGTCGTAGGGTTACTATTATGAATACGTAGATTTACGATTCAGTTGTTTTAATTAATATTTTAACAACATTGTTAATGATATGATTATCATTACAATAAAGCCATACTGATTTTACTATTCCTATTGTCGTGATTGTCAGTGGCACCCACTGCAGCAACCATAGAGTAGGCGGAAAGAGGGGGAGTTTAAGAAGATTTACTTTAAAATAGTTTGGGGCTGGCCGTAACGAATCCAGGTGTCTATTCATTACCGCATTGAGCTCCTTGCCCGCATTCCCACACTCAAAAAAAAATCCTCCCGTTTGCACGAGAGGAAATCATTTTTTTGTGGAGCCAACTAAGACTAGTGGGCTTTCATGGATTCGGAATTCTGTTTTGGTTGTTTTCAGAGGACTGGATCGATGTCGTACGGATGTGTACGGTTTTCAGGATCTGGATTTGGTTTGGTTTTTCCAAGAAACGGATCTTTTCGTTTTCATGGACTGGACAGAATTCTTTAGGCCTTTTTCATTGGATTGGATTTTGTTTTTTTAGGTACGGATTTCAAACGGGCTTTAAATAGGATTCGGTTTTTCTAAGGTTTGGATTTCAGTTTGGATGGTATTGGATATGTACAGGATTCTAAAAATTGAAGTTGACTGGGTTTGGCTTAGTACCGTTCAATAGGTATTGGACAATACGATTCTTACGGATGGTTTTTTTCTTTGGATAATTGGATATTTGGTTTTGAGGTGCTATTCCCTAACCAATCAACTTCGAGAACAAAGATATCCCGCTTGCTATCCCTGCACAAGAGCAAATCCACCCTTTTTCAGCAGTACATATTATACTCTCATTAAAGCAAAACTACAGGCGTGACTCACGTATATCAGCGATTTGAGAATCGTAGATTTACGTAAACATCAATTCAATAAAAAATGCGGCAATCTTTCGGAATTGCAGCATTTACAATGTGTTAGGTGAAATGGTAGTTTTACTTGGCGAGTGCCTGAAGGATGTCGTATTTGGTGACGATATGGAAATTCCCGCTCTCATCCCTGCCTAAAACCGCACCATTTTCTTTTGAAATCAAACTGCTCACCCGCTCTACGGCAGTGTTAAAATCAACAATAGGGAATGGATTTTCGAGTACATCGCCAATGGTGGAAGACCGGATATCAGGATTAGAGAACATTTTCTGGAACAAGCCATTCTCGCTAATCGATCCCACTTGTTCTCCATCCAGCATAACCGGGATGTGCTCGATATCGTATTTCTTCATCAGCTCAACAGCTTCGGAAACCAGTTGTCCCGGCACCACTGAGATCAGTTTCTGCTTGCTGCTTCGGCTGCTGACAATATCCTTCAGGGTTTTGACATCCAGGAATCCCCTTTCCATCATCCATTGGTCATTATAGATCTTACCCACATACCTGCTGCCATGGTCATGCAGAATACACACCACGAGGTCATCTTTCTTCAAATGGTCCTTCAACTGCATTAAACCCTGGATACAACTGCCCGCGCTGTACCCGCAGAACAGCCCCTCTTCCCTGGCCAGCCTCCTGGCCATGACCGCCCCGTCTTTATCAGTCACCTGCTCAAAATGATCGATAAACCGCATGTCGTAGTTCTGGGGAACAAAATCCTCCCCAAATCCCTCGCTAATATAAGGATGTACTTCACCCATATCGATTTCCCCAGTACGGAAGTATTTGGTTAGCAAAGAGCCGTAGACGTCGATCGCCCAGATCTTGATATTGGGATTTTTTTCCTTCAGGTACATGCCGATTCCGGTTACGGTACCGCCGGTACCAGCCGTAACTACCACATGGGTCACTTTCCCATCGGTCTGTTCCCAGATCTCTGGTCCAGTGGTTTCGTAATGTGCCAGCCTGTTGGCCAGATTATCATATTGGTTGAAATGGTAAGAATTGGGGATCTCGCTGGCCAGCCTTTTGGCTATGGAGTAATAACTCCTCGGATCGGTGGGTTCAACATTCGTCGGGCAAACGATGACTTCCGCGCCTACCGCCTTGAGGATATCCATTTTCTCCTTCGACTGCTTCTCCGTAGTGGCGAAAATGCATTTATATCCCTTAACCACCGCTGCCAGCGCCAGCCCCATGCCCGTATTGCCGGACGTACATTCTATAATGGTGCCGCCGGGCTTGAGTTTTCCTTCCTGCTCGGCCACCTCAATCATTTTAAGAGCCATTCTATCCTTGATGGAATTCCCGGGGTTAAAATAATCAACCTTGGCAACCACCTGGCAGGGCAGATCTTGCGTGATCTTATTCAGCCTGATCATGGGCGTATTGCCGATCGTTTCAAGAATGTTATTCTTAATATTCATATTGCAAAGCTAAATCCAATTTTTGAAGAACTTCGCATTATGAATGTCTACTTCATACCTGGACTTGCGGCCGATAAAAGGGTATTCAGGCATATTCGCCTGCCGGAGGGGTATGAGGCGCATTACCTCGACTGGATAGCCCCTCATGACCAGGACACACTGCCGGCATATGCCCTCAGGATGGCAGAGCAGATCGATTTTAGTCAGCCTTTTGTTTTGGTAGGACTTTCATTTGGCGGGATGCTTTCTGTTGAGATCGCGAAAAAGTTCCCGCCCGATAAACTGATCCTCATCGCCAGTATATCTCATCCCTCACAATTACCTTATTACTATAAACGGGCTTTTCAACTGGGGCTTCACAGGTTCCTGACCCCGGGCATTATAAAGAATGGGGTTTACCTGAAGCGGTATTTTACCAGTGAATCGGCCGAGGATAAGCAGATCATCAAACAAATGGCGCGGGACATGGACAATCGGTTCGTGTCCTGGGCCCTTAAGGCAGTTGTGGAATGGGAAACCGGGGAACACACGGTTTCGGCCCATCATATCCATGGCACCCGCGATATTATACTGCCACACCGATACACCCGACCCTCCGTATCGATCCCCAGTGCCGGTCACCTCATGATCTTCGATCGGGCAGCAGACATTAATAAAGTATTGCAAGAATTGCTTTCCGGATGATCCGTTTGCCTCAGCCCCTTATTGAACTGTTGCGTACGCACAAAAAAGGCGGTGTTCAACAACACCGCCTTTTTTATGGATCAGCCATAGGTTTATTTGATCGCCTTGAGATAGATCTCCCTGTACTCCACTTTCATCTTAGGCGCTACATGCACCTGTAGCCCGATCAGTCCCGTGAATTTTCGTTTCGCAGCATCGTCATCGGTGGTTTCACTCATCAATACGCCGTTGATATAATGCATGAGGTGGTTACCGTTGGCAATGATGTGGATTTCGTTCCAGTCATCCACCCTGATCTTCGCCTTCAATTCATCAGAATTTCCAACGCTGCCGGTAATGGTGGGTTTCTGACCTTCTTTCAATACAGATCGTTCGCCGCGCATAGCCAGGAACCCGCGTCCCCGCTCTTCGTAATTCTGTCCCGTATAACGGTTTGCCCCATCGATGTCCGCCTGGTAACCCATCAGTGCAAATGGAACATTGGGGACCATTTCGCTTCGGTATTGCACACCGCTGTTGCCATCAGGACTAATGCGGTACTGCGCCTTGAATTCAAAATTTCCAGGCGTCTTGCCGCGATAGATCATGAATGTATTACTCTTCAATGGTTTCTCCCGGGTAACTTCACCAACGAAGCTGCCATTCTCAATACGCCAGAAGGCGGTATCGCATTCCCAGTTTTTCAGGTTCTTGCCATTAAAGATCTTCTTGAATTCTTTAGTCTTCTGTGCTACTGCATCAAAAGAAAAAGCGATCAATAAGAAGGGAATAACTAAAGTAGCCGTGCTCCGAATATTCATGAATCTGTTTTGGGATTTGAATCAACATGTTTTCCAACTGCGGGTGGCAGCAGAATCCAGGACGGCCTGACATACTTTCTGCGTTTCCAGGGCTTCCCTGAAAGTAGGGGAGCAGGATCCGCCTGTTTCCAGGCTTTTCAGGAAGTCCGCTACCTGGTGCACAAATGAATGCTCGTAACCAATGCCCAGACCGGGTACCCACCATTTATTCATGTACGGCTGTTCACCATCGGTGACATGGATGGACCTCCAACCCCTGAGGTTGGACTCGTCCCCGTTATCGAAGTATTCTAACCTGTTCAGATCATGGAGATCCCAGCGTATCGATGCATTGGCTCCGTTGATCTCAAAAGTATAAAGGGCTTTATGTCCCCTTGCATAACGGGTGGATTCAAAAAGTCCGAGGGAGCCATTGTTGAACCGGCAAAAGAATGAACAGGCATCATCAATCCCTACCGGCTCTACCTTTCCTGTGAGCTGGTGCATACGCTCTTTGACAAAGGTTTCGGTCATCCCCGAAACTTCCCTGATACCGCCGTTGAGCCAGATCGCTGTGTCTACACAATGGGAGAGCAGGTCGCCAACCACACCTGAACCAGCCACAGCGGCATCCATGCGCCACAGGCCTTCGCCGCCTTGGGGAAGCTTTTCATTGATGGTCCAATCCTGCAGGAAGTTTGCCCGGTAGTGATAGATCTTGCCGAGTTTACCTGAGTCAACGATGTTCTTGGCCAGCGTTACTGCAGGGATCCTCCTGTAATTGTACCAGACCGTATTGGCCACGCCTGCTTTTTCAATGGCATCCACCATCTCCTGTGATTCCGCCATGTTGCGGGCCAGGGGTTTTTCGCAGAGCACCATCTTACCTGCTTTTGCCGCGGCAATCGCGATCTCGGCGTGGGTGTCGTTGGGCGTGCAGATGTCCACCGCATCGATATCATCCCGCTCGACCAGCTTGCGCCAGTCGGTTTCAATGCTTTCATAACCCCACTGTTCGGCAAAGGCCTTCAGTTTGGTTTCGTTGCGGAAACATACCGCCTTCAATACCGGCATGTATTCCAGTTCGGGAAAGAAATTGCGGATGCGGTTATAACCATTGGAGTGGGTCCTTCCCATGAATCCACCGCCGATCAATCCAATTCTCAATATTTTTTTTGTTGCCATTGTGTTAGATTAAAGTTGTTCTCTGATTTATGCTTTCCAGCCATGGTGATTCCTCACTTTGATCAGGGCTGCAAGGATATCATTCCAGGTTTGTTGTTTCATCATGACCTCATTGGGGAACATGCAACCGTCCCAGCAAATATGCTTAAAGGCTTTGGTGAGTTCACCTTTTTCGTCGCGTAGCCAGAATCCTGCATGTTTTGCAATATCCAGTTTGCCATTGGGATCAAGGGCCTGGCAGTGGCGTCCGGTTTTATCGTGTGATCCTGTCCCATGCACGGTGCCGTCGTTTTGGGCCACATGGAAATCGATGGTCCAGGGACGAAGCGCACTGGTCAGTTTTTTCAATCCTTCATCCAGTACATCCTGGTCTTTCCAGTCGAAGTTCTCGGGAAGAATACGATGTTCTGGCGCATTGTACCCCAGCAGGTAGAGCAGGGTATGGGCCATATCAGCCTGGAAGCCGATATTAGGACGATCCACCGCCTCCAAAGTATCTAACATGGTTTTCCAACTGTGCATACCGCCCCAGCAGATCTCGCCTTCAGCAGCCAGGCGCTCTCCATAATCGGCAGCAACATCACAGGCTTCGCGAAATGTTTCAGCGATCAGTTTGGTATTTCCAGCCGGATCTTTTGCCCAGGCTTCAGGTTTGCTTGCGGAGTCAATACGGATGATGCCATAGGGACGTACGCCGGCATTGCGGAGTTTTTTTCCAAATTCACAGGAGCGCCTGACCATGTCCACAAATACGGCGCGGTCTTCTTTGCTGCCCATGGCAGGGCCACCCCAAATGGGTGCTACCAGTGAACCGATGTTGAGATTGAGCGCGCCTACTTTATCGGCCAATTTTTTGATGCCATCCTCTGATTCATCGATGTTGAAATGCGGCTCGAACAGGCCGATATCGATCCCGTCGAATTTCACGCCATCCACTTCCGCATGGGCAGTGAAATCGATCAGTGTGTCCAGTGAAATAGGGGGTTCTGAATCAGGCCCTTTCCCTACAATGCCGGGCCAGGTGGCGTTGTGCAGTTTGGGATAATTGTTTTCAGACATCTGGTTGAAATTTTTGATTGAAAGTTTAAAGTTTATGTTTTGCAGCTTGTTCTTTGATGAAGGCTAAGCCATTGATCGCCATGTCCCATGGACTGGAATACTCGCGCCATACATTGATGGCGTTGGCAAAATCCGGGTCGTTGCGGGAGAAGGCCTCAATGGTCAGCCAGCCACTGTATTTGATATCTGCCAGTGTTGCAAAGGTCTCATCCCAGTGCACGTGACCGTCCCCGGGTGTGCCGCGATCATTCTCACTGATATGTACGTGTGCCAGGACAGGGCCGATGGTGGTCAATGCCTCTCGGGCTTTCTTCTCCTCGATGTTGGAGTGGTGGGTGTCATACATCGCTTTTACATTCGGATGGCTGGCTTTGTCCACCAGGTGTTTCAGTTGCACCATGGTATTACAGAGATAACATTCAAACCGGTTCAGCGCTTCCAGAGCCAGCGTGACCCCTGCCTGCGCGGCATATTCGCCGGCCTGGTGCAATACCTCTGCGCACCAGTTGTATTCATCCTCCTGCGGAGGTTTTTTAGTGAAATTCGCGTGTGCAGAATGAAAAGGTCCGCAAAGGATGGAAGAACGCATAGCATGAGCCCGGTCGATCCCCCATTTGATTCGGTCCAGTGCTTTGGCACGAACGGTAGGGGAAGGGTCAACAGGGTTATGTTCAGGGTCAACAACAGTTACACAGGTTGTTTCCAAACCTATGTTGTGGGCGTGATCACCGAAACGCTTGTAGGCGGCATCATCAGGGGCGCCGACGAAGCATTCTACTCCATCATATCCTATTTCTTTCAGCCGGTCGATGATAGGAAACTGTTCATCAGATACCAATGCTGACCAAACCAGCGTATTGAATCCTATTTTGTACATATTGCTTCTTTATGATCTTACGATACATTTTATCATTTTTCCATCGGATGCATCTTGAGTAATTCCTCAGGGGTGTAAAATCCTGTTTTACCCTTGACGGATGCCCGAACCTGTTTCACTTTTTCGGCTGTTATCGCAGGAGCTTTGTTGCCGAATGCATTCCTTACGTAAGTGAGTACGGCCGCCATTTCATCGTCTTTCAACATACCTTCATAGGGGGTCATCGGGACCTGACCCGGGTACTTTTTCCCATTCACTTCAATAGGCCCGTAAATTCCTTTCAGGGCCAGCTTGATCAGGCGGTCTTCGCTCCCTGTGACCCATTTTGATTTGGCAAGCGGGGGAAATCCTGCGCCTTCCAGTCCTTTACCATCGGGCTGGTGGCAGGTGCTGCAAAATCCGTCACGCATATAGATCGCTTTTCCTTTTGCCAGCACCTCCGGTTTGATCCCGGCAGCAGTGGGAGCTGCATCTGCAGCATCCTGATTTTTCCTGATTGCAGACTGGCCGTTGATGTGTGCTTCAGCAGTGGTGTGGGCCTTGTTCATCCATGGGTCCAGCGGTTTTTTCCCGGCTTCCAAAATAATAGGCAATCCTTTATCCTTGCTCAACCAGGAGGCAGAGACGATCGCTTCGAGTCGGACACGACTGTTCTCATCTTTTGCAGCGGCCATGAGCAGGGCTGCCTTGTCGGGCAGCTCTTTGCCTGCGAAACGAACCACTTCAACGGCCGCAGCCCTGACGTGGTAATCTTTGGCCTTCAGCAGTTGGCGCAGTAGCGGTTGGTCCACTTTATTCTGCCCCCAACTCACCCAAAGCGCTTCCAGCATGAGTTTCTCATACTGTGGAGAATTTTTATCCTGTTTGGCCATCCATTTCTTTAGTTCAGGAAGTACGGCTGATGCAGGATGTTCCCTGAGTTCACGGCGTGTCCGGTAACGGGTACGATACTCAGGCAGGGTGAGGTTGTCAAGCAGTTCAGGAATGGATGCGCCATCCACTTTTGCAGGCGTTACCAGAGGTCTGGACGGGTAAGTCACCCGATAGATACGTCCGTGCACATGATCGCGCAAGGGATCGCGGATATTGTGCTGCATGTGGCCGATCAGTACGTTATGCCAGTCGGCAATATATAGCGATCCGTCCGGCGCAAACTCAAGGTCAACTGGGCGGTAATTGATATCGCTCGACTGAACAAGGTCTTGCCTGAATCGTGTTGAATACCCTGTGCCGTCTTCAAGCATTTTATGTTGCTTGGTGCCCAGGAATCCTATGGTGTTATTGAGCAGCATATCGCCTTGTACTTCGTCAGGGAAATGCCTGCTGGAAACAAATTCCAGTCCTGAGGTTGGCCTCACGCGTTGTTTTTCTTCGATGATGCTCACAGCTTTTGGCGTAGCATCGCCATAACGGGGCTTCACCGTTCCCGGCGTCATCCAGGTAACATCAGGGCCCGATGTTTCCAAATAAAATGGTTGCCCCCAATCGTCAAAAGCAATTCCCCATGGATTTGGTATGGAGAGCTGGGCGATGCGATCGAGTTTTTTCTTTTTCGGATCGTACCGGAAAAATCCGCCGTTAGTACCCCTGATCGGGCCATACGAAGTTTCGATATCGTTAGAGAGAAATACGCCTTCCCCCATGTAAATAGCACCTGATGCATCTGTAGTATAAGCGTGATGCGCGTGATGCGTATCGTGGTCGTCAAACCCGCTCAACAGGATTTCGCGGGTATCTGCCTTGTCGTCCCCGTTGTTATCTTTCAGTAACATGAAGTTGGTACCCTGCGAGAGATACACGCCTTCAGGGGCGAGTTCAAAACCGAGCGGCAGGTGCAGGCCGTCAGCAAAGGTGATCTGTTTATCTGCCTTGCCGTCGTTGTTGGTGTCTTCGAGGATGATGAGTTTATCATTTGGTTTCGGATCACCGGGTTTCCAGTGGGGATAGGTAGGCATCACAGCCACCCAAAGCCTTCCCTTGTTATCAAACGAGATCTGCACGGGATTTGCCAGGTCAGGAAACTGCTCTTCAGATGCGAACAGGTCTATCTTATAACCCGGGGCAACAGTAAACTTTTCCAATGCTTCCTTGCCATACAGATAACGCAATACAGCATTCGGATCTTTGGGTTTATAATTGGTTTGAACGGGCGGAAGCGCAGAAGTTTTTGCATCTGCCGCTGCCAGATCCATTTTCTGGCCTTTTGCCGCCATCCATATCGCCGTATCGCGGATCAGTGTCATTTCACGGATCTTCTTCTGTTCGGCAGGGTAGTTATCGGGCCCAAATGGATTGTACCTTCTTCCGAACACATGCACGCCGTTGGGTATCTTGTAATCGTTATGCCAGATCCAGTTCTTTTCCATCACGGCTGCGTAAACGCTGGCCCTGTTGCCTGGAGATGCGATACCGGCTTTCCCGAACACTTCATCTGCCAGGAAAGGTCCAAACTTGGCATAACCTTCGTTCGATAACTGTGTTCCGTCGATCGTGAGTTCCGTTGCTGGGTCGTCAAGCCAGGTCTTGCTGGGAGCGTAAGCGTCGATAAAAAGAACTTTGTTTTTCGCAGCAACTTCCTTCATCGCATTTGTATACATAAGCAGATTTGCATTCTCCGTTTTCCCATTCGGAAGGTCGTATTTGCCAGACAGGTCTTCAAAGGCGATGGGTGATACCAGTGCCAGTTGGGGAGCTGAACTTCCATTGTATTG
>Ga0315901_10001242_pt1 | contig 36944 bp, 39 predicted proteins | sample LakEriMetagenome_10_FD_203761 | JGI IMG/M metagenome (GOLD analysis project Ga0315901, IMG submission 203761) | Freshwater fungal communities from buoy surface, Lake Erie, Ohio, United States - Buoy 2 MA116 | ecosystem: Environmental > Aquatic > Freshwater > Lake | place: USA: Lake Erie, Ohio...
AACCTGCTGCAGCCAATGGTGTCCGGTGATCAGCAGGTGGAGGATGAAAACGCAGTGGCGACAAAAGATGATGCCGCCACGCGGGCCAGGGCAGCATTTATCTTTGTCCTGGCACTCATGCTCGTGGTCTATCTCTCGCGATAGTCGTCGTGGCAGGCCCTGCAGGTCTGCTGGGTGGCGCCAAAGACTTTTCGAATCTGCTCCAGATTGGCGGATTTTGCTGCTGTATTGAGTTCAACAGCTGCCTTCATATAACGCTCTGATGCGGCCTTGAATTTATCGGTCTCTTTCCAGATGGCCGGCTTTGCCTTGCCACCATCCGTGTCGGGGCCAAAGGCCTCCCAGGGCAGCGTCGACAACGTTGCGATCACATTGGCGCTTTTCTGAACCTCAGCGGCATTAAACGGAATATCGCCTTTCATCATGGCGCCAATGCGGCCCATATGCTGGCCGGTGAGCTGAAGGGCGCTCTGGCGATACTTCAGGGCATCTTCTTTTTTTGCGAACTGGGCGGATGCGGTCATCGGGGCTGCCGCAGCGAAGGCCGCGACGATGCCCAGGGAGATCAGTGATTTCATAACGACTCCTATCAACAAAAGGGGTTGTGAGTGCGATTCGCCCCGAAAACCCGCGGGCGGTGTTCTGATCAACTTGAATCAGAGGGTTTTGCGGACATGACCCACCACACACCCCAGACGGTAAGCAATGTTCCCGCGACGGTTGTCAGTGTAATCGGTTCACCGAAAAGACTCCATGCCATTAACGCGGTGGTGGGAGGTGTCAGGTACAGCAGGCTGGTGACCTGTGTCGCCGCACCCTCTCGAATCAGCACAAATAAAAGTGAAATCGCACCAATCGAGAGGGCAAAAATCGACCAGAGCAGGGCCCCAATCAAGGCCGGCTGCCAGTCGATGTCGCGGGTCTCAATCAGAAACACAAAGGGCAGGCAGGCAATCGCCGAGGCCCCGAATTGAATCACCGAGCCCGCCCGCAGATCAAAGCTGGGACAATATTTTTTCTGATAGATGGTGCCCGTCGTGATGCTGATCAGCGCAAAAAACGCAAGCCCCAGACTGAACCAGGTCAGATTCGTCAGCGATAGTTTGGCGGTGACCACCAAGGCCACGCCAGCGATGCCGAGAATCAAACCAATCCACTGCCGTGATGTGATTTTTTCGGCAACCAGTGAGGCCAGCCATGCGGTGATGATCGGCTGCAGTCCGACAATCAGCGCCGCAAGTCCTGCTGACATGCCGTGTCGAACTGCTGCCCAGACGCCTCCGAGATAACCGGCCTGCAGCAGCAGGCCCGCAATACTGATGTGAAAGACCTGCTTTCGGCTGGGCCAGACCGGCCGAATCAGCAGCACAATCGGCACCATGATCACCAAAACCCCAAGAAATCGCAGCAGCTGAAATGTCATCGGCTCGGCGTGGGGCATGCCGTATCGGGCAATGATGAATCCCGAGCTCCAAAGGAGCACAAAAATCACTGGAATCAGGCGTCGAAAGCTGGTGGGCATGGGTCTTTTTCTTAGAACTTGGGTGATAATGCCGTAATGAGTTTTGAATCGTTCGGCCTGCATCCTGATTTGATGCGGGCCATTGCCGAAGCAGGCTACACCAGTCCCACCCCAATCCAGAGCCAGGCGATCCCTGTCGTGATCGAAGGCAAGGATGTCATGGGCGCTGCCCAGACAGGCACTGGAAAGACGGCTGCATTTACGCTGCCGATCCTGCAGCGGCTCATGCCGCATGCTAACAGCAGCGCGTCGCCAGCGCGCCATCCGGTACGGGCCCTGATTCTTGCCCCGACCCGCGAGCTTGCCGATCAGATCTCTCAGAATGTCACCCAGTATGCACGCTATGTCCCGCTGCGTAGCACCGTCGTTTTTGGCGGTGTTGACATGAATCCGCAGACTGCCGCCTTGCGATCTGGCATTGAAATTTTGATTGCAACGCCGGGCCGGCTTTTAGATCACGTTCAACAAAAGACCGTCTCGCTGTCTTCGGTATCCGTGCTGGTGTTGGATGAGGCGGATCGAATGCTAGATATGGGGTTTTTGCCGGATCTGCAGCGGATTGTGAATCTGCTGCCCAAGGCCCGGCAGAGCCTCTTGTTCTCCGCAACGTTCTCGCCAGAAATCAGAAAGCTGGCCAAGACATTTCTCGATGATCATCCGGTTGTGATTGAGGTCGCGGCCCGAAATGCGGCCGCCGAAAATGTATCGCAGGTGGTCTATGTGGTGGATCGCGCCGAATCAAAGCGTGCTGCAGTGGCCCATCTGGTCAGAAGCCAAGGCCTGCGGCAGGTCATTGTCTTTACCAACACCAAGATTGGCGCCAGCCGTCTTGCCCGTGAGTTGCAGCGCGAAGGCATTCCTGCAGATGCAATTCATGGTGATAAATCGCAGCCCGAGCGGCTGGCCACCTTGGAGCGCTTTAAAAAAGGCGAGGTGGAAGTGATGGTTGCTACAGATGTCGCCGCCCGCGGGCTCGACATTGCCGAATTGCCAGCAGTGATTAATTTTGATTTGCCGTATTCGCCCGAAGATTACGTCCATCGCATTGGCCGCACGGGCCGCGCCGGCGCGAGTGGGCAGGCGATGTCACTGATGGTCGCAGAGGATCAACGCCTGCTTTCAGAGATTGAAAAGATGCTGCGCCGATCGATTCCAAAGGAATCCTTGCGGCCGCAGCGTGAGCCTGTGCGGGCAAAAAGTGCACCCCAAGAAAAAAGTGCACCCCAAGGAAAAAGTGTGCCCCAGGATCCTATTTTCTCGCAGCCCTATCAGCCGAAGGCGGCTGATCCGGCCGGCCTGGCGCCGTCAGCCGCAGGATCCACAGCATCTGCCGCGCCGGCAAAGCCCGCGGTCTCGGGCCGGGCCCTGCCGTCAGGGATTCGGCGTGCGCCGCGCACTGTGCCCGCCCTTTTGGGCGGCAAACAAAAGGCCTGACGCAGCCCCTAGAAGGCCTGGGCGGCCGGCTGTATCGGCTGCTGACGCAGCCGTAACCAGCTGCCCTTTACGCGGGCAATCCAGCCCTGCGGCATATGAAATTCCAAATGCGACCAGGCGAATTCCAGCTGCAGACGAATTACCTCTGCGCTGTCGGTTCGAAGCGGCAGGGCTTTGGTCTGCTTGGAGAGTTTTTCGCCCAGTTCGTTTTTGACAACGGGCACATGCTGCACCGAGATGGATGGATAGCCCAGGGCTTCGCGCAGCGCCTCATGCCGTGGCGCAGAGTGCAGCAGGTCATCACCACGCAAAATATGGGTAATGCCTTGGGCAGCATCATCAACGACCACTGCAAAGTGATAAGCCCAGAATCCATCGGCCCGGCGAATTACAAAATCATCTCCATCGGGATGACGAAATCGCCAGGCGCATCCTTCGCGATCCTCGTGTTCAAAACGCTGTAAGCCCTTGTCGATCTGCCACGATGGCTGCTGCTGCGGCCGGCAGTAGCCTGGATAAATAATTTCGCCATCGGGGTTATGAATGGTCTTGCCGGCCTCGATTGCGTATTGAAGTTTTTTCCGAGAACAGCTGCAGAGATACGCCTGGCCTTGCGCAATCAGGCGCTCCAGTGCCGACTGGTAATGGACCGATCGTGTGTTTTGAAACAGCACGCCATCCTGTGCAGTTGGATCCACCCAGTGATCCCAGTGCAGGCCATGGGCCTTGAGCTGCATAAGGATGACGGCGCTTGCACCGGGCTCTTCGCGCGGTGGGTCGAGATCTTCAATGCGGACATACCAATCCTGGCCATTGGCCCGCGCATCAAGCCAGCTCGCCAGCGCCGTCACCAGCGATCCGAGGTGTAGCGGGCCGGTCGGTGATGGGGCGAAACGGCTTTTTGCGCGCATGGTTCGAAAGACCTATCGGCCGCCGGTAATTTCTTTAAAGCTTTCTCGGGCCGCCTGCAGGGTCTGGGCGATCGGCTCTCCCGCATGGGCGATGGATAAAAAGCCCGCCTCGAAGGCCGATGGCGCAAGGTAGACCCCGCGCCTGAGCATGGCGTGAAAAAATCGATTGAATTGATCGCGGTTGGATTGGTTGACATCTTCAAACGTGACCGGTGGCGACTTACTGAAATAGATTCCGAACATTCCCCCTACGCTGTCTGCGCAGAAGTTTTCCTCCCCGCACTCACGGGCAATCGACTGCAGATCCTGCATCAGCTGCGCGGTCATGGCGGTCAGCCGATCAAAAAATCCCGGTGCACTGATGAGCTTTAGCGTCGCCAAGCCAGCGGCCACGGCGACCGGATTGCCCGACAGCGTGCCGGCCTGATAGACCGGGCCAAGCGGGGCGACGCATTGCATGATGTCTTTGCGGCCACCGAATGCGCCCATCGGCATGCCACCGCCAATGACTTTACCCAGCGTGGTGAGATCCGGCCGAATGCCGCTTAAGCCCTGAACGCCTTGCGGCCCAACACGAAACCCCGTCATCACCTCATCGAAAATTAATACTGCACCATGGGCATCGCAGGCTGCCCGCAGTGCTTCAAGAAACCCTTTGCGGGGCTTTACAAGATTCATATTGCCGGCCACCGGCTCCACGATGACCCCTGCGATCTGCGGCCCATGTTCGGCAAAGCAGGCCTCTAGGCCCGCGATATCGTTGTAATCCAGCACCAGAGTTTCTTCTGCAAAGCTTTTTGGCACGCCCGCCGACGTTGGATTACCAAATGTCAAAAGCCCTGAGCCGGCCTTGACCAGCAGGCTGTCGACATGGCCGTGATAGCAGCCTTCGAACTTGATGATTTTGGATCGGCCCGTATAGCCGCGCGCGACCCGAATTGCTGACATGGTGGCCTCCGTGCCTGAGGAGGTCAGTCGCATCATCTCCATCGAGGGCAGATGACTGCGAAGCCACTCAGCAATTTCAACTTCGGCTGCTGTTGGCGCACCAAAGGACAGGCCGTCTGCCGCAGCTTTTTGGACCGCTGCAATGACCTCAGGATGGGCATGGCCCACGATGGCGGGGCCCCAGGAGCAGATGTAGTCCACATAGCGATTGCCATCGGCATCCCAGCCATAGGCGCCCTGGGCCTTGGCAAAAAATCGCGGTGTGCCCCCCACCGAGCGAAACGCCCGGACCGGCGAATTCACACCGCCTGGAATCATGGTCTGCGCCTGCGCGAATAGCGCCTCGCTTGTTTTAATACTTTGTTGCATGGCAGCCGTCCCTATCGGCGTGGTCGCCGAATTCTCCCCGTGGCTATTTTATGTCGATCGGGCCCGGCCTTGACGATGCTGGTACAGTTTCGCCAAAGGAAATAGTGAATTCATGAAAACCTATATGTGTTTAATCTGTGGCTGGATCTACGACGAAGCCAAGGGCTGGCCCGACGATGGCATCGCACCGGGCACAAAATGGGAAGACATCCCGATCACCTGGGCCTGCCCCGAGTGCGGCGCCCAGAAGTCCGATTTTGAAATGGTGGAAATCTAAGCCTTCTTTTTAACGACAGAAAATCGCATGAGGGTTTTCTGTCGGGCCTGATCATGATCGACGACTGGCATGGGATAAGTCTTGCCTAAGACAATTCCTGCGGCCTGCAGTGCAAGTGCGGGGGCTGTCCAGGGTGCATGAATATGCCGGTCATCCAGTGCGGCGATCTCGGGCACATAGCGGCGAATAAAAGCAGCCCGTTCATCAAAGCGTTCGCTCTGACTGACCGGATTAAAAATTCGGAAATAGGGCTGCGCATCGCAGCCGGTCGATGCCGCCCACTGCCAGCCACCATTATTGGCCGACAGATCATAGTCATTCAGCTTCCAGGCGAAGTAGCGCTCCCCGCGCCGCCAGTCGATTCCAAAATCTTTCGTCAGAAAAGAGGCAACGACCATTCGCAGTCGATTGTGCATATAGCCAGTGGCATTTAACTGACGCATGCCTGCATCGACAAGCGGATAGCCCGTCTGGCCCGCGCACCATGCGGCGAAGTACGCATCAGCCTGCGGCCCCTCGGCCCACTGAATCGCATCGTATTCGGGTTTAAAGCTGCGCGTCACGACATGCGGATGGTGGTGCAGGATCTGCATGTAGAAGTCCCGCCAAATCAGCTCAGACAGCCAGGTTGCGGCACCTTCTGGATTTTTTGATGTGGCCTGAGACTGCATTGCAAATCGCACAAGTTCACGAATCGAGATCGTGCCAAAGCGCAGGTGCACCGACAGATACGAAGGCCCTTTGGCACCGGGAAAATCACGGGCTGTTTTGTAAGCGCCGATACGCGGCTTAAATTCATTGAGCAGAATCTGCGCGCCCGTTTCGGCCAGTGGGATTTTTAATTCATGCAGATTGCCCGCAGAAAATCCAAGCGCCTTCAGTGTCGGGCCGGCCTGCTGCAGGGCCCTGGGCAAGGTTGTTTTCGGCCGCAGCCGCCGGGCCAGTCCTGGGCCGACGCCGTCATGATGGGCAGGGCCTGCGCCGGTGGCGCGTGCTGCAGCATCGTGCGCGGTGAATCGTTTTAACCAGGCGTTTTTATACGGCGTGAAGACCGAGAAGGGCGTGCCGGCCGCAGTCAGAACCTCGCGGCGCTCAAAGATGCACTGATCCTTCACCGAGATCACCGCAATCCCCTTTTGCTGCAGCCGCTGGCCAACAATCTGATCACGCTGTAGCGCTTCGGGCTCATCATCGTGTGCAAAGCAGATTCGGCTGGCCCCGAGCTGCTCGGCCAATTCGGGAATCAGCTGGCGTGGATCGCCATCAGCGATGATGAGGTGGCTGCCCGCGGACTCCAGCCGTTGGCCGATTTCGGTGACGGCGGCGTGAATAAAGGCCACCCGACGATCCTCTAGCGGTGTTGACCCACCGGCACCTGGCAAAGCAGACAGGATGGTGCGATCAAAAATAAACACCAGCTGCAGACTTTCCGTATGTTGAAGTGCGGCTGCAATTGCGGCGTGGTCTTCAAGCCGAAGATCCCGTCGAAGCCACACCAGTGTGCAGGGCTGTAATTTGTGATCAGACAAGGTTAGAATTTCCTCATGGGCCATCAGTCTCTCTTTCACCATTATCTCGTGGCGATGCCCAGCCTGACGGACCCCCAATTCAATGGCACGGTGGTTTACCTTGCCGAGCATACGCCGAAGGGCGCCATGGGCCTGGTGGTCAACCGCCCATCCGATATGACCCTGTCAGTGCTTTTCGATCGTATTGATCTCTCGCCACCTGAGCGCGAGGGCATCTCGGTGCATCGTGCTGGCCAGGGCTATGGGCCCATTGGCCAGGAGCCGGTCTTTCTGGGGGGCCCGGTGCAGACCGATCGCGGCTTCGTGCTGCATGAGCCAGTCGGCAAATGGAACTCCACCCTGGTGCTCAACGATGTCACCGGCCTGACATCCTCCCGCGACATCCTGGAGGCAGCTGCCCGCGGCCGCGGTCCTCAGCGCATGCTGGTCTCGCTCGGCTATGCCGGCTGGGGCGAGGGCCAGCTGGATCAAGAACTCGCCGCCAATGCCTGGCTTACCGTGCCGGCTACCGATACCTCCCTGATGTTTGATATCCCAGCCGAGGAGCGCTTCGCATATGCCTTCCGGCTTTTGGGCGTTGACCCACTGCATTTTTCGGGGGCCGCCGGGCATGCATGACCCGGCCCGTGGGGGTCTTACCCTCATGGCCTTTGATTTCGGTGAGCGTCGTATCGGAGTGGCCATTGGCAACACACTTACTGGCGGCGCCCGCCCCCTGACAGTGATTGACGCGCAGCGCCGCGATCTGCGGTTTCAAGCGCTTGCGGATCTGATCACCGAGTGGGCGCCACAGCGATTGGTCGTGGGACTGCCGCGCTATCCCGATGGCAACCCACACCCGTTTGCGCGGCGCTGCGAGCGCTTTGCCCATCAGCTGCAGGGCCGCTTTGGCCTGCCGGTAGAACTCACCGATGAGCGCTGGACCTCTGCCCTTGCGCCGGGCCGCGACCCGATTGACGCCGAGGCGGCGGCAATCCTTCTGCAGGGCGTTTTAGATACACTGTCGGCTCATGCCCCGGTCCATTCAAATCAATGAAAGCGGTGAGCTGGTCCATCTGCTCACCACGGAGGGCATTCCGAAGGCATTAATGCTGCGCATCCTGGATCGCGCCAAGGCCTTTCTGGATCCTAAAAACCCAAAAGAAGTCGTCAATGCGCCGCTGCTGGATGGCAAGAGCGTGTTCAATCTCTTTTTCGAAAACTCCACGCGGACACGCACCACCTTTGAGATTGCTGCCAAGCGGCTGTCGGCCGATGTCGTGAATCTGAATGTGCAGGCATCGAGCACCGCAAAAGGCGAGTCACTGCTGGATACGATCGATAATCTCGCGGCCATGAAGGCCGATATGTTTGTCGTTCGTCATGGCCAAAGCGGTGCGCCGACACTGATTGCCAAGCACATCAATAAAGTCGCGCCCCATATTCGCGTCATGAACGCTGGAGATGGCCGGCATGCCCACCCGACACAGGCCCTCTTGGATGCGTTTACGATTCGCCACTTCAAAGGCGACTTTCAGCATCTTCGTGTGGCGATTGTGGGCGATATCCTGCACTCACGCGTGGCCCGCTCCAACATCCATGCGCTCACCACGCTTGGGGTTCCGGAGATTCGTGCCATCGGCCCGCGGACCCTGCTGCCCTCGGGTTTAAAAGAGCTGGGCCTGCAGGTCTACACGGATCTCTCCGAGGGCCTGCGTGATGTCGATGTCATTCTGACACTGCGTCTGCAAAACGAACGGATGCGGGGCGCGATGCTGCCGAGCACCCAGGAGTACTTTAAAAATTATGGCCTGACGGCGGATCGGCTCTCTGTGGCAAAGCCCGATGCCATTGTCATGCATCCCGGGCCGATGAATCGTGGCGTTGAGATTGATTCGGCAGTCGCAGATGGCAGCCAGTCGGTCATCCTCTCGCAGGTCACCTTTGGCATTGCGGTTCGAATGGCGGTCATGAGCATGCTCGCAGAGGCCCGTCACTGATGGCCGCCGCACAGCGACGCCTGTCTTTATCTGCAAGCCTGCCGAGACTGCGGATCGTCGGCGGCCGCCTGGTGGATCCAGCGAGCAAGACCGATCGGCCGATGGACCTCTGGATTGATGATGGCAGCCTGGTCGCGATCACGCCGCCTGGGGAGCGCCTTGCGGGCTTTTCTCCTGACCAAGAGATTGATGCGAAGGGCCTCGTGATTTGCCCTGGCTTGATTGATTTGTGTGCACGACTGCGTGAGCCGGGATTTGAGTACAAGGCCACGCTCGAGTCGGAGATGCGTGCAGCCATTGCGGGCGGCGTGACCCGGCTGGTCTGCCCGCCCGATACCGATCCGCCCTTAGATGAGCCTGGCCTTGTGGAGATGCTCAAGCATCGCGCCCGCAATCTGATTCAGGCCCATGTGCATCCTCTGGGGGCGCTTACTGTGGGACTCAAAGGGGAGCAGATCACCGAGATGGCGGAACTCTCGGAGGCCGGCTGCGTCGGTTTTTCGCAGGGTCCGATCCCGATTGTGAATACCCAGATCTTTTTCCGCGCCTTGCAATACGCCAGCACCTTTGAATATCCCGTCTGGTTTTATCCGATGGACCCATGGATCGGCCGAAGCGGCGTGGCCCATTCTGGCCCCGTGTCCGGCCGGCTCGGCCTGCCGGGTATTCCGGTGGCCAATGAAACCATTGCCCTTCAGACTGTTTTTGAGTTGATGCGCGCAACGGGTGCTCAGGTCCATGTCTGCCGGCTGTCTTCAGCTGCCGGCGTTGATCTTGTGCGGCAGGCCAAGCGCGAAGGACTGGCGATTACTGCCGATGTCGCAATTCATCATCTGCATTTAATTGATGTTGATCTGGCTGATTTTGATGGCAACTATCGTGTGCTGCCGCCATTTCGAAGCCAGCGGGATCGTGATGCCCTTCGGGCAGGAGTTCTGGATGGCACGATTGATGTGATCTGCTCGGATCATGCGCCAGTTGATGACGATGCCAAGCAGCTTCCGTTTGGCGAGGCCGAGCCCGGCGTTACAGCCCTTGAGCTGCTGCTGCCGCTGACGCTGAAATGGGCACAGGAGTCAAAACTGCCGCTGATTGAGGCCATTCGTCGGCTGACGGTCAATCCCGCCGCGGTTCTGGGCCGCGATGCAGGCCATCTCTCGGTGGGTGGCCAGGCCGACATTTGCATCTTTGATCCCGAGGATCACTGGACAGTATCGGCATCGCAGCTTTTTTCTCAGGGGTCGAATACACCGTATCTCGGCCTCGAGCTGCAGGGCCGCGTGCAGTCCGTCTTGGTGGATGGCCGCTGCGTTTTCGAGCGTTCCAATGGCGGATTTAGTGCCTCATCCCGTTAAGTGATTCGAATGATTCGACTGATTCTGCGGGCCAGCCTGCTGACGCTGATGCTGCTGATCGGACTGGCCACACTCTTTTCGTTGTATCGCATCCTTCCCCTTGGCCAACGCTGCTGGCTGCGCAAGATCTGGTCGCGGCTGCTCCTGAGCGCCTGCGGCGTAGCGCTGGAGATTCGGCCCGGCTCCCATCGCATCAGCAAAACGCCCATGCTGGTAGTGATGAATCATGTCTCTTGGCTGGATATCTTTGTGCTGAATTCTGTGATGCCGGCGACCTTTATTGCGAAGTCCGAAATTCGCCAGTGGCCGCTCGTGGGATGGCTGCTGCAGGGCGCAGATACGCTCTTTATTGAGCGCTCAAGCCGCCATGCTGTGCGGCATGTCAATCACCGCATTATTGAGCGGCTCAATCGCGGCGAGCATGTCGCGTTTTTTCCGGAGAGCACGACTTCCGATGGGCGCGGGGTGCTGCCATTTCATTCGAGTTTATTTGCGATGGCGGTGGTGCGGGCCCGGCAAGATGACGGCCCACGCGTTGTTCAGCCCCCGACAGTACAGCCCGCCGCACTGCGTTATTTTCAGGGCAATCAGCCCTCGCTCATCCCTGCTTATATTGGTGAGCAGACCTTTATGGAGTCTCTGCTACAGATCCTATCGGCGCGGGGCCTGAAGGCAAGACTTCAACTGCTCGATCCTATGCTGCCGCCAGGGCCGGAGATCACGCGGCAAATGCTGGCGCAGATGGCCCACACACGCATCGCATCTGCCGTTGGGGCCTTAGATGATTCAGTCTTCCTCGCCAGCGCCCTCGAGGCTTGACTGGAGGTAGAGGCGACGATCCTCCAAACGAATGCCGGCCAGCTGACGGCCCCAGACACATCCCGCATCCAGGCCAATTAAATTTGGCCGAACCATCAGACCAAGTGTTGACCAGTGTCCGAAGATCACGGTCTGCTTTTCAGTCTTTCGGTTTGGCATCTCAAACCACGGCGTTAGGCCTGCGGCCTGCTCAGGTGCGACCTTGGTTTTAAATTCTGGAATACCGCCTGCGGTGAAATAACGTAGCCGTGTAAAAACACTCAGAGCGGCCCGCATGCGTTTCTGGCCGGCGAGTCCGTCGGCCCAGTGTGGCCGGCCTCCATTGACCATCTCGTGCAGAAACTCCCGCCAATGTGCGCTTTTCAGTCGCGCGCTCACCGCATTTGCAAGGGCCAGGGTTTTGTGAAGCGTCCAGTGCGGCAAGAGGCCAGCATGGACCATCAGCACATTGCCATCGGCATGGGCCAACGGTCGCCTGCGCAGCCAGTCAATCAGGTCATTGCGATCGGGGGCCCGCAGGACCTCATGCAGGGTATCCAATGGCTGGGCTCTTCGCACACCTGCAGCAAGTGCCAGCAGATGTAAATCGTGATTGCCCAATACACAGACGACATTTCTGCCAGCATGCTGAAGTCGTCGTAGTGTTTTAAGCGACTTTGGCCCCCGATTGATTAAGTCACCAACCAACCAGAGCTGATCCCGGCGCGGATGGATCGGCATCTGGGCGACCAGGGCCTCCAGGCTGTCCCAGCAGCCTTGTACATCGCCAACGACATATCGCGCCATAGATCTGAAATTCGTGCTTAGGGTTCTTTAAAATACGCGTCAAATTGTCGCATTTCTAAAAAAGGAGTTTTCTGTGCAGCCTGCCGCCTCGATTTTCAAAGCCTATGACATCCGCGGCATTGTGGGCGAAACCCTGACGGAGCCGGTGGTGGAGTCCATTGGACTGGCGCTTGGCATGATGATGGCGCAGGCGGGCAAATCCTCTTGTGTGGTGGGCCGGGATGGTCGCCACTCGGGTCCGGCATTGGTCGATGCGCTGGCCAAAGGGTTAATGGCCAGCGGCATTGATGTCATCGATGTCGGCCAGGTGCCAACACCGGTGGTCTATTTCGGCACAGTGAGCACCGGCTGTGGCTGCGGTGTAGCTGTTACCGGCAGCCACAATCCTCCGCAATACAACGGCCTGAAGATGATGGTGGCAGGCGTCACACTCTGGGGCGAGGAGATTCAGCGCATTCGGCAGCTCATTGTGTCGGGCCAGGCCCGCCAATTCGCTGATGCAATTGCGGCCCATCAGCTTGGCCGCCGGATTTCGTCTGCGGCCACTGTCCAGGAGTATCTCAACGCCATCGTTGCCGATGTGCAGCTGTCTCGCAAGATGTCGATTGCAGTCGATGCGGGCAATGGCGTTGCGGGGGGCATTGGCCCGGGCCTGCTGGAACGCCTGGGCTGCCGTGTGCATCCACTGTTTTGTGAGGTCGATGGAAGCTTTCCGAATCATCATCCTGATCCTGCACACGTAGAGAACCTGCAGGATCTGATCCGTTGTGTTCAATCCACCGATGCCGAGCTGGGCCTGGCATTTGATGGGGATGGTGATCGGCTGGGTCTGGTGACCAAGTCGGGAAAGATCATTTGGCCGGATCGGCAGCTGATGCTGTATGCCGCCGATGTATTGGCAGCCCGGCCCGGGGGCGAAATTATTTTCGATGTGAAGTGCACTCGGCACCTGGCCCCGTGGATCCGGCAGCATGGCGGAAAGCCGCTGATGTGGAAAACCGGCCACTCACTGATCAAGGCCAAACTCAAAGAAACTGCTGCGCCACTCGCGGGTGAAATGAGTGGACATACATTCTTTAACGACCGCTGGTATGGATTTGATGATGCGCTGTACACAGCAGCACGGCTGCTCGAGATTGTCTCGAGATCCGAAAATCCTTCTGCAGTATTAGAGGCCTTGCCCGAGTCACCCTCAACACCAGAGCTGCAGCTCGCCACTGCCGAGGGTGAGAATTTCACGGTGATTGAGCGGCTGCGAGCCGAAGGTCAGTTTCCCAGTGCCCAAGAGCGCATCACCATTGATGGGCTGCGGGTCGAATATGCCGATGGGTTTGGCCTGGCCCGGCCATCTAACACCACTCCGGTGATTGTGATGCGATTCGAAGCCGATAGTGATCTGGCCTTGGCCCGCATTCAGGCTGAGTTTCGCGACAACCTCAGCCGGCTGATGCCGACGGCGAGGCTGCCGTTTTAATTCACGATCATCGGCCGGCGTCGGCAGCCCAGGACAGCGCGGCAGTACGTCGCGTGCTGCTGGTGAAGACCAGCTCGATGGGCGATGTCGTGCATATGCTGTCCGCGGTCCGTGAGGCGCAGCAACAGCGGCCCGAGATTCGATTTGATTGGATTTGCGAGGAGGCGTTTATCGAGCTTCCCGGCTTATTAGCCAATGTCGATCGGATCATCCCCGTTGCAACCCGTCGCTGGAGAAAGTCCTTGCTTGCGGCTGCGACACGGCGGGAGCTTCGCAGTTTTCTTGCCAGTTGTCGGGCACGTACTTATGACACAGTGATTGATGCGCAGGGCCTGCTGAAGACTGCCTGGATTACTGCGGCAATGCGCTGCCCGAGGCAGGCGCGTTTTAGTTTCGATTGGCCCACAAGCCGTGAGCCGCTCTCGAGTCTGGCGGCCGGGAAGGGTGTACATGCACCGATGCATTGGCATGCCATTGAGCGCCTGCGTGCGCTCTGCGGCCAGGCGCTGGGCTATCAGCCGACAGGTCCGATTACAGCGCTGGAATCTCACAGAGTGCCTGGCAATTCTGTGATGTTTTTTCATGGCACCACCCGGCAAGAGAAGTCATGGCCGATGCAAGAGTGGATTGCACTGGGCCGTGCCTTGGATCAGCGGGGCCTGGATGTGCAGCTGGCCTGGGGAACGCCGCAGGAGCAGCAGATGGCAGAGACGCTCACTAAAGCCATTGGTGGCCGAACGCGGCTGCTGCCGAAATCGTCTTTGGCCCAGCTTGCGCAGCACCTTCGATCTGCGCGGGCTGCGGTGGGGGTTGACAGTGGACTGATGCATCTTGCAGTGGCGCTTGGAACACCCACCGTCGCTGTGATGTCCGCCTCACATCTTGAGCGATTTTCAGCCTCCCGATTTGCACCGAATTGGGCAGCCCATGCCCGCGTGGTGACCAGGGCCCAGGGCATGGAGTCGATCTCGGCCCAGCAGGTCCTGGACGCATGCGTCGATTTGGGGCTCGCGCAATGATCGAATCGCTCGCACGCTGGGCCTACACTGTCGCAAGCCTGCTGGTACTGCCCGGCCTAGTCTGGCATCTATTGTGGCGGGGCCTGCGGCAGCGAGAGTATTGGAAGCACTGGCAGGAGCGTTTTTTTGGTGCTGCGCCCCAGGCCTTTGGAAATTGGCATGCAGATCTAACGGATAAAGATCATCTGCTGTGGATTCACGCTGTATCAGTCGGTGAGACGCGGGCGGCAGAGCCACTGATCCGCCGCTGGCTGGATCAGTCTGCTGGCCACCGCATCATTTTGACGCATACAACACCGACTGGCCGCATGACAGGTGCTGCATGTTTTTCTGATGTCTTAAGCGCGCAGCCGCTGCGGCTTTTGCAGTGTTATCTGCCCTATGACCTGCCCTGGGCCAATGATCGATTTCTGCGGTGGGCACAGCCCAGCATCGGCGCACTCATGGAGACTGAGCTTTGGCCAAATCTGCTTGCGGCTGCACGTGATCGAAAGATTCCGATTGCGTTGATTAATGCACGGCTTTCACCCCGATCGGGCCGCCGTCTGCTTGCACTGCGCTGGCTCTCCTGGCCTGCAGTTGCAGGCCTTGCCGGCATTGCGGCACAGACCGAGCGCGATGCGGAAGGTTTTCGCAGCCTGCTTGCGTTGCCGCACCCAAAGCGGCCCATTGCCCGACTGCCTGAAATTGCAGTGCTTGGCAATATGAAATTTGATCTGAGTGTTTCGGCAGCATTTTTGGAGCAGGGCCGCCTCTGGCGAGAGGCCTTAAATCAAAATCCGCAATTGGGTGTCTCGCCCGCCAGCCGCATCTGGGCGGCGGTGAGCACCCGAGATGATGAAGAGGAAAAAATTCTGCAGGCCTGGCTAAGCGCGAAGGCCCGCCAGCAGCTCACCGAGAACGATCATCTTTTAATCGTGCCGCGCCATCCGCAGCGCTTTGAGCGGGTCGCCCAACTGATCACTGCGCAGGGAATGCGGGCCTGCCGCAGATCGGCCCAGTGGCAGCTGTCGTCGGGGGATTCGCCGCCGCAGTCGGGCCTGATCACAACAGTGCTTCTCGGTGATTCGCTGGGAGAAATGTTTGCTTACCTGCAGATGTCGGATCTGGTGCTGATCGGCGGCAGCCTGCTGCCGCTTGGCGGCCAGAATCCTTTGGAGGCCTGTGCACTGGGCCGGCCGGTATTTTTTGGCCCCCACATGTTCAATTTTCACGAGATCGCGCGCGCATTGAAGGCCAGTGGTGCAGGCATTGAGATTGCGCATCTTGATGAGTGGATTGCCCAGGGCCGGCGTTGCCTTGACCACCCGCACGAATTGCAGCGGCGGGCCGATGCAGCAATCGCTTTTTCAATTGCCCATCGCGGCGCGGCTGACCGCTGTCTGGAGTTTTTAAAGACTATTTCGCCAGCAGACCGTTGACATCATCGATGTCACGATCGGCAAGCGCACCGGCCGCAGCCTTCAGACGAAGGCTATTGAGCAGGGTGTCGTAGCGGGCCTTGGACAGATCACGCTGGGTCGTGAAGAGCTGCTGCTGTGCATTGAGCACATCGATATTGATCCGAACGCCGACCTCATAGCCCAGCAGATTCGATTCCAGCGCCAGGCGGCTTGATTTTTCGGCAGCCTCAAAGGCCTTCACCTGCGAGAGCCCTGCTAAAACACCGAGAAATGCAGTCCGCGTGGTCTGCTCGGCGGTGCGACGTTCGTTTTCAAGATCGAAGCCGGCCTTATCACGCAGCGCGATGGCCTCTCTTGCCCGATGCAGTGGAATGCCGCCATTAAAGATTGGGATTGACAGCTCAAGCGACAGTGTGTCGGTCTCGGCCCGGGGGTAGACATTTGAAGACAGCGTAAACGGATCCACGCGGCGTTTCTGGGCCACAAGATCGAGTGTTGGGACGTTATCTGCCGAAGTGATTCGGGTCACCTCATAACGTGCGATCTCTGCAGCCGACTGGGCGGCCTGTACCCGCAGGTTTGCGGAGCGCGACTGGTCAATCCATTTGGCAACATCCAGTGGCTCCGGGCTCTGCAGGCTTACGTCATTGCGCAGGCCCAGCAGCCGCTGTGGCAGGTCCTTGCCCACTAAGATAGAAAGCGCGCTGCGTTTAACTTCGAGATCGTTTCGGGCAGCGATCTGCTTGGCGGTCGCCAAATCGAATCGGGCCTGGGCCTCCTGCTGATCGGTGATGGTGGCAGTGCCCACCTCGAAGTTGCGTTTCGCGGACTCCAGCTGCTCACCAATGGCCTTGAGCTCTGCATCGACACTTGCCAGACTGTCTTGGGCGATCAACACATCAAAATACGCCTGCGTTACACGCAGCAAGGCATCAATGCGCGCCTGCGCGAAATTCGCTTCTCCAGCCCGCGAACGCTCTTTTTCTTGATTGAAGGTGGCGAGCCGCTCCAGCCTGAAAATAGGCTGGGTCAGCGCGACCACATAGGTGGTGCCGAGTCGGCCCGAGTAGCTGATCGCACTGGCACGCGTACTTGCGCTGGGGTTGTCGGTAACATCGAAATCGGTGCGGCTGCGCGACACAGTGGCCGTTGCAGAGGGCAGCAGCAGGCCCCGACCCTGGCCGGCGCGCGTGGCATCTGCCTCCGCCTTTTTCCTGGCCGCAAGAAAGGCCGCATCATGGCCCAGTGCATCTCGGGCTGCAGTCGAGAGATCAAGTCCAAAGGCTGAGCCCATGCCCAGCATCAAGAGCGTGGCTGCAGTCGACTGAAATTTAAAATTTGAAGTGCGAGATTTTTGGGGCATCTTCAAGTGGCTTCGTAACGGTTTCAAAAAGTACAGACTGCCTGAGGCTATCGGTGGTGGAACTGCCGGCCGATTTTATGCGCTCAACCAAAACCGCCTGCATCACAGGCGCGGTGCCCACAATGGCCACCATGCGGCCGCCGGGATTGAGCTGACGCAGCAGATGCTCGGGAATTTTTTCCACTGCACCCGAAAGTGCGATGGCATCAAACATACTCCGCGACCAGCGGGAATCTTCCGCTAGGCCATTGGCCTGCAGCACCTCTGCATTCGAGATCCCCGCCGATGTCAGGCTATCGCGCGCCATGGCCGCCAGGCCCTCGTATTTCTCGACAGTGAGCACTTCGGCAGCCTGGCGGGCCATCAGTGCCGCCATATAGCCCGAGCCCGCTCCGATCTCCAGCACCCGGTCGCCGGGCAGTAGGCTCAGCTCTTGAAGCAGGCGGGCCTCGACCTTGGGCGCCAGCATGACCTGGCCGTGGGGCAGGGGCAGCTCCATATCAACAAAGGCCAGATGGCGGTGGGACCGGGGCACAAAGCGCTCACGGGGCAGCTCTGCCAGCAGATTCAGGACATTTGGATCCAGCACATTCCAAGGCCGGATCTGCTGCTCGATCATCTTCGAGCGGGCGTTCTCAGCGTTGGCAAAGTCGGGATTCATGCGGGACTCCAGGAAGACCCTGAGTCTAGCATCAGGCGCTGCGAAGGGGTGTCCCTGGGTTGTGGATGATGACGCTGCGCACCGCCATATCAATGGCCTCGCGGATGTAGGCCTGCTCGTCGATGGGCGAGATGCTGTGGTTTTGAAGGGCCTGCCGCCACAAGGCAAGCCAAGACAGTGGTGCAAGCAGGACTTTGATTCGTTCACGGCTGATTTCGCCCTGGACCTCGCCCCGCTCAATGCCGCGGGCCAGTAAAGCGGTGAGCTGTTCATGCACCGGGCCCATGACCTCGCGCAGATAGGTCTCGGCGAGGTGCGGAAAATTATTTGACTCGGCCAGCACGATACGGGCAATCAGGTAGAGCTTGGACTCAAGGAACTGCTGCCAGCCCCACTGCAGAAACTCGCGCAGCACAACTTCCGTGCTCTGGGATACATCGTCTTTACGATTACGAATGACCTCAATCCAAGGCGCAGCCCGTTCGCGAATGACGGCCTCGAAGAGATCCTGCTTGCTTGAGAAGTAGAGATAGACCGTGCCCTTTGAGATGCCGGCCTTGGCGGCGACATCATCGAGACGCGTCTGTGAATAGCCAAACTCACCAAAGAGATTAAGGGCGGCGTTGATGAGCTCTTGCGGCCGCGCATCCTTGCGGCGCTTCCAGCGCGGGCCCTGCTTTTCTTGACTGATATCGATTACGGCAGCTGCTTGCATCGCGCGTATTGTAATCAGAGTGCATAATGCCGCTGCACTACTGTCCCCAAATTTATGGAACTCCAACTCGACTTTCTCCGAGACCTTCCTCTGCTGGTGAAGGCCCTGATCATGGGAATTGTCGAGGGCCTGACCGAGTTTCTCCCTGTCTCCTCGACGGGCCACCTGATCTTATTTGGCGCGCTTTTAGGCTTTGATGATGCACGTGCCAAGGTCTTTGATCTCGCGATTCAGACGGGCGCGATGGTCGCAGTGATCTGGAATTATCGCGACCGTTTTATTGGAATTGCAGTCCGTGAACTTCCTGCGGCTTTCGGGAAACTCCCTAGTGCGCTCCAAGGCCGCCAAGGCCTTCGGCAGTGGTGGGCGGATCCCCGATGGCAGCTCTCTCGCCACCTGCTGATTGCGTTTATTCCTGCAGCGATACTGGGCCTGGCCTTTGGTGGCGCCATCAAACGCCTGCTGTTTTTCCCTGTGCCGGTAGCGATTGTGTTGATTCTGGGGGGATTGGTCATTTTTGCCGTTGAACGTTGGTGCCGCGACCATCCGGATCGCGTCCGTGTCCATGATTGCGCTGAGCTGACCAATTGGGATGCTTTAAAACTCGGGCTTGCGCAGGCGGTTGCCCTGATTCCCGGCACCAGCCGCTCGGGCGCAACCATCATTGGCGGCATGATGTTTGGCTTGTCGCGTAAAACAGCAACCGAGTTCTCATTTTTTCTTGCGGTGCCGACATTGATTGCAGCCGGGGCTTACGACTTATTCAGAAATCGGGATTTATTACAGCTCGCGGACCTGCCCATGTTTGCGATTGGCCTACTGTCGGCCTACGTCACCGCCTTATTGGTCATTCGCTGGCTGATCCGATGGGTCAGTCAGCATAGTTTTAATAGCTTTGCCATCTATCGCATTTGCGCCGGCGTGTTTGTGCTGACGGCGGTCACTATTTTCTGAAAAAGCAGGTCCGCGACGGGGTGCCCGAGTCGCAGGCCGCGGGCCTCGAATTTTGTCTGGGGCCGCCATGCTGGCCGCGGCGCAAAGCCCGCCAAAAACTGATTTTTTAGCTGTGGGTGGGCCGAGCAGACTGCCAGCATTTGGTCTGCGTATTCAGGCCAATCGGTGGCCAAGTGAATTACGCCACCCGTGCGGAGCCGGCTTACCAACAGTGCGATAAATGGGGCCTGTATCAGCCGCCGTTTGTGGTGACGTTTCTTCGGCCACGGGTCAGGGAAATAAATATGAACTGCATCCAGACTGTTGCTCGCCAACATGTGTTCGAGGACTTCGACCGCATCCCATTCCACAATCCGAATATTGGTCAGTTGCTCCTGATCAATTTTTGCAAGCAGGGCCCCAACGCCCGGCCGATAGACGTCGGCCGCCAGGATGTTCCATTCAGGATGTTGGCGGGCGATGCGCGCAGTGGTCTCGCCCATTCCGAATCCGATCTCTAAAACAATGGGCCCGGTGCGGCCAAAAACTGCTTGTAAATCAATTGGTTCTTTTCGGAAGGTCAGGCCCCACGTTGGAAGAAGACGCTCTCGCGTGGTGCGTTGTGACTGGGTGATATGTCCGCTTCGCATGACAAAAGAGCGGATTCGCCGGGAAAAATCGTCTTGCATGTTCTTCTGTTTTTGGTATCGTGCCGACAGCGGGTGGGAATTCCCTAGGCAGTCTGTTTCGAAGAAAGCTGAGTATGACTTGCTTTCCGTATTCGCGCCCCTGCTACACTAGACCTTCGTTTCAATAATTTGAGTGAGATTACAACCACCATGAATAAAGCAGAACTCGTTGAAGCGGTTGCAAGCGCCACAGACTCATCGAAGGCTTCGGTCGATGAAGTGCTGAACGCAACAATCGCAACCATCATTAAAACGGTCACCAAGGGAGACTCCGTGCAGCTGGTTGGTTTTGGAACCTTTGGCTCCGGAAAGCGTGCCGCCCGTACTGGCCGTAATCCCCGTACTGGAGAAACGATCAAGATCGCGGCTGCCCGCACTGTGAAATTCACCGCTGGCAAGGCCTTTAAAGACGCGGTCAACAAGAAAAAATAAGGCCTGCTCGATGGCCTGAAAAGCCCGGCCACCGCCGGGCTTTTTTATTGACGTCTTCGCCCTCAGCCTGCTGGCTGATCGTGGCGGGCGGTCACGCGAAGCGAGAAGTCGATGGCCTTAACATCCTTGGTGATGCTGCCCACCGAGATGCGGTCTACGCCGGTTGCGGCAACGGCCCGGATGGATTCTAGGCTGATGCCACCAGAAGCCTCGAGCAGTGCCCGACCCTGATTAATTGCCACGGCGTCGCGCATGTCCTGAAGTGAAAAGTTATCAATCAAAATATTCTCTGCGCCGGCATCAAGCGCCTGCCGCAGCTCATCAAGCGATTCGACCTCGATCTGAATCGATACCGCCGCATTGAGCGCGCGGGCAGCCTGCAGCGCAGCAGCGATGCCCCCGGCGGCAAGAATATGGTTTTCCTTAATCAAAATGCCATCCCATAGCGCAAGCCGTTGGTTTGCACCTCCCCCAACTCTTACCGCATATTTCTGGGCCTGACGAAGGCCCGGCACTGTTTTTCTTGTATCGAGCACAACGCAGCCCCGCGGATTTGGGCTCATGCCCGCAATTGCATCTGCAAATGCGCGGGTCTGGGTTGCTGTTGCCGAAAGCAGTTGTAAAAAATTCATCGCGGGCCGCTCTGCGGTGAGCAAGGCCCGCGCATTGGCAGCGATTTCGCAGACATCGCTATTGGCAGGCATTAGCGCACCTTCTGGATAACGCCAACGAATACTTGCCGCAGGGTCGAGCTGGACAATACAACCGGAAAACCACTCCTGCCCGCAGAGTACGGCGGCCTCACGCAACCGCAATGTCGCCTCGGCCCGCGTGCTGGGAGAAATCAGCTGCGCAGTCCAATCGCAGGGCCCAATATCTTCTTCCAGGGCATCGCGGATATTGCGCGCGCGTGCCTGCGCCAGGGCCTCCTGGCTCATGCTGCGCCCAGATGCGGCACCAGCCCCGGCCGAAGGCTGCCCGGCCGCTGCTGGGTGAACTCAAGCATGCGATCAATACACCGATGGGCCTGCTGCTGAATCTCAGGCGTTACATGAATTTCTCCGGTGCCTTGGTGAAGGCATTGCAGCACGCCTTGCAGCCCATTCATTGCCATCCAGGGACATTGTGCGCAGCTTTTGCAGGTGGCGCTCTCGCCGGCAGTCGGCGCTTCAATGAGTTGTTTGCCCGGAGCCAGCTGTCGCATGCGGTGAAAGAGGCCCTTATCGGTTGCCACGATATAAGTGGTCGCATCACCCTCAATAACCGCCTTTAGAAGCGCAGATGTCGAGCCCACCAGATCGGCCTGCGCTGTGACCCCCGTCGGAGATTCGGGGTGCACAAGCACGCGGGCATCGGGATGTGCCCGACGCAGCATGGCCAATTCCTCGCTTTTAAACTCGTTGTGCACGATGCAATCACCTTGCCAGAGCACCATATCGGCGCCGGTTTGTTCTTGGATATAGTGGCCAAGGTGTCGATCAGGCGCCCAGAGAATTTTCTCGCCCTTATCTCTGAGATGCTGCACGATCTCAAGCGCGCATGAGCTGGTGACCATCCAGTCGGCCCGTGCCTTCACGGCGGCGCTGGTGTTGGCATACACCACCACTGTCCGATCTGGATGGGCATCACAGAACGCGGAGAATTCGTCCGCCGGGCAGCCGAGATCCAGCGAGCAGGTGGCATCCAGATCGGGCATCAGCACGGTTTTTTCTGGACTCAGAATTTTGGCGGTCTCGCCCATAAAGCGTACGCCCGCAACAATCAATGTCTTGGCAGTGTGATTACGGCCAAACCGCGCCATCTCCAAGGAGTCGGCAACAACGCCACCGGTTTCGAGGGCCAAGTCCTGCAGATCGCCGTCGACGTAGTAATGCGCAATCAAGACAGCATTGCGCTCTCGTAACGCCTCTTGTATCCGCTGCTTTAGTCCGAATCGCTCGGAGGCATCAAGGGCGGGTTGAACCTTAGCCCAGGCCTGCGCAACGCAGGACTCACCCTGGGCATTTTGTAGCGTGAAATCGAATGAGGTGTTGCGCTGCATGAATTTATTGGAGATCGATAATCTTCAAAAATGGAGCGGGTGAAGGGGATCGAACCCTCGTCTAAAGCTTGGGAAGCTTTCGTTCTGCCATTGAACTACACCCGCCTGGTATTTTTTCAACGCACTGATCTCATTTTTTGGTAGCATCCCGGACATCATTTTTTGGCGATCGTTTTGCGGATAAGCAGGCTTAAACATGAGCAATCACGAAAACGCGTGGATTAACCTTCGGCAGCTGATGGATGTCATCGGATCAGATGCCGAGTATAAAACCCTGGATGATCGCAGCCAGCGCCTGCTGGAATGGATTGTCATGAATTATGCCCCTGGCCAGTCCATGTTTGTGCAGACCATTGTGGTGAATTCCCACGTCGCATCGCCCGCCACAGTACACAAGTGCCTGGCCATCCTGGAGCGCGAGGGGTTTATCGCCCTGGATGTGGACCCCCGTGATACCCGCCGGCGTATCGTCAGCCCAACTGATCGGGCCCGCAGGCTTCTCTCCCGGCTCTCAAAGCGCGTTAACGCCTGGGCTGATTCACTGAACACGTGACCCCACCATGAGCCCGCAGCGCGTCCTGCAGGAGCTTCAGTGGGTGGTGGGGTTTGCGGCGGCGTTCATGCTGCTGCATTGGCTCACCATGCAGGCAGGCCCCCTGTTTGACATTATTCCCGGGTCAATTTCTCTGATTTATCTGCCCGCCTTTTTGCGGGTGGTGTCGATCATGGTCGCTGGCAGCTCTGGGGTGGTGGGCATTGGCCTTGGCGGTTTTTTGATGTCATGGGCCTATCACGACCGGCCGCTTCTTGTATCCCTTGCCGAAACAACTGCCGCCTGCCTGGCAATCGTGCTGGCCCATGCGGCGCTTCGTCAGGCGATGGGCGTTGCCCGCCTGCCGATTACGTTTTGGAACCTGATTGCGATGACGGGAATCTATTGCGCCTGCAACGCGGTCATCCACGGATTAATTTGGGGCCTGCTAGATGTTGATTTCGGACTGGCCCCCTGGCAGCTCTCGCTGATGATGGTGGGCGACTTACTCGGCGTGGTGACTATGTTCTTGATCAGCCGAATTGTGATTCGCCGGGCGCGGCAGTTATCGCTTTAAAGATTCAATAATCGCCTGGCTGATTACATCGAGGGATTCTGATTTCGCATCCGCCCCCGGCACATTGCTGAGTGCTGCAGTGGCCGCCTGCGCGATGGATTTTCCGAGTGCTACCCCCCACTGATCGAATGGATTGATGTGCTGGATGGCCGCAAGGCACATTACCCGATACTCCCAGAGTGCGATCAATGCACCCAGGCCTTCTCCGTTACAGCGCTCTAGCATCAGCAGATTGACAGGCTGGCCTCCGGGGCAGCTTTTCTGAGGGTCGGCATCTCGCTTGCCGATGGCAAGTGCCTGGGCCTGGGCAATCAGATTGGCCAGAAGGGCCCGGTGACTTTCGGCGAAGTGATGGTCTGGAATCTGGACTCCGATTAAATCAATGGCAACTGGAATCGCTGCCTGATGCAGCAGCTGAAAAAAAGAATGCTGCGCATTTGTGCCCACATCCCCCCACAGAATCGGGGCTGCTGACTTCTGCAGTGGCTGGCCCGCCTGGCTGACGCTTTTTCCCAGCGACTCCATCCAGAGTTGATTCAGATAGGGCAGCAGCAGATGCAGTCGGCTGTCGTAGGCCGACACCATCAGACTCGCTATACCCCGCTGATGCAGGTTATGGAGATCGGTGAGCGCAAGCAGAATCGGTAGATTCTCTTCGTCTTTTGTTTGGGCGAAATGGGCATCCATCGCCGCACCGCCTTTTAGAAAATCATCAACTGCGGCATTGCCCAAGACTGCGCGCGCCGTCAACGATACCGGGCCCCAGATGGAATAGCGGCCCCCAACACTTTCGTCAAACCAGAGCGTGCGTTTGGCAGCGATTCCCCATGCGATTGCCTTATCGGGGTAAGCCGTGACAGCGATGAAATTTTCTTTGGGCCGTGCGATGCCGGCACTGGCCATCCAGGCTTGGCAGATCTCGGCATTGGTGAGGGTCTCAAGCGTTCCGAACGATTTACTCGCCAAGACAATCAGCGTGCGGGCAGGATCGAGACGGGCAAGGCAGCTTGCAAGTGCATGCGCATCAATATTTGGCACAAAGTGGGCCCGCAGGGCTGGCCCCGGAGTGATGGGCCCGAGGGCCTCAATCAGCAGGTGGGGGCCGGTATCGCTTCCGCCGATACCCAGGTGAATGATGTCCGTGCATGGCTGGCCGCTCGAGGTCTTGTAATCTCCTGCCCGGATGGACTCCGCGAGAAGACGTGTCCGCTGATGTTCTGCCGACATTTTCGGTATGAGGTCCTGGCCATTTGGCGCAAACTCACCGGGCAGTGTTGCGGGTGGGGACGCAAGGCCCGCAACACGCAGCGCCCAGTGGCCTGCTGCCCGATCCTCGGAGCGATTGATTTTCTTTGCGCCGAAAAAATCAGCACGAAATTGCGAAAGCGCGGCGCGAAGTTCGGGCTGCTTCAGCAGTTCGGCTGCCGGGTCATGCGCGGGCGCCTGCCACTGCCGTTGACGGCTTAACCAAAGGTGTGCCCCTTTAATCCAGAGATCAGATGCGTGCATCGCGCCATTGTAGGGTGTAGTGCATTTTCCAGATGTGGCTGCATTTCTGGCAGCGGCAGGTCAGCACCTTCGCGCTGAGATCCTCACTGGAGCGCTCATCCATGACCTCAATGCGGCCATAGCGATGGCAGTGATCGCAGATGGCTTGACGGCTCACACTCTCCGCAACAATCAGAATCAAAATAAATCGCAACCAAGACCAGCCGGTGATGCACAGGGCCGCGAAGCTGAGCGCAATCCGAAAGAGTCGATCGGGAAGATTTCTAATCTCCATCACGCCATCGGTGAGTGCAAGACCCGCGACAAGACAGATCACGCCGAGCCCAAGATAGCCAAAACTTCGCGTCAACTCATATTCGTGCCAGCGGCGAAAGCCGTTGGAATTGATTTGATCGGCCAGCGTTTCGCGTGGTGCGCCCCAGGCCATTCGACAGGCTCCCGCCTTAGGGCTGCCGCAGGCAGTTCTCTCTGCTTAATGCAGCGAGTTCGGCGGGCTTTAGATCGGCCTCCAGCGCCAGCGAGGCCACCCGCTTATGGCCCTGCAGACGATTCAGAATGCCCTGCATGACAGGATGATCAGGCTGCAGTGATCGCATCTGGCTGAGGTAAATCGCACGATGCTCAGAATGAAGTGCATCGAGCTGCTGGCGGACTGTGTTCAGGCAGGCTGTTTTTTCTGCGATCGATTGCGACTGGCTTGCGCATAAGGCCCGGTTGGTGCTTGCCCAATGGATCCAGGGCTCGCTAAAGCGCTGCTCCTCGCTGCAAAAACGTTCGCGCTGCTCTGCACTCTGACCCACAAACGGGCGGGGCGGATTTGCCCAGGCGGTGGGTAGGCCCAGTGCGATCAGCGACAGCGCAAGAATCTGTCGGCCGGGCCGGCATTTGCGATTGGCCATTTCATCAGTCCCGGATCTGACTGATGATGACCAGCCCCCGTGGCGGGGAATCCTGAGTGATGAAGGGCGATAGATTGACGGGCTTTCCTTTGATGGTCAGTCTGGCTTTCTCGGGCTGGCCGAAGACCACGGCCGCTGTGGAGCCCGAGGGAAATTCAACCCGCTGTCCGGGCTCAACTTTGATATTGGTTTTTTCTCCGTTGTTTTTCACGATCTGCACCCAGGTGGAGACTTGCATCTCCAGTACACCATCGGAGGCGGCCGCTGAAGTGGTCACGGCTGATGATGCGGCAGTGCCTGTGCCTGCTACCGTTAATGGCGCCTGCGTTGCGGCTTTTGGAGCGGGGCCTGCGGGGCCTTGCGGGGCCATTGTTGTTGGTGCTGCAGGTGTGCCGGTGGATGCAGCCGATGCGCTGGTGGATGGCGCAGGTGTTGCACTGCTGGGTGTGGCTGCGGAATCGGCTGGTTTATTCTCACTTACGGCCGCACTGCTTGCGGCAGATTCATTCGCCGTTGGTGCAGGAACTGCGGCCGGCTCAAGGCTTTCTTTCAGCACACCAATCGTAATCAGGCCGGCAATCGCAAAGGCCACCCATCCCCACGGGAATGTTTTGGATTCGCGTTCACTGGGCGGATCGATTTCCGCGGCAACTTCCCGTCGGACCGGTGATGGGGCAGCAGGTGGTGCGGTGATTGCATCAGGTGATTTCACAACGATCGGCGCTATCGATGTTTTTGATTCTGGCGCAAGCGCTGTGGATGCCGTCGATGACACCTCTGCTGCGGGTGGTGCATCAGCGACTGCAGTATCAGTGGCCGCAGCATCAGCGGTTGCAGCCTCGGATTTTGGCGCCTCTTGCGCGATTGCCTCTGACACCTCTGCGGCCGGCGGCTCTCGGGCGGGCAGTGCAACGCCCAGGTAAGCCGCATAGCGTTCTACCGCTTGCAAATAGTAGCCTGTGCTGTAAAACGGCCTGAGGTCTCCCGCCTCAATCGCGCGAAGTTGCGAAGGTGAGAGCGCAATCTTGAAGGCCGCTTCGGCCAGGTTATCTCCCCGGCTTTCTCGGGCAGATTTCAACAGTCCACTGATCGCTGCGATCTCAGCTTCGGAGAGTTGGACGTTGGTCATGGTGTGCTGGATCCGCGGTTGGTCTAAGCCCCCCGAAGAGTACCCCTGCCGCACTCAGGGGACAAGGGTCAATACCGAAAAAAGCCGAGGCCGACGGCCCTAGAGCCAGGCCGCCGAGGCAGGCCGCAGGCCTAACGCCATCCGGCCCGATCGATAATGCGCGCTGCCGCAGGCTGGTACTTTCCAAGGTCTGAGACGGAGAGTTTTTCTGCCTTAAATTGGCCCAGCCGGCTTAACTCAGGGTTATGGATAGGCACATTTCGGACAACAGGCCACTCGTTATTGGAATTGGCCAGCTGGGCCTGGGCAGCCGGTGAGGCAAGAAACTCCAGAAATCGCCTGGCCTCCTCAGGGTGGGGTGCATACCGGGCAATTCCACCTCCGCTGATATTGATATGGGTGCCTGAACTCGTCTGATTGGGCCAGATAACGCCGAGCCGGGCTGCCGATTCACGTTCGTCCGCCTTTGGAGATTTCAAAAGCCGAACCAGGTAATAGGAATTGGTGAGTGCGACGGCGCATTCACCAGAGATCACGCCCTTGATCTGGTCGGTATCACCACCTCGGGGGGTGCGCGCCAGGTTGGCCACTACACCCTTTGCCCAGGCTTCGGCCTTTTGCTCTCCCTGATGGGCAATGATGGAGGCAAGCAGTGAAAGCATGTACGGGTGGGTGCCAGACCGCGTGCAGACCTTGCCCTTGAATGCGGGGTTTGCGAGATCCTCGTAGCGCTGGATCTGTTCAGCCCTTAGTTTTGCGGGGTCAAAGACGATTAGCCGGGCCCGCGTGGTGAGCCCGAACCACAGCTGGTCGGCCTGAAATTCTTGGGGGATTGCGGCCCTCAGTAGTGTGGAGTTGGCAGGCTGAAGCAGGCCTTCGTTTTGTGCCTTCCAGAGTCGGGCGGCATCGGCCAGGAGAATGACATCAGCCGGCGAGGCCTTGCCCTCGCTTTTGAGTCGCTCAAGCAGTGCCTCGTCTCCAGCCTGAATCTGATTGACCTTGATTCCTGTCTGGCGGGTGAAGGTGTCGTAAAGCCCCTGGTCACTGGAGTAGTGACGCGAGGAGTAGAGATTGACTGCCCGCTCTTTTTGCTGGGCCTGGACCGCAGGGCTCTTGAGCCATAAGGGTGCGAGCAAGGCCGCTAGCATGGCGCCGCCCAAGACACGGCGGCCGAGGCGGCCGAGATCGAGACTGACTGACATTGCATTCTCCTTACGTGTTCGGGGGCCGGCGCCCCAGGGCAGACACGCCGCCGTGACTACGGAGCACCGAATGGAACAATATTAATGCGAATCATTCTCGTTTGCAAATCAGCTAAGGAAACACCTGTCCTAAACAGACTGTCAGATTTTTTTGACATTTAAATGTGTCAGCGTAAAATGACATTCAGACCCATCGCGGGTTTGACGGCGTTGGATCCTCCTGCCGTCGTTGTCATGACAGCCCCCGTGCGGGTTCAGCACGAAGAAGAGGTCTTTCAAAGGAGAAATGCTATGGCAGACCCAAACAAAGTATGGCCTACAGGCCTTACTGAAGCTGAATCAGAGGAGATTCACCGTAATCTGATTCAGGGTACGCAGATTTTCGGGATGATCGCAGTACTCGCACATCTGCTGGCTTATATCTATTCACCCTGGTTGCATTAAAAGGAGCGGATCATGATTTACGGAAAAATCTGGTGCGTGGTCAAGCCGTCGGTTGGGATCCCTCTGTTCCTATCCGCTGTTGCTATTGGCTCATTTGCAGTCCACGTCGCACTCGTGACAAACACCACATGGGTGAAAGACTTCCTGCAAGGCGGTCAAAAAACGGTGGCGGCGCAGCCGGCCGTCAAGAAGTAGCGCAGCCACTCCCTCGGCTTCGCTACAAAAGGGTTCCGGAGTTCATGGCTTCGGGACCCTTTTCTTTTGTGGTGCGCTGTCATGGACGCAGTATCTGAAGCCCTTGCCTAAAATGTGCAAATCGTGAATCGCTTTAGCCGATCGCTCGTTCAGACCTGGACCTCCATGGGGTCACGGTTTCTTCCTTTTGCTGATGCGGCGACTCCTGATTTGCCGCTATCAAGACTGCTGCGGCTGTCGCTGTTTCAAATCTCGGTGGGCATGGCGCTGGTGCTGCTCATCGGAACCCTAAATCGCGTCATGATCGTTGAACTGAAGGTGCCCGCCTCGATCGTGTCAATCATGGTGGCGCTGCCCATCGTGTTTGCGCCGCTGCGCGCCTTAATCGGTTTTAAATCTGATATTCATCGCTCCGAGCTCGGCTGGCGTCGGGTGCCTTTTCTCTGGATGGGTACGATGCTGCAGTTCGGTGGTTTTGCTGTGATGCCGTTTGCACTTCTGGTACTCGCGGGAGCCGGTCAGGCTGCCAATGCGCCGATCTGGGTGGGGCACTTGGGAGCGGCCATCGCATTTCTGTTGGTAGGTGCAGGCCTGCATACCGTGCAGACCGTTGGACTTGCGCTTGCGACTGACCTTGTTCCGCAAGAATCACAGCCCAAGGTGGTGGGCCTGATGTACGTCACGCTTTTGGTAGGCATGGTAGTGAGCGCCTTGGCCTTTGGCGCATTGCTTGGGGATTACAGTCCCGGTCGTCTCATTCAAGTGATTCAGGGCGCAGCAGTCCTGACCATCGTTCTGAACGTGACCGCCATGTGGAAGCAGGAGGCCCGAGACCGCAATCGCAAGCGTTCTGCGATTCCCGACCCTTCATTTATGGACTCTTGGCGGACTTTCTCACAAGGACCAGCAGCGCTTCGGCGTCTTGCTGTGGTTGGCCTTGGCACGATGGCATTCACAATGGAAGATGTTCTGCTCGAGCCCTACGGCGGCGAAGTTCTTGGCCTGAGTGTAAGCGCCACGACGCTGCTGACCGCAACACTGGCCTTCGGAAGTTTGATTGGTTTTTGGTTTGCCTCTCGGGTGCTGGGCCGGGGCGCGGATCCTTATCGTATGGCGGGAATGGGGGCGCTGGTCGGCATGCCTGCTTTTGTGGCTGTGATCGCTGCCGCTCCGATACAGTCAGCGCCGTTGTTTACCGCGGGCACCTTTCTGATTGGATTGGGGGCGGGTCTTTTTAGTCATGGAACGCTGACCGCAACCATGCAGAGCGCCCCGAAAGAGCAGGTCGGCCTGGCCCTTGGGGCCTGGGGGGCCGTGCAGGCGACTGCGGCGGGACTGGCCATGGCGATCGGGGGAGTGGCGCGGGATCTGGTGGTGGCTTTTGGGAATACGGGCTCTTTTCTTGGCAGAGAATTCGCCGGCGCCGCGACGGGATATGTCGTTGTGTATATCATTGAGGTCATCTTGCTGATGGCCACACTGGTTTGTATGGCCCCGCTTGTAAAAAAAAGGAATGCCAGGGAGTCCACTCAATAATCAGCCTCACGAGCTGATGCCCTCTGAGAAAGGTTGGTAAGACATGGAAGTTTGGCAAGTAATTTTGGTGATCTGGGCGGCAGTTGCGGTGACATTGGTTGCGAATCATTTCAACCGTGGCGGCAAGTAAGCCCTAGTCTGCCGAGTAATCCAACAGGCCCCGAATTCGGGGCCTGTTTTTTTCCACGGCAAAACCACATTTCACGAGCCCTGGGGTAGGGCGGAATTCTCGGATAGTCGGGCGATGAAACACTCAGCCCTTCATGCGCCCGCGCTCAGCCCAGTGATTCGTTCGACATCGCCGTCGGGACCGGAAGGTGCCGTGCGCGCACTTTTTCGTCAGGCCGATATCGAATTCGATGGCCAGCGGCCATTTGATATCGAAGTCCGGCATCCGCGAGTCTTCACGGAGATTTTGCGCAATGGATCTCTTGGTTTTGGTGAGTCATACATGGCGGGCGACTGGGAGTGCACGCAGCTCGACGAGATGGCTTCTCGGTTATTGGCGGCGAGGCTAGACCAAAAGCCAATTGGGGTGGCGCAATTGAAACTGTTCGCCCACTGGCTCAGGTCGCGCGTGATTAACCTTCAGTCGCTCACACGAGCCTTTCAGGTCGGCGAGCAGCATTACGACATCGGAAATGACGTCTTTGAGCGAATGCTAGATCCGATGATGATCTACTCGTGTGGTTATTGGGAGCGCGCTGGGAATCTAGCGCAGGCCCAGCAGGATAAATGCGAGATGATCTGCAAAAAGCTTCAGCTCTCTCCGGGTGAACGGCTTTTGGATATTGGCTGCGGCTGGGGCGGGCTTGCCGCATACGCGGCTGTCCATTATGGGGTGCACGTCCACGGCGTAACGGTATCCAAACAGCAAGCCGAGTTTGCACGCGATCGCTGCAAAGGCCTGCCAGTTACCATTGGCCTGAAGGACTATCGCCTACTCACTGGCACCTACGACAAGATTGTTTCAGTTGGAATGTTTGAGCATGTAGGGGAGAAAAATTACACGATTTTTTTTGATACTGTCCGACGCCTTTTGAAGCCGGAGGGCATTTTTCTGCTGCATACCATCGGCACAGAGGCTACTGCCGGGGTGACCGATCCGTGGATCGATCGATACATTTTTCCAAACGGAAAAGTCCCGAACGGCAGCGAGATCGTATCGGCCATTCGGGGCCGGCTGATGCTTGAAGACTGGCATAACTTTGGCCCTGATTACGATCGCACGCTGATGGCCTGGGCCAGCAATTTTTCGGCCCGATGGCCTGAAATCAAGGCCCGCTACGGGGGCCGATTTTTTCGAATGTGGCGCTACTACCTTCTGGGCTGCGCGGGTTATTTTCGCGCGCGCCAGGGCCAGCTGTGGCAACTCGTGTTGACGCGACCAGATCGGAAATGCGCGTATAGGTCTTTTCGGCTTCCCTCAGCTTTTTAGTATCCAAATCTAGCCCATCGACGCGGGCCCTCCGTGCCGATATTTCGAAATTGATTCGCCTGTTTTCATGTGTACACACATGAGTCGATCTTCAATCTATGGTTGTGATGAAAATTCTTAGGGCGCGAGGCAACAAACACCACACGACGCGTGCAAGGAGTCGCCGAGATGGGGCCTAGGATGCAAGTCCAATTTGAATATCACTCGGAGCCCTGTATGAGATTTAGCGCGGAGACACTCTTGGTCCTCGCCGATGGTAAGAAGGCAGCCTTTTTCCGCAATCAAGGCTTCAATGGCCAGGTTCGGCTAAAGCAATTGCAGCGGTTTGGCATTGAAAATCTAGCGAGTCACGAGATGGGATGGGATCGGCCGGGCAGAGCGTTTGCACGTTTTGAGCCTCGGCGTTCGGCCTATGAGATGCCAGATTTTCACGAGGTGGAGGAGGCTCGATTTCTGGAGGACCTCGCGCAAGCTATTGAGGTGGAAATGTCAGCTGGTCAATTTTTTAAGTTAGTGATCATGGCGCCGCCACGCGCCCTCGGACTTCTCAGGGAGTCTTTGAGTGCCGATATTCTGGATAAAGTGGAGCTGGTGCTACCAAAAGACTATTTGAATACCCCAATTTCCGATCTCGAGGAAATTCTTACGCGAGGCTTGCATTAATTGGCCTTCGCAGTCCCATCGCTCTCTGTTGCGTATCGACCTCCGTATTACCTTTGCGCGGTATCGGAGGAGGCGCTTTGGGAGGGGCTGGAAACCGCCGGTCTTTCTGATCTCCAATTTCCGCAGCTCGATGTAATGGGATCATTATTTGTGCCAACCGGCCTGATCCTTTCGGATGAGCAGGATCGCCGCGTTCCGCATTTTCGTCCGATTCAGGGCTTTTACGCGGCGATTCATCAGGAGTTAACCGATGCGCAGCGATCGGTGTTGCCGATCGTGCCGAGGCCTGCGGCAATCGTTCGCGTTTGTGCATGACCTTTCCACGGCAGGATTGATGCAATCCAATTAAGGAGAGCAGCCGCGCGGCAGACGCTATGGTCTGATCCTCCTTTGACTTGACGGAGGGTTATATGGCAGAGATAAATTTTGCAGAGTCACTTCTGAGGCCTTGGCTGCGTGACTTCCCACGCTTATGGATGTCTCCCTTTCCCGGCGGTTTTCAATCGGCGGCAGAGGCGGTCAAGGTGGATATTCGCGAGCAGCCTGAAATGTTTCTTCTGGAGGCGGAGCTACCTGGCGTAAAAAAAGAGACCCTGAAGGTCTCGGTCGCGGGCAGTAGGGTAACCCTTGAAGGAGATATCCGAAATGGGACGGGACTGCCGAAGGAGGAACGTCTGATCTGTGGCGAGCGTCACGTCGGCCACGTGGAGCGCACCTTGGATCTCGATGCGGCGCTCGATCCCTCACGCTCAACAGCGCATTTTGAAGACGGCTTGCTCACGGTCTTACTCTACAAACAGTCGGGCTTTGAGGCCTCTCAGATCGCTGTGAATTGATCCTACGGGGTGAGTGGGCTTGGGCCTGAGGCCACACGCCCACTCACCCCTCGCCAAATTTTGAATGGACGGCCTCGAGAATCAGAGAACAGTTATCGTGGCGGCAGGGCTGGGGTGCGAAAACCTGACTTGATCAGCTCAAGCATTGCTCTTTTTTGGGGCGTATCCAGCACCATCAGTAGTTTCAATAGCTCCTCATCATCGGGGCTCACGTGGTTTGCCCTGGGAGCGGTTGTCGCGGGTTCCGGCGACGGACTGAGCACGGAAACGAGACCACTTTGGGGCTGCTGTCGTTCGGCAGGTCTTGTGTGCTCGACTTCGAGGGCCTGCCGCTGGCCATAAGGCTGCATTCTCGGCTTCAGCGCTTCGTTGAAATCGAGGTTAAGCCAATTCACCAGAACCCGGAGCCGCTCCTCCTCAGGCAAGGAAACGCCCCGCAGCCATCTCCGCGCACTCTCTTGAGAGATCGGGGTAGTGTCATAGGCCCGAAGATTGAACTCCCGCGCCACCACAGCGGCAGAGGGGATTCGACCGAAGCGGCTTCTGAGTGAATCCCGCAGAAGCGCCGAGAAGTTTTCTTTGATGTCGTTTGATTTAGCCATGAACGACAAGATAAAAGTCACAGCGCACAGGGTTGCAACTAAGAGTTGTAATCAGGGCGATCCAATAACTAAACCTACACATCTCATGTGGACTTTGACATTCCACGTCTAAGTCCTTGATCTCAGGAAGCAATAAACAGGATTCCGCGATCGCTGGGGGATTTGAGAGCCTCCAAATTGGGCGAGCACCTCCGCCGCGGTGACGTTTTCAAACTGCCCTCACTACAGCGGCCCTGAAACTTATTTATGGCCGCCATTTCTCTTACTTCAGGAGGTTTTTATGGCCGAGCAGATTGTTTTTCTTTACGCGTCGCAATCCCCCCCCGCAAGCATTGACACTGGCGCTGGGGATTTTCCAGCGGCGCCAGGCGTAACGCTGGAAGATGGAACTATTTTCTACACTTGGAAAGACGATCCGCTGCGGGAGAGTAGCGCCGGAACGGGGATATTTGATCCTTTTCTTACGCTTCAGCAGTCCGGTTCTCAGTCCGGCACCAATCTTTTCAATGGCAACAATTACGCCACGGGTGACGCGAATGGCGCTGGCGGTAATCGAACCAGCCTCCTGGAGATGAGCAAGATTCCCGTGGTCGGTGTCGGCGGTATGGAGTACCTCGAGATTCGCTTGGATCTAAACGAGGTCAGTGGCGGGGGTGGCCCTAAAGCCGAAATTCGGATGACGGACCTCAATATTTATGGCTCCCAGGATCCGCAGCTTGGTTCCCTTGATGGTCTAACGCCGATTTATTCGCTGGATAAGGCCGATTTGGATATGACGGTTGCGATGTGGGATGACTTTAACGGCAGTGGGCGTTCCGATGTGGTGATGCTGATTCCAAAATCCTTCTTTTCCTCAAATCCGCAATACTTATTCTTTAGTGCCGCGTTTCAGGGTACGGATAGTGGCTTTGAGGAATTTTCGACCCTTATTCTTCAGGCCCCGCTCGATCCCTCGGTTGAGATTATCAAAACAGCCGAACTTCTGAATTCCGATCGATCCGCTGATGAGGATAGCATCATCGATTCTGCAGGCGATATCGTTTCCTACACCATATCGGCAACCAATGCCGGAGAAGTCGCATTGACGAACCCGACAGTGGTTGATCCGCTGATTTTGGACACTCTCGATAAAAATGATGACGGCTTGATTAATGCCGAGGATATTACTGCGGGTGACACTAATAGCGATGGGGTATTTGACGTTGGCGAGACGTGGATTTGGTCGGGTGAGTACCAGGTCACTCAGGAAGATATGGATGCCCGTGGTAACTATGATGGCTCCGATCCAGGAACAATTAACGACAACGTGATCCGGAATGTTGTGTCAATCGTAACGGATGAGGGTGCAACCGATGACGCTATTGCCGATGCACTCCTAAGTTTTGAGCCGCTGATTAGCATTCAAAAGACCTATGAAGTTCTTAATGCAGATCGCAGTGATGATGATGACGATATCATTGATGAAGCTGGCGACATTATCAATTATTCAATTACAGTAAAAAATGATGGAAATATAACGTTAAGTAGCATTTCGCTTACAGATGCGCTTATCGAAAACTCTGTTGATACCAATGATGACGGGCAAATCACGGTGCTCGATGCGACAGGCGGGGACGCAAACAATAATGGCCTGCTGGACGTAAACGAGACTTGGACGTTTGGCGGCGAGTATACGGTGACCCAAGCCGATATGGATGCTCGAGGAAATTACGACGAGGTTGGTGATGGCATTAATGACAATATCATTCGAAATGCGGTCAGTGTCGTCGCATTAACCCGGGACGAGCCTGTGCAGGGCACAGCGCGCGCATTCACTGAGGTCGATTACAACCCTTTAGTTAGCGTAGAGAAAACAGCAGAAGTCCTCAATGAGGATCAGTCAGAAGATCTTGATGATCGAGTGGATACAGCCGGTGATTTTATCCGTTATTCTGTAGTTGTAGCTAACGAAGGTAACATTAGCTTGACTGATGTTGCCCTTGTTGACTCTATGCTGAGCGACATATTGGATAAAAATGATGATGGTGTAATCAATGTCGCCGATATTGATAGTGGGGATGATGGAGATGGCATTTTAAATCCAGGCGAAGTCTGGGCCCTGTCGGGGGACTACGAAGTTTCGCAGAGCGATGTTGACGCTCGCGGCAACTACGATGGCCCGGATACGAATACCATCAATGACAATGTGTTTCGGAATTTTGTGTCCGTCACAGCTACCGCCAGCGATCAGACGGTATCGGATGACGACTTCATCGATACACCTCTGCTGTACACCCCAGAGTTGGCCATCACCAAAGTAGCCAACGTCTCGCAAGTCGATGCCGCCGGCGATGAAATCCTCTACACCGTGACGGTGGAAAACCGCGGCAATGTGACACTCACCAATGTCGTGGTGACTGATCCGTTAACGGGCCTAGCGGAGACGATTGCCTCGCTTGCCCCGGGAGCTACAGAGTCTTTTGAGCGGATCTATGAGACCACCCAAGAAGACCTTGACAGCCAAGGCGGCGGGGACGGTGATATCGATAACACGGCTGCTGCCGATAGTGATGAGACCGGTGAGGTCACCGCCAGCTACGAGGTGGGGCTGCTGCTTACCCCAGAGTTGGCCATCACCAAAGTAGCCAACGTCTCGCAAGTCGATGCCGCCGGCGATGAAATCCTCTACACCGTGACGGTGGAAAACCGCGGCAATGTGACACTCACCAATGTCGTGGTGACTG
>Ga0315901_10001243_pt1 | contig 36943 bp, 29 predicted proteins | sample LakEriMetagenome_10_FD_203761 | JGI IMG/M metagenome (GOLD analysis project Ga0315901, IMG submission 203761) | Freshwater fungal communities from buoy surface, Lake Erie, Ohio, United States - Buoy 2 MA116 | ecosystem: Environmental > Aquatic > Freshwater > Lake | place: USA: Lake Erie, Ohio...
TGCGGCGGGCGCCCCACCACGGTGAAGGGCCAGATCGCCCCCTCCCGGCAGGTCACCTGTTCGACGTTCAGCACGGGGAATTCGTGCTGGAGGCTGTAGTAGCCGAGGTGGTCGCCGAACGGCCCCTCGGGCAACCGGCGTTCGAGGTCGATCGTACCGGCGATGCAGAAGTCGGCATCGGCGTAGATCGCTCCGCCGCCGGCGCGGGGGATCATGCGGATCCGTTCCCCTGCCAACGCCCCGGCAAACGTCAACTCGCTCATCCCTTCGGGCAGGGGCATGACGGCGGCGACCGACATCGCGGGGTGCCCGCCGACGAAGATGCTGACCTTCAACGGCTTGCCCGAGCGGAGGGCGGCGGTGTGATGCACGCCGATGCCGCGGTGAAGCTGGTAATGCAGCCCCACTTCGCGAAGGGGGTCGTACTGGTTTCCCGCCAACTGCACGCGGTACATCCCGAGGTTGGACGATCCCAACCCGGGGGCGCACGGATCTTCGGAGTAGACCTGGGGGAGAGTCACGAAGGGGCCGCCGTCGTCGGGCCACGACTTGAGCTGGGGGAGTTCGGTCAGGCGAATCGAATGGTCGAGCGCTGGTCCCGAGCGGACCCGTTTGGGTCGCATCCGCCAGGCAGTGAGGGGGGCCGAGAGGTAGCGGAAAGGCTGTTTCAGGCCCCGCTGGGGGTCGACCTTCAGCTCGATGGCCCGGCGGACCGGTTCGTACGTGTGGCGGAAGATGTACCGGGCCCGCTCGATGGTGCCGAACAGGTTGGAAACCATCGGGAACCGACAGCCGGTGACGTTGCTGAACAGCACCGCCGGGCCCCCGGAGAGATAGACCCGGCGTTGGATCTCGGCCGCCTCCAGGCAGGGGTCGACCGGGTCGGGCAGGCGGACCAGGTGCCCGGCATTGGCGAGGTCGTCAACAATCGTTCGCAGGGACGCCATGGAGCTCAACAATCGGACAGTTCGGAGGGACCGGGGGAGGACGACATATCGTAGAATGACCGTCGTCGCGAGACCCGCTTCACGGGGGGAGGACGGGGGGAAATCCCGGACCACGGTGGGGTTGGGAGGTGACTTCACCTGTGGGTGGGCCCAGTCGGGAATCTCTTCCGACTGACCCACAGGGGGGACATCGCTACACTAGGGGACCGGTGCCCGACCGTTCGCGACGGGCGGCCGGGGCTGGCTCGGCCGGCCACCGGTCTGGGGCCCGGGTTCAACTTTCACACCTCATTTCCTTCCCGTTGACCATGGGCGACTACGAAAAGCTGGGCAGTTTCTATCTGGGGCGCAAGTACAACCTGGAAGAGAAGCGGGCGGACACGAAGGAACTGCTCTACGACTCCAAAGATCTGACCACGCATGCAGTCTGCGTGGGGATGACCGGTTCGGGGAAGACGGGGTTGTGCCTGACGCTGCTGGAAGAGGCGGCGATCGATCACATCCCGGCGATTGTGATCGACCCCAAGGGGGACCTGGGAAATCTGCTGCTGACCTTTCCGGATCTGGATCCCGACGACTTCGCCCCGTGGGTCGACCCCGCCGAGGCGACCCGCAAGGGAATGACGGTCGAGGAACTGGCGAAGAAGAACGCCCACGACTGGCGGAAGGGGTTGGCGGATTGGGACCAAACCCCCGATCGGATCGCCAAGTTCCGCGATTCGGCCGACATTGCCATCTACACCCCGGGCAGCAACGCTGGTCTGCCGTTGACGGTGGTCCGCTCGTTCTCGATTCCCGACGACGCCATTCTGGAAGACAGCGACGCCCTGCGCGAGCGGATTTCCGGGGCGGTCTCGGGCTTGCTGGCGCTGTTGGGGGTGCAGGGGGATCCGCTGCGCAGCCGCGAGCACATTCTGCTGTCGACGATTCTCGAGCGGGCGTGGAAGTCGGGGAAGAGCCTCGACCTGCCGCAGTTGATCCGCGAGATCCAGAAACCGTCGTTCACCACCATTGGGGTCATGGACCTCGAGAGCATCTTCCCGGCGGCGGACCGGTTCGGCCTGTCGATGAGCCTGAACAATCTGCTGGCGTCGCCTGGGTTCTCGGCGTGGCTGGAAGGGGAGCCGCTGGATATTGCCCGGCTGCTGCATACCGAAACGGGCAAGCCGCGGATCTCGATTCTGTCGATCGCCCATCTGAACGATGCCGAGCGGATGTTCTTCGTGACCATCCTGCTGAACGAGGTGATTTCGTGGATGCGGTCGCAGGCGGGGACCTCGAGCCTGCGGGCCATCCTCTATATGGATGAGGTGTTCGGGTACTTCCCGCCGACGGCCAACCCTCCCTCGAAGACCCCGATGCTGACGCTCTTGAAGCAGGCGCGGGCGTTTGGCCTGGGGGTGGTGCTGGCGACGCAGAACCCGGTCGATCTCGACTACAAGGGGTTGTCGAACGCGGGAACGTGGTTTATTGGCCGCCTGCAGACCGATCGCGACAAGCAGCGGGTGCTGGATGGGCTGGAGGGGGCTTCGGCCGCCGCCGGTGCGGTCTTCGACCGCAGCAGTCTGGAAAAGACCATCTCGGGGCTGGGGAACCGCGTGTTCCTGATGAACAACGTGCATGATGACCATCCCGAAGTGTTCCAGTCGCGGTATGTGCTCTCGTACCTGCGGGGTCCGTTGACCACCAGGCAGATCGCCACGCTGATGGCGCCGCGGAAGATTGCGGGGGTGGTGGGGACCAGGGGAGGGGGTTCCCTTGCCAGCCGGCATTCGCTGGGGAGCAGTGCCGGGGCCCGGCCGGTGTTGCCTCCCGAGATTGGCGAGGTCTTCGCGGTGGAACGGGGCCTGTCCCGCGAAGGGAAGCTGGTGTACGAGCCCGCCCTGATGGCTCAGGCGCGGGTGCACATCACGAATTCCCGCCTGGGGGTGGATGAGTGGGATGAATTGACCCTGGTGAAGCCGATTTCGGCCACGGAGGCGGTCACCTGGGAGAAGGCGGAGTTGTATCACCGGGGAGACGAACCGGAGGTCGAGAAGACCCCCGCCGAGGGGGACGCCGGTTTCGCCCCCCTGCCGGCCGACGTGATGCGGGCGAAGCAGTTTGCCGGTCTGGTGAACGACGCCAAGGAGTACCTCTTCCGGACCTATGCGATCACCCTGTACCGGGCCCCCGCCGTAAAGATGAACTCCCAGGTGGGGGAATCGGAGGGGGATTTCCGGGCCCGGCTGCAGCAGACCCTGAACGAGCAGCGAGACCTGCAGGTCGAAAAGCTGCGGGCGAAGCTGGCTCCCAAGTTCAAGACTCTCAAAGATCGGGAGGAGCGGGCCCGGCAGAAGCTGGAACGGCAGGAAACCGCGGCCAAGAACCAGAAGCTCAACTCGGTCTTGTCGGCCGGGGCGACGATTTTTGGGGCGTTTTTCGGGCGCAAGCTGGGAAGTGCCACCAACATCGGGAAGGCGGCGACCACCGCCAAAAACTGGAGCAAGCTGGGGACGCAGCAACAGGCGGTGGAGCAGTCGAAGGAGTCGCTGGAGTCAATCCAGGCCGAAATGGACCAGCTGGTGCAGGATTTCGAAGAAGAAAAGGCCAGGATTCAGGAGCGGGTTTCGGCCGACACCATCGAGCTGGAACCGACCGAGGTGAAACCGAAGAAGACCGACGTGGCCGTCAAGAAGGTGGAACTGGTCTGGATGCCGACCCGGGCGCGGTAGCCGGGCCCCGGGAGGGCCCCCGACCGAAAACCCCCGCGCCGTTCGGATTTGCGCCAAACACCCCGCTTGACAATCGCCGCAACTGTGTAATATTCCTTCTGCCATTCCCGGGCGGCCTCCTGCAAGGGGTTGACCGGGATTCTAGAAAGACTCGACGCCGGCACTGGGCTGGCCATGATTCGGAACGGGAACGTTCCAGAGGATGACAACGATGACCACTGCCAGCCTGACCGACCTGCTGAAACCCGTCTTGGCGGGTCTGCCGGGAGCGACCTTCGGGGTCGCCGGATCCTGTGATTTGATCGACGCCCCGCGTGGTGCCCGCCGCCGCGCCGATGACGACGAGGAAGATCTCGAAGAGGACGGCGACGAGGACGAAGAAGACGAAGATGAGGACGAGGATGACGAAGACCTCGAAGACCTCGATGAGGAAGTGGAAGATCTCGAAGACCTCGACGACGAGTTCGACGACGAAGACGAATTTGACGACGATGAAGATTTCGAGGACGACGAAGACTTCGAAGACGATGAAGATTTCGACGACGAAGACGACCTCGATGACGACGACGAGGACGAAGACGACAGCGATGAAGACGAGGACGAAGACGACGATTACTGATCGTCGATGGGCTGCCTCTCAGGGATGGCTGCGAACCAGTGTTTCGTGAGCTGTTGACGGCACTTGGTCCTGAGGGATTGGGTCCATCAAGATCTGATCCGGAAGCGAATGTGGTGAGCCGATCCCTTCGGCCGCCCGCAATTGTTTGAGTTTCACACAGCGCTCCGCCCCCTTGGCTGCGGAGCGCTGTTTTTTTGTCCCGACTCTTTTACCCGGGGCATTCGTTCTGCGTCTCGCCCCTCGGCAGTTTGCCTGCAGTCCCCCCCGGGGGGTTGATTTCGGCTGTCACTGGCCTTCAGCGGGGGGCGGCCCCGTCCCACGCCACTTCTGCGGCAGCCCGCACCCGGTCGATTTCTTCGGGTAACCAGAGTCGCTGGTCGACCAATTCGCCTGCGGCTGCAACCCGTCGGTTCACAAAGTCGTCGCGCGAACCGTACCGCTCCCGCACGGCCGGTCGGTGATCGTTCCGATCACGCGTCTCCGGGCTCCACGCCAGGGAAGCCGAAGAGCCTGTCAGGCGCGACAGCACCTGTTCGCCCCCCGTCTCGGCCCGCCGCAGGTTCCAGCCGGTGTAGATCCCCAGCGGAACCGCCACCTCCGGCAGGCGAATTCCCCCCACTTCATTGCCATCGCCATCGACGGCAGGAACAAGGGTGGGGAACGTCCCCAAGACCCGGGGAGGGACCACATCGGCAATCCGTTCGGTCGACCAACGCGGACCCCAGTCGAGCCGCAGCGGAGTGAGGGGAGCAGCGGGCAGCCGCAGACCCGTCCCCGCCGGAAACCGCCGCTGCCATTCGGCCATGGTGCAAAGTGTTCCGTCGGCGAGGCGGGGAATGCGGCTGTCGGGGGGAGGTTCGTTCCGTGTCACCCACGCATCGAGGTTGACCAGCAGCGCCCGCAAGATGCCCCGCGGATCGAGCGGGCTGGGAGGATGGGCCAGATTGCCCCGGTCGAGATTCCCGGGAACGCCGTGCTGTGCGCCACACACAAAGTAAACCCGGGCACTGAGGTCCACCGGCGCATCGCGCTCGCCAGCGACATCGGTGTGCAGCAGCGAGGCGGCCCGGCACCAGTACTCGGTCGAGGTCAGCACATAGAACATCCGGGGAACAACCCCCGCCTGGCGCGCCCGGGCCAGCAGATCACCCTCGGCACCGGTCACTGGATCACGGCTGGGGGTGGTGGTGAAGGGAAATTCTTCGGAGGGGCTCAGCAGATCTTCGTGGGGACTGGCGTGACGTGTGGTCTGGGCGAACCGCTGGTTGAACCAGCCCCGCCCTGCCCCCGAGACGTGCAGGATCAGTCCATCGAAAACCGGACCGCCGGCGGGATCGAGATTGAACCCCTGCCAGACGAAGTGATTCAGAAACCGCCCCGACTGCGAAACGCCAAATCCATACGCGCGGTCAATCTGTCCCGACAGCGGGTTGGGACGGGCGAAATGCTCACCCCGATTGTGCCGGAGGAACGACACCAGGTCACGAACTCCCGCCAGCCCCAGTCCGGTGACCCGGGGATCGCGGGCTTCGTAGACCAGCTCATAGATCTTGCCTGGCTCGAACCCGCCGTCGACCGAGAGGGAGCGGTCATCCTCGACAAATCGATCACCCACCCGGCGCCCCAACCGCCACGCGGTGCGGGGCACCTCGCGGGGAGCACTGCCCCGCTGATCGCGGACAGTCAGCACGCCGTCGGGGGCACCGCGTTGGGCCGGGGGGGCGGAACGCGAGTTCCCCCAGTTCAACGGCTGGCTGTCGACCCGCGTCTCGACGCAGATTTCACAGTGCGTTCGCCCGGTGATCGGTCCTCCTTTCGCCATCGCAATGGGGATGCCAATCTGCAGGCGGTGACCTCCGGGAATAACATCTCCATTCCAGCCACTCCAGAGCACGCTGTATCCCTGCCGCATCAGGAAGCCATTTCCCGGCTTGGCCTGCGCGATGCGATTGCTGCCGCCTCCCTGGTTGAATGACCCCAGGGCGAGCGGATTTCCGCGATTGTTCACATCGTACAGCAACCGCCGGTTGCCCCGGCTGAGATCCACCGGCTTCAGCAGGACGAAATCGGTCCAATACTCCACCAGCCCCTCACGGTTGCGCGGAGCCAGGGCGAGATCGGTGATTTCCGAATTGAGTGCCGCCTGGGGATCAGCCGTCAGATAGATCCGTCCTGAAAGCACTTCATAGGGCCCCACCGTGCCAAACGCCTGCCCCTCGGCAAACGGTTCCCGGCGATCGATCTGCACGCGACTGACCTCGGCACAGAGTGGTGCCCGCAGCCACCCCGCCCACAGCAACAGCGCCACAATCCACACGCGGTTCCCCATCGCAGTCTCCCGGTTCCCTGGGGTCTGGTCCTGGAAGGGCCTGTGGACACAACACGGGTCTGGCCGACCCTTGCCGTCACCCTCGACACAACCCCTGCAGTCCACAAAATCGCCAAAACCCCATCCTGCCACAATCTGCGACCTTGCGGGCTGGGAGGGCTCGGCAAGAGACGCGTGAACGGACCGAGAATAACTGGCAGGCAATCGGGGGAAAACTCCACCGGGTCTCGGCTGGTGGCCGAAAACTCTGCGGAGAGACTGTCGGAAGATGGTCTCCTGTCAGACTGCCGGCCTGGTTTTCCGAAGGGCCGCTACCCAACGCAACGCGACCCACGCGGCACAATGGACGTTCATTCGCTGGAACCGCGGATCCATCCCACCGCGATTGTCGCCCCGGGGGCTCGCCTGGGCCGGGGCGTGGTGGTCGGGCCGTTTGCTCTCATTGAGGATGGGGTCACGATTGCCGACGGCTGTGAGATCGGTCCCCGGGTGACCCTGTTCCCGGGAACGGAAATCGGTCCCCGGTGCCGGCTGCACTCCAACGTCGTGCTGGGGGACCTGCCGCAGGACCTGAATTTCCGGGGTGGGGAGAGCTGGGTGAGAATTGGTTCGGACTGCATTCTCCGCGAGGGGGTGACAGTCCACCGGGGGACGGCTCCGGGAACGACCACGGCGATCGGTTCCGAGTGCCTGCTGATGGCCCACAGCCATGTGGGGCACAATGCCCGCCTGGGGAATGGGGTGATTCTGGCCAATGGAGCGCTGCTGGCCGGTTATTCGGAAGTCGGCGATCGGGCGTTCGTCAGCGGCAATTGTCTGATCCACCAGTTCACGCGGGTCGGCCGGCTGGCGATGATGGCGGGAGGTTCCGCCGCCCAGATGGATGTCCCCCCCTTCTGCATCACCCGCAGCCTCACGGTCAACACGGTGATCGGGCTGAACGTCATCGGCTTGCGACGGGCGGGTATTGGCACTGAAGAACGCCAGGCGATCAAGAACGCGTTTGATCTGATCTATCGCCGGGGGCTGGGGATTTCCCGGGCACTGGAGATCATCAGCGATGGCCCGATGAGCGATGGTGTGCGCGAACTGCACGACTTCATCCGCTCTTCCAAGCGGGGCATCTGCAAGTTCATCCGCGACCCGCGCGAGAACGACACCGAACGCCCCCCGCTGGCGGCCTAGGTGCAAATCCTCGAACCACCAGCCGCGCGGCCTCAGATCAGCTCGCGGATCGGCTGCAGGGTTTCGGCCAGGTATTGAGGCCGGCCATTCAGATCGGGAAGCGTCGTGGCCGTCACATCGATTCCCAGTCGCTGGTAGAGCGTGGCGAAGATTTCTCCGTAGGTCACCGGCCGGGCGACCGCCTCTTCGGCCAGGCGGTTGGTGGCACCGATCACCTGCCCGGTGCGCATTCCGCCCCCCGCCAGCAGAGCGAAGTTGACCCGCGGCCAATGGTCGCGGCCGGCGCCGGCGTTGATTTGCGGCGTACGGCCGAACTCTCCCCAGACGACGACCGAGACATCCTGGTCGAGGCCCCGTTCATGCAGGTCGGCCACCAGCGCCGCCAGCCCCTGATCGAGCAGGGGAATGACCTTGCGGCCATTCGTGAAATTGGCCCCATGCCAGTCGAAGTCGGCGAAGGCGATGGTCACACAGCGGGCTCCTGCTTCGACCAGCCTCCGGGCCGCCAGGAACTTCGACATGTGCGCCTGGTAGCCGAGGTTCGAATAGGGGAGGCACTGGGGATCGTCCTGCCCGTACCGCTCGCGGGTCGCCGCCGGTTCCCGCGACAGGTCGAGCGCCTCGACCAGCCGGCTCGACGAGAGAATGCCCAGCGCCTGCTCGGTGAAGCGGTCGAGGCGGGTGTTGGCCCCCCAACCATCGATCTGGCGGCGGGCCGCATCCAGCTGGGCCAACAACACCCCGCGGTCGTTCAGGCGGTCGACGCTCACCCCCCGCAGCACCATGTCGTCCATGGCCTCGCCCGAGGGTTTGAAGGGGGTGTGGGCCATTCCCAACCAGCCCGGCCCGGGGAGGTTGTAGGGAAGGTGGGCCATCTTCATCGAGAGATCGACGGCGGGGGGGACGGCCGGATCCACGGGACCAGCCAGCCGCGACAAGACCGAACCGATTTCGGGCCAGCCTCCCAGCGGCTGCTGGGCGAAGCGCCGCCCGGTCACACACTGGAATGAAGAATGCCTGTCTTCCGCCCCCACCAGCGACCGCACAATGGCGAACCGATCGAGCATTCCCGCCACGCGGGGCATCAGTTCCGAAATCTGAACACCCGGAACACGGGTTTCAATGGGCTCGAACTCGCCGCGAATCTCGCGGGGGGCGGTGGGCTTCAGGTCGACCATGTCCTGATGGGGTGGTCCCCCCGTCAGGTAGATCATGATGATCGCCTTGTGCGAGCGGGCGATTCCCGCCCGCTCTTCGGCCCGCAACAGATCCGGCAGCGAGAGCCCCCCGGCTGCCAGGCCGCCAATCATCAACGCCGCCCGGCGGTTGACCCGGTCGCACTGCCGCCAGACTGTTCCGGGTATCGTCAGCATCGCGCACCTCGGAGGGAAGTTTTTGCACCCCAACCCCGGACCAACCCACCGATCGCCCCTCGGTGTGGGCCGGTCGCCCGGGGGGCTGCGAGTCTACCAGAGATCGGCCCGGGCGCACCCCAGGGCCGCCGCCAATTCGGTGGTCTTCGGATTCAACTCCAGCCCCACGTAACCCCGATAGCCGAGATCGTGTGCCTCTTTGAGAACCCGGTTGTAATGGATCTCTCCGGTTCCCGGTTCATTCCGCCCCGGGTGATCGGCCAGCTGCAGGTAGCCGATGTGACCGGCCTGAAACCCCTCCCGCAGGTGACCACACAGATCCCCTTCGGTGATGTGCATGTGATACAGGTCCCAGTTGATCTTCACCGCCGGCGAATTGACGGCGGCGATGATCTTCATGGTGGGAGCGCTGCCATAGAGGCAATGCCCCTTGTGGTCGACCCGGATATTCATCGGCTCGAGGATCAGCGTGATGCCATGCTTCTCGGCGATCGGCGCTCCGCGCTTCAATCCCTCGATCGTGTTCTGGTGCATTTGCTCCTGGGTCAACCCAGGCACGTCATCGCCAGCCACAACCGTCATCAGGGAACAGTTCAGATCTTTGGCGACCTGACAGCCCTTCTCGATCGCCTGCACGAATGCCGCGTGGTTCTTCGGTTCATTCAGCCCCGGTTTGAAACCCCAGGCGGTGAACTGGGCGATGTCGATCTTCCGCTCGGCACACAGCCGGGCAATGGCCGGAATGTCCTTCCCCTCATGGGGCCAGAATTCGACCGCGGGGAACCCCAGGTCGGCAGCCGCCCGTATCCGGTCGAGGAACGGCAGCTTGCGGAACCACATTTCGACATTTACGGCGAACTTCGTGTGGGGCGTCCGGCCGGGAGTCTTTGGGTCGAGGGGGGTCGAGGCGGGCTCATCGGCCGCGTTGAGGGTGCGGCCCGCGGCCATTCCCAGCAAGGCGGTGGAGGCAAGCAGGTCACGACGACTCAGAGGCATCTCAGGCTTCCTTCTGGCCCCGCAAGGGCCGGCGTCGGAGGGAAACGGGAAGACCAGTCCCGCCTGGGGAACAGGTCCGTGGGAACGGCCATCGGAAGCGGGGGAGAAGCACCCGGGCGGCCGTTGGTCGGGGCTCACGGACCAACAAACACAACAATCGCCGTGATGTTGTCACGCGAACCACCGGCCAGGGAGGCCGAGACGATATTCTCAGCCGCCTGCTGGGGATTGTTGATGCGTGTCAGCATTTCCCGGACTCCAGTTTCGCTCAGCCCATCGAGCGCGCCATCGGAGCAGATCAGGAAGCGGTCGCCGGGATGCATATCGACCGGGCGGACATCGTCGCTGGGATCTCCGTCCTTGATACCCAGGTATCCTTCCTTGGTTCCCAGATAGCGGTAGAGCACATTCCGGTACCGATGGGTGGCCGCCTCGGATGCCGAGATGGTGCCGGCATCGACCAGGGCCTGCGTGAGCGAGTGGTCGGTCGTCAGTTTCTGAAGTTGCCCACCGCGCAGGAGGTAGATCGGGCTGTCGCCAAGTCCCACCCCGTAAAAATGGTTCCCCACGCGGACCAGCAGGGCCAGCGTCGTTCCCATGTTGTGGCAGCCGGGATCGAGCGTGCTTTGGGAGATGATCTCGGTGTTCGCCTGGGAAACCGCGGCCTGCAGGGCGGCCGTGATCTGCGAGAGATCGCCCTTTTCGAAATCGAGCTCTTTCTCGAGGACCCGGGGAATCACCTCAACAGCGAGGGCACTCGCCCGCTCACCCGCCGATTGCCCCCCCATGCCATCGGCCACCAGAAAAAACCGCCCCAGCGGATCGACGTAGAAGCGATCCTCGTTGTTCGGGCGGAAATTCCCCACCACGCTCAGCGCACCCCAGGAGAGCTCAATCGGGGGCTTGTTTTTCGACGCCGGTCGACGATCAAAAAAACCGCCCCAACCCAGGGCCGCCGGGGGAGGACTCATGGACACACCTGGGCGACAAGATCCCGTGTCCCGAGGGTGTGGGTCGAGTGGAACAGTTCACCGACTTCGAAACCCGCGCTGCCGCCATAAAACCGGTTCTGCGCCTCGAGCGTCTGGAACAGGCGGGCTTTCGACGGGGGAAACTGCGAGGCATACGCCCGGATCGCCCGCAGCTTGATCTCGAACGTCTCGCCGATATCCACCACGAAGTGGCCGCCGCTGGGAGGCAACTCGAGCGAGGCAAATCCGAGCTGGTACCAGAGCTGCTTCCGCACGGCATGCACGGGAAGCCCGTCAAACTGCTCATCCCATTTGCTGAGCCGGGCGTAGAACACCGCCGCGTCGGTCAGTTGCACCGCCTGCTGGTGGTCGGGAGATGCCAGCGGAGTTTTGGCCGCCAGTCCAATCACGATCTGCGGACGCAGGCGTCGAATCACCTTCCCCAGAGCCAGGCGACCTTCATGCGAGTCGAACAGGCGACGGTTCGGCAGGTCGAGAGTTTCCCGTACCGGGACCCCCAGAATCCGCGCCGCCTCGGCCGCTTCCCGCAGCCGGGCTTCAGGACCGGGACTGCCCGGCGTTGGCTCTCCATCGGTCAGGTCGACAATGCCGACCCGATATCCCTGCTGCACCAACCGGGCGAGGGTCCCTCCGATCGCAATCTCCACGTCGTCGGGGTGGGCACCCACGGCCAGCACGTGCAGCGGTTCCGGAAGTTCACTCGACATGCCAGTCATCCCAACCCAAACACCACACCTGCCACGACTTGAGCCCAACTTGATCCACTCCAGATTGTATCGGTCCGGGGAGGGAAAGTCCCGTGAGACAGGCGGATTTGGCCGAACCCGGAGCCCTCTCTGGAAGTCGTGACCAAGGGCTTGGCGCGGTGCAACCTCCCCAATCGTCATCATCATCTCCCGATCCGGTCTGGTATCGTGGAGATCGGTGGGATCGCCCGGCACCGGGGATGGTCCTCCCGGCAATCCGCCCCAGCTCCACGTTTCCGCTCGCTGAATCGCCATGACTGCGCTCTTGAAGATCGATCATCTGGCGAATCAATGGGGGCTCTCCTCCGATGACTGGGAACCCCGGGGATGGCATCAGGCGAAGCTGGCCCTCGATTGTGCCACCCGTTGGCAGCACCGCCCCGAGGGACAACTGATTGGGGTCACTGCGATCAATCCGACCCCGCTGGGTGAGGGGAAGACCGTGGTCACCATTGGCCTGGCGATGGCCCTCTGTCGCCTTGGCCAGTCCGCCATGGCGACGTTGCGGCAACCCTCTCTGGCCCCCGTCTTTGGCATCAAGGGAGGAGGTGCCGGTGGGGGCCGCGCCACCCTCGAACCCGCCAGCGACATCAACCTGCATTTCACGGGCGACCTCCACGCCGTCGCGGCGGCTCACAATCTGCTGGCCGCCCTGGTCGACAATCACTCCCGAAGGGGACACACACCCCGGTTGCGTCCCGAGTCGATCACCTGGCGGCGGGTCATCGACAGCAGCGACAAGGGGCTCACCCAGATTGTCACCGGCCTGGGACACCACCCCCAGGCCCCGGTGCGTGAAACCGGGTTCGATCTGACCGCCGCGTCCGAGGTGATGGCCATCGTGGCCCTCACGCGCGACCTGGCCGACTGCCGCGAACGCCTGGCCCGCATCGTGGTCGGTCACACTCCCGACCAGCAACCCGTCACCCCCGCCGATCTGGGAATCACCGACGCCCTGCTGGCTCTGCTGCGCGACGCCCTGCGGCCGAATCTCGTGCAGACCTGCGAGGGAACCCCGGCACTGGTCCATGCCGGGCCGTTCGCCAACATCGCCCAGGGCAATTCGTCGGTGATGGCCGATCTCGCGGCCAGTCGCCTCGCCCGGTTCGTAGTCACTGAAAGCGGCTTCGGGGCCGACTGCGGAGCCGAGAAACTGCTGCACATCAAGTGCCCGATCAGTGGACTGGTCCCACGGGTCGAGGTGCTGGTCTGCACCCTGCGAGCCCTGAAGCTGCACAGCGGAGAGTTCGATGTGCGTCCCGGACAACCGCTTCCGCCCGCACTGCTGCAACCCAACGAAGCCGCACTGCGTGCCGGTCTGGCGAACCTGCAAGCCCACATCGACCTTTTGCACGCCTTTCAGTTGCCGGTGATTGTGGCGGTCAACCGGTTTCCCGAAGACACCCCCGAGGAACTCGACCTGCTGCTGCAACTGGCCCGGGACGCGGGAGCCGAGGGAGCGGCGGCGGTCGATGTCTTCGCCCAGGGGGGAGCCGGCGCCCTGGACCTCGCCCGGCAGGTGGTGGAACTCTCGGCGAGACCCAGCCGGTTTGCGCCGCTGTACGTGCCGTCCGATTCACTCGACGAAAAACTGCACCGCGTCGCGACCCGGGTCTATGGTGCCGAGGGGGTGCGGCTGGAACCTCGGGCCCAAAAGCACTTGGAACAACTGACCCAGATGGGGCACGGCGGGTTGGCGGTCTGCATCGCCAAGACACAGTACTCCCTGTCGCATGATCCCCAACTGCTGGGGAGGCCGAGGGGATTTGTCGTTCCCATCCGCGAACTGCGGCTGGCGGCGGGGGCGGGTTTCGTCTACGCCCTGGCGGGAGACATCAGCACCCTTCCGGGGTTGCCAGCCCACCCCGCCGCCCAACGGATCCGTGTGGAGGCGGACGGGACGATCCGCGGCCTTTCCTAGGACAGACCGTCGGGCGGCGCGCCAACGGGACGGTCGACCGTGGGGCGGACCCCCAGAGGGTGATGACCCTCCGCCGGGATTCTGCGGTTGGCCTCCTCCTGACGGCGGGAATGATGCTGGCTGGCCCCGATACCGACCAACCCAGCCACCATCACCGCCAGGTAAAACTGCCCGGTGATCGCCTCGACCACCGCCAGCATCCGGGCCAGCGGGGTGCGCGGATGCAGATCTCCATAACCCACCGTCGTCAGGGTGACGAAACTGAAATATTGCGCCCGATTCCAGCGCTCCATGCCGATCCGCAGGTCTGGATTCGAGATCTTCGATTCGGAGATAGCGGCGACCGCCTGCGAAGCGTCATCGGCATCCCCCGAGATCGCCCGGGGGTCGAGCATCAAGGCGACGCAATACAGTTCCGAAAACAACACCCCCACCATCAGGTAGCCGACGAACGCCCCCACCACCTCGTCGAGCGTCACCTCGATGGTCGTCACCAGCAACCGCAGAATGGCGAACACCACCAGCAGCATGTATGCCGCTGTCCCCGACCGGGCCACCAGCCGGGGAAGATGCAAACCCGCCGCGGGAAAGAGGTTCGAAACCACCACCAACAGCATCACCGGGATCCCGGCCACCAGGGCCACCAGCCGCAGCCGCCGGTCGTCGAGCAGTGACAGCAGCGCTGGCAACAGCACCAGCACGGCGGTCGATTCCACCACCAATTCCGGCAGGTCGTACCAACGGTGCAGCATCCGCAGGGTGAACACCGAGATCATCGCCGCCAGCAAGGCGGCGAATTTCCAGCGAAAGTAAGTTGCGGTCCAGGTCATGTCGGCCATTCCAGGCAGTTGTTCAAACCAGGGACCATTGCCAGTCCCCGGTTGAGCCCCCTCCGGCTTCGCCATACGGAGGCGGCCGAGCCGGAGGGTGACGGATTTTCGAAATCCGGCACCGGGTCTTATACTCGGTTTTCCCGACGGCGGCCCACCCGAGTTTCCCTTCACTGACTCCCCTCCCACTGCTGATCCATGACCAAGCACTCCTGGACCCTCACAGACGTCGCCTCCCGCACCTGGCTCGATGAGTTCTCTGTGGCCGTCAGCGGAGCGGGTCCCGCCGCCGGGCAAATCCGGAAATACACCCTGCGGGGAGGAGTCTCTGAAGGGGTGGATGTGGTCGAGATCCACAATGGCCGCCTCAGCCTGGCCCTGCTGCCCACACGCGGCATGGGGCTCTGGAAGGGGTCGTGCGAGGGACTCGCACTGGGTTGGAACTCGCCCGTCGAACACCCCGTCCATCCGGCGTTCGTCGATGTGCACGACCGCGGCGGGATCGGCTGGCTGAGCGGGTTCAACGAATGGCTCTGCCGGTGCGGACTGGAGGCCAACGGCCCTCCCGGCGACGGCGTGACCCTCCACGGCCGCGTCGCCAACCTTCCCGCCCATCAGGTCCGGGTTTCGGTCGACACCAGCGGACCTGGCACGATCGAGGTGCAGGGGGTGGTGGATGAGGCGATCCTGTTCGGTCCCCGCCTGCGGCTGACCAGCACCCTCACCACCACGCTCGGCTCGGCCACCTTCTCGATCCGTGACGAGGTCACCAACCTCGCCGGTCACGAGGCCGACCTGCAGTTGCTCTACCACACCCAATTCGGCCCCCCGTTTCTGGAAGCGGGCTCGCAGGTCGAATTGCCCGCCCGCCAGGTGGTTCCTCGCGACCCCCGCGCTGCGGACGGGGTCTCGGGCTGGAACCGCTTCCTCGGCCCCACCGCCGGATATGCCGAGCAGGTCTACTACTTTCAGCCGGAGGCCGACGCACAGGGACAAACCCACGCCCTGCTGCGGAATGCCGCCGGGTCGTGCGGCGTCAGCCTGAAGTATCGCCCCCGCGAACTCCCCTGCTTCGCGCTGTGGAAAAACACGCAAGCGGCGGCCGACGGCTACTGCACCGGGCTGGAACCGGCCACGAATTTTCCCAATCCCAAGGCGTTTGAACGGACCCAGGCACGCGTGGTGCGGCTGGCCCCCGGCGAATCGCGCGTGTTCCACCTCGAGTTCGAGATCCATGCGACCGCCGCCGGGGTGCAGGCGGCCCAACAGCAGATCGCCCGACTCCAACCCGGCACCGTTGTGATCTCGGCCACCCCTCAACCGGGCTGGTCTCCCGCGGGAAGCTGACACCGCCCCCGCTGGTTTGCCGCCCAACGCGACCTCCCACCGCGACTTCCCCACACCAGTTCCACGACGGGTCCCTTCCTCGTTCGCCCCCCACCTCCCGTGAGAGTCCTGCCATGGTCCACCCATTCACCACTCGCCGGCACTTTCTGCAAACCGCGGCCACTCTCGCCGCCACCCCCTGGCCCCTGCTGGCCGCCGAAAACCGCCGCCCGCAGGTGGCGGTGCTGTTCACGGAATTCACCTATCGTTCGCACGCCCATGTGATTCTCGAGAACTTTCTGGAACCCTACCTGTTCAACGGCAAGAAGACCGACCCGGGCTGTGATGTGGTGGCCCTGTATGGGGACCAGTTCCCCGAGAAGGAAATGGGCCGGGAGATCTCGGCCCGCTACCGCATTCCCCTCTACGACACCATTGCCCAGGCACTCTGCCGGGGGGGACAGAAGCTGGCGGTGGATGCCGTGCTGTCAATCGCCGAGCAGGGGCGTTACCCGATCAACGAACTGGGTCAGCAGGAGTATCCCCGCAAACGGTTTTTCGATGAATCGGTCGCGGTGATGAAGCAGTCGGGGCGGGTGGTGCCGTTCTTCAATGACAAGCACCTTTCGTACCGTTGGGACTGGGCCCGCGAGATGTACGAGACCGCCCGCGAACTGAAGATGCCCTTCATGGCGGGCAGTTCGGTCCCGCTGGCGACCCGTCGGCCGCCGTTTGAGCTGCCAGCCAACGCGAAGCTCACCAAGGCGGTCGCCGTGCATGGGGGCCCGCTGGAGTCTTACGACTTCCACGGCATCGAGCTGCTGCAGTCGATTGTGGAGGCTCGTGCGGGGGGTGAGACCGGCGTCTCGGCCGTCGAGTTCTTCACGGGTGAAGCGCTCGACAAGCTGCTGACCGAGGAAGGCTGGCGGCCGCTGGTCGATGCCGCCCTGATCGCCGAGCTGGGGAAGATTCCCGACACGCTGAGCGCGGTGGGGGAAGAGAATTCCGATCCGCCCCATGCCTTGCGGCTGCACTACAAAGATGGCCTGCAGGGACTGGTGGTGCGGGTGGGACGCAGCGCGACCCGCTGGAATGTCGCGGTGCAGCTGGCGGGAGAGAATCAACCCCGGGCGACGGCGTACTACGTGGGTCCCTGGCAGAACCGCAACCTCTTCAAGGCACTGTCGCACGCGATCCAGGAGTTCTGCCGTTCGGCCAGGGCCCCCTATCCCGTCGAGCGCACCCTGTTGTCGACCGGAATTCTCGAAGCGGTGCTGCGGGCCCGTCGGGATGGAAAGCGGCTGGCAACGCCCGACCTCGAAATCGCCTACGCTCCCCTCGACTTCCGGGCGATGCGCGAGATGGGAGACACGTGGAAGATCGTGACCCCCGACGTCCCCCAACCGGCCGACATCGATCTGCTGGGTCGCAACTTCCAACCGAATCGCTGACAGGTTCGCCGCCGAGAGTTCCCCAACCGTCCCACCAGGAATCGGAAATCATGGTCAAGCCCCAGGCACTTCCCCCGCAACGCGCCTCGCTGTACGAACGGCTGGGAGGTTACGACGCCATCGCCGCCACCGCCCGCAACCTGCTGCCCCGTCTGCAGGCCGATCCCCAACTGGGCCGCTTCTGGGCCCATCGCGGCACCGACGGCATCCTGCGCGAACAGCAACTGCTGATCGACTTCCTCTGCCAGAGTGCCGGGGGACCGCTGTATTACCGCGGCCGCGACATGGTCACCAGCCATCGCGGCATGCGGATCTCGGCATCGGACTGGAACATCTTCCTCGGCCATCTGCGCGACACCCTGAACGATCTGCAGGTTCCCGCCGCCGAGCAGCAGGATGTGCTGCAATTCATCGAGAGCACCCGGGGCGACATCGTCGAGGCCTGATGCGTCCCGACGATTCTCCACGGCCTGGCTCGCCGCTGCCCGGCAAGAGACTTCAGGTCTGCGGAGGGTGTCCACCAGCGGTCTGCCAGAGCACGGGGGTCCATGGAGCGCTGCGCAGGTTGACCCACGAGATCTGAGGAACACCACCGGCCAACTGGGGGAAGTATTCGTCGACCAGCCCCTGTGCGGCCGCCTCGGTCACGGAGCATCCGGCCGGCAGATCGACCGATTTGGCGAGGACCAGTTCCCGGGCGGCCACCAGCTGTGCCACCCAGGCGGCAATCGAATCGGTGGTCACCTGCCAGCTGTGCGGCAGCGGGGGTGCCGGTTGCCGCTCTCCCCAGCGCACAAAGCAACTGGCACAGATCAGGGCAGGAACCCCATCGCGCTGGGCCGCCTCGACCTGGGCGCGGTTTCTGACGGGACGCAGCCGGGGCCAGAGTTCGGTCACCAGGCCTTCATTCAGCGCCAGAGAGTCGAGCGCCAGCCAGTGGGCCCGCTCCTCTCCCAGGTGAAAGAGCCGATCCCAGCGGCGCACCAGGTCGGCTGTCTCCCCACCCCCCACGACCAGCACGAGGGGTTGTCCCTGCCACCGCTGTTCCATCGCGGCCAGGGCCGCGGGCAGTCCTTCCCAATCGAGCAGGCTCCCCCCCAGCTTGCAGACGGTGGCACGGGTCGAGAGCGCGGTCATCCAAACAATCGCGAAAGGCTGAGGGAGGTGGAATTCGCGCCCATCGACGCGACGTTGGGGGGGCGACCGGGCCGTGATGGTCCCCCCCCATTCCGCTTCATAGTAGAATCCCGGCAGAACTGTCCATGCCCCAGTCCTTGAGTGGAGGAGTGCTGTCATTTCCGCTGGTTCTGTCTCGCGGCCGACGGGGGGTGCGCCCCGCGCCTCCTCGCTGGCGCCCGCGCTGGTGCTGGCCGGCCTGGCCACCCTCGTTCTGGCCTGGGTCCTGGGAGAGATTCTCAGCCGCAGCGCACTCGCCCAGACGCTGGTCAGCCCCGGACTCTGGAATGAACTCGTCTCCCGGTGTGGCGGACAGGTTCGTCACCGCGGCAATCTCAGTCTGGGAGAGGTTCCGGTCGGCCCGCTGCTGGTGGCGGCGGCGGGCTGGGTGGTGGGGACATGGCTGCTGGGGAGCCTCGCGCTCGCCTGGCGCAACCGGCGTGGTCTCGGACAGACGCTGGGAGAATTCGGCCGCTGGGGAACTGTCTGGTGGTTGTTGCCGGGGCTCTTCGCCCTGTTGAACGTCGCGCTGGAAATGATCTGGCCCGCGGGAGAGGGGGCACCGCTGCTGTATGGCACACTCCCCTTCTGGCTGAGCGCATCGGTGGCGGGCTGGGGGGCCACCTGGCTGGCACTGTCGGCGGCAGGACCAGCCGCCCAACAGGGCCAGCCCGGGCCGGCGGGCATTCCTGGGGCCGTGTGGCTGGGAATGCTCATTTACACGGTGGTCTTCACCGGGTTGAACTGGCAGTTGTATCACGCCCTGCGGCTGCCGCATGGCGACTCGGCCATGTACGAAGAGCACCTCTGGAACCTGCTGCACGGCAAGGGCTTCCGCAGCTATCTCGACAACGGCCGGCTGTTTTTGGGAGAGCACGTCCAGATCATCCACGTGCTGCTGGTTCCGCTGTATGTGCTGTGGCCGTCGCACCTGCTGCTCGAGCTGGTGCAGTCGGCCGCGCTGGCGGCGGGGGCGATTCCGGTGTTTCGCATCACCCGCCGGGCGACCGGGCACTCGACCGCGGCCACGCTGCTGGCCCTGGCGTACCTGCTGGCCTTCCCGGTGCAGTTCCTCGACATCGCGATCGACTTCAAGACCTTCCGGCCCAATGCGTTCGAGATCCCGTTCCTGCTGTGCGCACTCGATGCGCTGGAAACACGCCGGTTCCGGGTCTGTGGTCTCTGGCTGCTGCTGACCTTGCTGTGTCAGGAAGATGCGGCGCCGGTGCTCGCGCCGCTGGGGTTGTGGATCGCCCTGCGGTGGCCCGCGGGAGCCGTTGCCCCCCCGACCACCGCCGATTCCCGAGTCCGCCTGGGGGGCCTTGGCCTGATGCTGGGGGCCACCGCCTGGCTCGTGCTGGTGGTGAAGGTGATTCTGCCGTGGTTCCGAGGCGGGGCCGATGTGCATTTCGCCCAATACTTCTCCGACCTCGGAGACAGCACCGACTCGATCGTCACCACAGTGCTGAAACATCCCGGGGCGGTCTGGCAGCGGTGGTGGCGGCCCGAGTCGGCGCTGCTCGCGCTCGGTCTGCTGGCCCCCCTGGGAGGTCTGCCGCTGCTTTCCCCCGGCCGGTTGCTGGTCGCTGCCCCCCTGTTTGGCGTGCTCTGCCTGAGCGACATCACCGACTCCCCCCTGCACCACTTCCACGCCCCGCTGATTCCCATCCTGTTCTGGAGCGCCGCCCACGGCCTCGCGAATGCCGGACGGGTGACCGCGCTCTTCGCCCGGCCTTGGCTGACGGCCAGTTCGCATCCTCAACAGGCTGCGCAGTTCTGCCTCGTCCCCACGGCCGCCTGGGCTCTGCTCTCGGCCTGGGCGTCGGGTGTCTGGATCGGAGTCTCCCCCCAGAGCCTGGCGTTTTGGGATCCGCACAGTTCCGGATACTGGCGGGAGCTCTATCTTCCCGGCGAGCGCAGCCGGCAGTTCGCGCAGGTTCTCGCGCAGATTCCCCCCACCGCCCGTGTCGCCTCCACCGATCTGGTTCATCCCCGCTTCACACACCATGAGCGGTCTTACGATTACAGCTCGTACCGACCCATCGTCCCCGACGATTGCGAGTACATCGTGATCGATGTCCGGGCTCCCGGCAGCCAGATTCGCGGCCCGCAAGACGTGCCGGAATTGCGCCAGTCTCCCACCCCCTGGCGGCTGCTTCCCGATCAGACGGGAGGCTACTTTTTGGTCTTGAAACGGGAATAACAGACAAGGTCTTTCGCACAGGGCCCTCGCGGAGCAAACCAGCGGGGGTGCGATCGCCACCGGGACCAATCGCGGCGCAAAGGCGCCCAGGCAAGATCCCGCACGTCATCACTCGTCAGGCCGTGCCCCGCCTGGCGTATCAGCCCACACCGGTCCCGGTGGTGCGCCACCGGCCGCCCAGCATCCAACTGGCCAGTACGGTCGTCAAACGCCGGGGAGACAGCCGGGTGCCGAAGGCCAGCATGTGATTGAACAGTCCGGGAATCTTCAGCCGCCGGCCACTCTGCATCGCCCGGTAGCCGGCATTCACGCATTGCCGGACCGACATCTTCCCCCAGCGAAACAGCGGGCTCTCGTGCATCGTGGCCCGGCTGGCGAACTCGGTCTCCACCGGACCGGGGGCCAGACAGGTCACCGTGATTCCCAGGCCGCGCACTTCATGGGCCAGGGCCTCCGAGAACGACAGCACAAACGATTTCGTCGCGCAGTAGACGGCGAAGCCAGGCCCCGGCTGAAAGGCCGCCGTCGAGCTGACGTTGAGAATCTTCCCGGCACGGCGCGACTGCATCCCGGGCAAGACCCGCCGGCACAGCTGCACCAGGGTGGTCATGTTGAGCTGCATCAACTCGACCAGTTCCCGCTCGGACTGGGTGATAAACGCTCCCGAGAGACCAAACCCGGCGTTGTTGATCAGCACCGCCACGTCATCCAGCCGGGGTCCCAGCGCATCGGCGATCCGCTGCACCGCCGTGGTCAGGGTCAGGTCGACCGCCAACACCTCGGCCCGAACCCCGTGCGCCTGCCGCAATTCGGCAGCCAACCGTTCCAGCCGCGAGTAACTCCGGGCGACCAGCACCACATCGTGACCATCCGCGGCAAGCCGGCGGGCGAACTCGGCGCCAATTCCAGTCGAGGCACCTGTCACCACGGCCAGGGGTCGGGAAGAGGTCGCGGCGGCAATCGGCACGGGAAAACGTCCCCAGCAGGGCAGTGAGCAGTTCAATGGAGAGCACCCCGAGCGCAATGTCTCGGGGTTTGACCCCGTTGAACTCTATCTCATGCCTCGCCAGTTGACCAATCGGGAGCGACTCACCACGGACTCGGGAATCGCCCGGCGACCACACATCCGCTGATGCCGCCACAGACCCCGCAGACCGCAAGATTTCGCCAGTCCAATTGCGACCCGACGGGTGCCCCGCCAGATCAATGACAGGGCACGTGATGAATCGTGGTGGCGGCTGCTCCCGACGATGTCTCAGCCGACCAGCTCGCGAATGGGGCGTCCGTTGGTGATCATGGGGGTCGGCCGCCCGGCGGGATCCTGGTAGGTCAACTCGCGATCGAGTCCCAGCACCTGGAACAACGTCGCCATCATGTCCTGCGGGGTGATGGGGGTCGACGCAGGGACTTCCACCTTCGGACTCGACTCGCCAATCACCTGACCGTTCTTCAATCCTCCCATGGCGAAGGCCAGGGTCGACAGAGGGGCCCAGTGATCGCGGCCGGCCGATCCATTGATGCGCGGAGTCCGGCCAAACTCACCCGAGATCACCAGCAGGATCTTCTTGTCGAGACCACGCTGCACGCAGTCGTCAACGAAGCTCGACACCGCCTGATCAATCTGCGGACAGAGCGACTGCAGCCCCTGCACAATCTGGCCATGCATGTCCCACCCACCGTGGTGCAGCGTGACAAACCCGCACCCGGCCTCGCACAGCCGGCGCGCCAGCAGCATCTGCTCCCCCACCCCGGTCCCGTACTTCGCCCGCACCCGGGGATCTTCCCGATTCAGATCGAACGCCTCCTTCGCCCGTCCCAGCACGAGGTCGAACGCCTGGGTTTCGAACGAATCGAGGCCCTGCATCAGTCCGGTGCGGTCGGCCTGACGATTGATGCGGTCCAGTCCCGACAGCAGCCCCCGCCGGTCTCCCAGCCGGTCGAGGGTGATCTGCATGTTCATATTCCGCTGTGCCTCTCCTCCCGAATCGAAGGGGCCATAGGCGGTCCCCAACCACGCCGCGCCGTCGCCATAAATGCCGTTCATTCGCACATAGGTGGGAATGCCCGTCTGGGGATGGCTGGCTCCCCGCTCCCGCGCCACAATCGAGCCCAGGCTGGGCTTGATGGGAGGCATGTTCTGGTCGGCGGGGGGATAGTCGTAGCCGGTCATCACGTAGTGCGTCCCGCCCCCATGCCCGCTGTTGGTGTGGGCGAACGAACGGACGAAGCTGAAGTGTTCCGCCAGATCGGCGATCTTGGGGAACAGTCCGCCAATGGTCACACCGGGAATGCGGGTCGCCACTTCCCCCACCGCCGACCGATACTCGGCCGGAGCGCTCATCTTGGGGTCAAAGGTCTCCACATGGGTGGCACCACCCCCCAGCCAGAGCCAGACCACAGAGGTGTCCGAGGCACCACCGTGCGGAGCCCCCTGCGCCCGCAACCGCAACAGGTCCGCCAATCCCAGGCCCCCCAGCCCCAGGGAACCGACTTTCAGAAAATTCCGGCGATTCACACCGTCGCAAGTCCGGGAGAACTCACGTCCCAGGAGATTCAACATGACCGGTTCCTCAAGTGGAGGGGAGAAAGCGGATGGCTGCCGAGGATCTCCCCGGCTGTCTCGTCAACCCTGCTGTTGTCTCGCTGATATATCAGTGATCGTCTATGCAAGCAAGCGGAACCCAGAAAAACCGTAACCCCTGCCGCCTGATTTGGGGAAATGTTCCGTGACGAGCGAACCCGGGTTGTGGACGGAGCACCAGCGCTCGGGGACGCCGAGAGGGGGCCAGGCACTGGACTGAGGGACCGACCGAGCCAGACCCGCGAGGGGGACTGGCGTGCGGGGCCCCCACTCAGATCGCGAGTCCGCGGCCCGAACGGGCGAGCTGAATACCAACAGACCATTCCAACAATATCACCCCACGGCGACAGCCTGGGCAGGCATTTTGCCGTGGGGTGTGGGCTCGATCGGCGCAGCGAATCGGGGAATGTCCCGGGAGCCATGCCGCACTGCCGGTCACTTCCGGAACAACGGCCTGCCGAGGGACCAAGCGCTACCGCTTTCGCCCCCGGCCACTGAGGGGGGGCTCTTCCTCTTCCTCTTCCTCGGGCTCGAATTCGAGCTCTTCGATTTGCAGCGCGGGTTCCACCTTGGGTCCCCGGTTTTTGCCCGGGGCGGCCGTTGACGGTTCCCCCGAACGGGACCGGGGTCGGACCGGTTCGAACGACAGTTTGAACGGCTGGGAGGTCTCTGAAGCCCGCCCCCGCGTCGGCCGGAGCGGATCGTCCGCCGAGTCCTCCTCGCTCAGCGAGGTGCGGGTCCGGGGGGGCTCGAATCCCGGGGGAAGATCACGCGGGGCGAGATTCGCCCGCGATTCGCCCCCGGCGATTTCGGGCAACACGAGGGTTACACCCTCGGGAACATCATTGATGCTCCGCAGCCGGTCACGGTTCGCTTCGTAGATTTGCCGGTAGTATTTCGACGCCCCGTAGTGTTGCTCGGCAATACTCGACAGGGTCTCTCCCGCCTGGATGGTATGGGTGCGGGAACCACTCCGGCTGCTCTTTTCCCCCGTGGGATTGGCCGCTGTGGTCGCTCCCGCCTGGGAAGGCTTGCGGGGAATCGGCTGCCAGTCGCGATTGTGGCTGGGGGCCGGCTCGGCCGGATTGGCTTTGACGAGGGCCGGCCGCAGAGGATCGGTCTCCGAATCGGCCTGGGGACTGGTTCGACCTCGCTCCGCCTCGAGGGCGGGTGCCGCACGCTCGGAATTGGTCACCTGCTCGGCTGCCTGATCCAGGGCCGCCTCCGCGTCGAACGGCCCCTTCTGCACGCGGTGCGCAATCGGTCCTCCAGACGTCTTGGCCGGGGCCTGATCCGAGACATCGTCAATCAGATTGGGATAGGGCGATCGCGTGGTGGACGCGATCTCCTGATCCATCTCGGCGACGTTTTCAATCTCGGCGAGGGGTTCCTCCCGTAAGGGGGGATCGCGGCGGAAAAACATCATTCCCACCAGCCCCACCAGGGCCAAACCGACCGCCAGTCCCGTTTTTACATCAGGGTGCATGCTCAGGTTCCTCTCCGCTCTCGTCGGGACATGGTCGACGTCCCGTCGCCGCAGTCCAGCGGTACTGCCAGACCACACCTCTACTTTGGACTCTGCCAGCCAAAGCGCGGCGGGAACCTCCTCGAAAAGCCCCCTTTCGAATCCAGTCGAATTCCCGGAATTCCGCCAATAGCGATTACAAAGACTGGACGGGCAGGTTTACGACCGGCATCCGGTCATCTGCCCAAGTGTTGTGGCTTCTCAAGCCTGAGACCCCAGACACCTGTGGCAGTGTTCTCTGTGTTCGGGAACATGCTGAATTCGACGATCAGAATGGATTGCCCCACGCGTCACACAAGGTGTGAGGATTCCGGAAGGTCATTCCCCTGCTCCCGGACGAGCGCTGGCATGGTCACTGATGTCGGTCGATAACCCAAACCCTCCAGGCCCTACAACCTGGCAGACTTATCATCGTCTAGGCCCCATGCCGGCCTGGCGGATTCGCACCAATCCCCCCCTGGTTTGGCCATTGCCGCTGACGTCTTTCGCTTCCAGCGTGAGGAACACCGGTTCTGTGAGCTCAGCGACGGAATCCTCGTCGAGAAGGATCTGGGATCTGAGGAATCGGTGATTGCCGGGCGGCTGCTGACGTTTCTGAATCACTTTGTCATTCCCCGTCGGCTGGGTTTGGTCATGGGCGAAGCCGGGATGCTGAAAATCAATCCACACACTGTGCGGATTCCCGATGCCGCCTTCGTTTCGGTGCAACGGCTTCCCTGGGGCGCGATGCCCTCCGAGGCCCTCCCCCGACGGGTTCCCAACCTGGTGGTCGAGGTCCTGAGCCGCGCCAATAACGCCGAGGAAATGCAACACAAACTGAGGGACGATTTCGAGGCGAGTGTCGACTTGGTGTGGATGGTGGAACCCCGCCAGCGAACCGTGGAAGTCTTCACCGCTTCCGACAGCAGAACGTCTCTGAAGGAGACCCAATTCCTGACGGGAGGCAGCGTTCTGCCTGGGTTCCGGCTGAAGGTGAGACAGCCTTCGCCGTCTGATTTCGGTCACTTGGGAGCGGTCTTGATTCTTGTATGACCGCGGCACCGGCTGATCGTCATTCACCCGAGTCATCCCATCCCCAGATCCTCGATCAACCGGGCGGACGGCACGACGCATTCAGGCGATACCCCGCTGGCTTCGGCCACAATCGACCTCAGACGCTGCCAGAGCTCGGCGTCGGAGATCGCTACTGGCGCACCCGGCGTGGTTGCGGCTGTCCCGTCCAAATCGCCCGGCAGCACGGCACGCAGACACGCAGACCAATCCCCCACCGTGCGGAGGTGTTCCAGTTCGCGCTCGGGAATTTCAATCCCGAAGGTCCGTTCCACTTCCAGAGTCAGCTCGACGATTTCCAAACCCATGGCGCGCTCCCGGAACGTGTCGCGAATCGTCACTCGCATGGGTCTGACATGTGGCCCCATGGTATTGTACGGGCAGAGCAACCCGAGTGTGATCAGTACGGCACGCGGTCCGCTTTCTCGCGCCACTCGTGCAGGGGACCGAGGGCTTCCTCGCGAAGGGCCTGCACGATGGGGAGAGTTCGCTCACTGGCTGGCCGGCGGAGTTCTTCGTGGAAGACCCGGTCGTCAAACCCCGCGGCCGCCGCGTCATCGCACGTCGCCGCATAAACCACCCCGTCCAACCGTGACCACAGAATCGCCGCCAGGCACATGGGGCACGGCTCGCAACTGCTGTAAAGCTCGCACCCGGCCAACGAGAAGGTCTCCAGATGCCGGCAGGCGTCCCGGATCGCCACGATCTCGGCATGCGCGGTGGGATCGTTGGTCGATGTGACCCGGTTCGAACCCCGGCCCACGATCTCCCCCTCCCGGACCACCACCGCTCCAAAGGGCCCCCCGGCATTGGTCCGCAGGTTGTCGTGCGAGAGCCGAATCGCTTCCCGAAGAAACTGGGGATTCATGATCCAATCCTGTTCCTGACTGCAAACCAACCAACCAGACAGCCGTCGCCTCGCAGGAAGCCATCCGTCAACTGCCCGATCTCATCATCTCCCGAGGACCGCGGGTTGATCTCCCGAAGGATCATCACCCCCTCCTCCCTGAGCATAGCAAACCGCCAGGCCGGACCAGTGATACGAAACGCTCGCCGCATCGCGTTGTTTGCGGCTCCGCCGGAGTGGGAGGTAGAGTCGTGGCCGGTGGTCGCGGTTGGCGATCTGAACGGAATGTGCAGTGCCGGATCCGGAGTGGGGTGCCAAACACCATGAGCGTATCCTTTCCGCCCGAGCTGGCGGGACTGATTCAGACCATCGAACGCGATCATTACGCCCGGCCCGAGTCGGTGCTGACGCCCTTGCGTCGGTTGTTGCAGCACTGCACCAACTCCGACCAGGTCGCATACACCTGCGAAAAACTCGGCTTTGCCCATCTGCGACTGGCGGAACACCGGATGGCGCGCGTCTTTTATGAACACGCCCTGCAGCTCCAGCCCGACAACTTCTACATCCTCGCGAATCTCGCTCATGCGGTGCATGAACTGGAAGACACATCGGTTGCGGTGCGATATGGCCAACAGGCGCTGCGTCTGAAAGACCAGGCGGCGATGCAGGGGGGGCCGGGAGAATTGCAGCCGCCGCACGGGGGGACCCGGCGGCTGATCTCCTTCAGTCTTTATGGCGACAATGCGAAGTACTGCGAGACCGCCGTCTTGAACTGTCTCGCGGCACAGCAGCACTTTCCGGGGTTTGTCTGCCGGTTTCATGTTGATGACACCGTGCCGGTCGCGATCCTGCGGAGACTGGAGGCGCAGGGAGCCGAGATCGTGTCCCTGAGCGCCCGACGGGCGGAACTGTTTCCGACCGCCTGGCGCTTCCTCCCCCTGGACGACCAGACCGCGGACATCGTGCTGGTGCGCGACGTCGATTCCCTGCTCGACGCACGGGAGGCCTGGTGTGTGCAGGAGTGGATCGCTTCGGGGAAGCCGTTCCACATCATCCGGGATGACTGCTGCCATACCGAACTGATCCTCGCCGGTCTGTTCGCCGCGAGGGCGGGTGTTTTGGGGCGCATTGAGGAACACCTCGCGCGGTTTATCAACGCCGCGGGAGATCGCGGGGCGGGGCGCTATTCAGACCAGTTGTTCCTGCGGCAATGCATCTGGCCGCTGGTCCGCGAGCACACAGTGACCCACGACCGGATCTACGGCTATGGAACCGATGTGCGCAGCGTGCCTGGGGAAATCCCCACCGCCTCCGGCCTGCGGAACACCTTCATGGGGGCGGCCTACGCGACCCATCAAATCCGCGTGTCCCTGGAACAGCCGCTGGCGAAGTCGGTGCACTGCCGCCTGAGAATCCTCGATGAACGGGGCGGTCTCATCTGCGAACACCGGCTGGAGCGTGTCGATGACCAGACACTGCAAATCCTGCTGCCGCCGCACTATGCCCGCCATCTCGAAAATGGAACCTGGAAGCACGAGCTGCTGACACAGGCCGATCCTGGTTGAAAGGACCTTCCGAACATCCGATTTCAACCCGCCACATGGCGGGATACCAGGTTGATTGCTCCCTCAGCCGATCTCGTGAATGCGTTCCCACAAGGGCGGCCTGAGCGGGGTTGGATGGGGTCAATACGGCGTCATCCCGCTGCCACAGTGCCAATAAAAAACCCCCCGCCGGTCGAGTGACAGGCGGGGGGCTTGATCTTCAGCGGGGTCGGGAACCGACGTTCCCGAGTCGCCTAGTACATGTCGTGGTCAGCGTGACCCTTCTTCTTCTCGTCCTTGGGCTTCTCGGCGATCAGGGCGTCGCTGGTCAGCAGCAGGGTCGCCACCGAGGCGGCGTTCTGCAGGGCCGAACGGGTCACCTTGGTCGGGTCGATGATCCCGGTCTTGACCAGGTCTTCGAACTTGCCGGTGGCGGCGTTGTAACCCATGTTGCCGCTCAACTCACCCACCTTCTCACAGATCACGCCGCCGTCTACGCCGGCGTTGTTCGCGATCTGGGTCACGGGAGCCTTGCAGGCCCGCAGGATGATGTTGAAGCCGGTGATGGCGTCGTCCGACAGGCCACCGGGCTTGACGGAGTTCGAAGCCCGCAACAGGGCCACACCACCGCCGGGAAGAATTCCCTCGGCCACCGCGGCGCGGGTCGCGTGCAGGGCGTCTTCGACGCGGGCCTTCTTCTCCTTCATTTCCGACTCGGTCGCGGCACCCACGTTGACCTGGGCGACACCACCCGACAACTTGGCGATCCGCTCGTCGAGCTTCTCGCGGTCGTAGTCGCTGGTCGAGTTCTCCCGCTCCTTGCGGATCTGGTCAATGCGGGCCTTGATGTCGGCGCTCTTGCCATGCCCTTCGATGAGGGTGGTGTTGTCCTTGTCGACCACCACCTTCTTCACCCGGCCCAGGTCCGACAGCTCGATGCCGTCGAGCTGAATGCCCAGATCTTCGAAGATCGCCGTGCCGCCCACCATGATGGCGATGTCCTGCAGCATCGCCTTGCGGCGATCGCCATAGCCAGGAGCCTTCACGGCGACGCAGCGGAAGGTGCCGCGCAGCTTGTTGATCACGAGGGTCGAGAGGGCTTCCCCTTCGACTTCCTCGGCGATGATCAGCAGGGGCTTGCCCGCGTTGACCACCTTCTCGAGGATCGGGATCAGGTCCTTGATGTTCGAGATCTTCTTCTCATGCACCAGGACGTAGCAGTCTTCCAGCACCGCCTCCATCGTCTGGGGATCGGTGACGAAGTAGGGAGAGAGGAACCCGCGGTCGAACTGCATCCCCTCGACGACGGTGTAGTCGGTCTTCAGGCTCTTGCCTTCCTCGACGGTGATGACGCCGTCCTTGCCGACCTTTTCCATCGCGTCGGCGAGAATGTCACCGATCTCGGTGTCGCCATTGGCCGCCACGGTGGCCACCTGGGCGATCGACTTCTTGTTGCGGCACTCGATCGACATCCCCTTGAGCTTCTCGACCACCGCCTCGACGGCAGCGTCCATTCCGCGCTTCATCTCGACGGGATTGACCCCCGAGACCACCGCCCGCAGACCTTCGTTGTAGACCGCCTCGGCCATGATGGTGGCGGTGGTGGTGCCGTCGCCGGCGACGTCGGAAGTCTTGCTGGCGACTTCCTTCACCATCTTCGCTCCCATGTCCTCGAACTTGTCCGACAGTTCGATTTCGCGGGCCACGGTCACACCGTCCTTGGTGACGGTGGGAGAGCCGAAGCTCTTCTGCAGAATCACATTCCGCCCGCGGGGGCCGAGGGTCACGCGGACCGCCTTGGCCAGCTTGCTGACACCAGCGCGGATCTTTTCCTGCGCTTCCTGATCGAACGCAATCATCTTCGCCATGAACACAAACTCCTGCGGCCGGAGATGGCCGTTCTTCGAAAATGGAAAATCGGAAGGAGAGATCGGGGAAACAGAGGTCGCCACCGATCCTTGGACCCGCCCCGACAGGCAGCTCGCCCTGACTCAAGCCAGGACCGCTGTCCCAATTGCTGTCTGGCCCAGAACTCACGCCCAGATCACTGTCTGGGCCAGCCGGCGAACTTAGAACGTCGCCAGCACGTCGCTTTCGCGCAGCAACAGGTACTTTTCGTCGCCGACATTGATCTCATCACCCGCGTAGGAGCTGAAGATCACCCGGTCGCCCGGCTTGAGAGTCAGAGGATGACGCTTGCCGTCGCGGGTGATCGATCCCTCGCCGACCGAGACCACAGTCCCCTTCTGGGGCTTGTCCTTCGCGGTGTCGGGCAGCACGATGCCCCCCGCGGTCTTTCCCTCGGCTTCGTCCCGCTTCAGCACAACACGGTCGTGCAGCGGAACCAGCTTGCTCTCGCCAGAGCTCTTGGTTTCCTTCTTGGCCATCGAGTAGCTCCTCAAGCTTCCAGTTCGACTCAGTGAATTGGTGAAGGTGGACTCTTTGCAGTTGCTCGCTGTTGTGGGCAATCCCTGGCGTGGGCCAACACTGTTCTGCACAGTCGCTCACCGCAGATTGCTCCAGCCCGCCCAAACCACCCTTGGGCAGACACCGCCACGCGACAACAATCTCTGCGTGGTCGTCTCTATGTGCGAACGGCATGCCAGACGGAATGAAATCCGTAACCGATTATCAGAAAACGCTTTACAGCGATCGACCAGGCAGGAACTGCTGCCAAGGCAGGTGAGCCGACACCGCCTGCCAGAGTCGGACCTGCCAAAGTGGCAGCAGCCCAGAGACTGGCAGGGAGTTCGGGAGGATGATCCGCCATTCGCGGCACAGCGATGCCCGAGCGGGCGTGACTGACACCCCGGGGACGCTGGTCGGAGAACGTCCGCCACCACCATTCGGAGGCTCCGCGGCAACCAGCCCGCCCGGAAGCCAGCTTCGGCCCAGGTCTGATTGGCCCGGGGGTCCACGGCCAACCGTTCAGCCGCCGTGCAGCTTCGGACCCACGAACCAGAGCAGCCGTCCCGAACCGACCGCCAGACGGGGAAGTTCGATCGCCGCCACGCACCCCTTGTCGAAGACCACCTCACCCCCCCCCAGCAGGGCGGCGGTGTTGATCGCCAGATCGGGCTGGTGCCCCACGATCGCCACCCGACTCACCTCGTGGCTGGCGGCGGCCTCCAGAATCGCATGCGGGGTGCAGCCTGGCCCCAGCGTCGACTCCTGCACCACCGCTTTTTTCTTCTGTCCAAACGCCTTGGCCAACAACTCAGCCGTCTGCACCGCCCGCACCAGAGGACTCGTGAGGATGATCTCCGGACCGGTCGCTTCCTCGGCCAGCCACTCCGCGAACTCCTTGAACTTGCGGATCCCCTTCTCGGTCAGCGGACGCTCGGCATCGGTCCCCGGAAACTCCTCGGGCTCCACCGCCACGGCATGCCGCACCAGCCAAATCTGCATCATGTTGATCCTCATCCTTCGGGAGATTCATTCCGGGCCCGCACCACCACTCGCCTCGGGATGTCCACCAGGCCGACAGAGGGGAACACGCAATCCCCGAGGCGAACGGGGGAAGTGACTTCAATCTACACCATCCCCAGCCTCCATGACCCGGATTCCCCCGGATTTTTTCAGACTCCGCTCCGCAGGCGTGTCGTCGCACGGGAAGGGCCGCACCCGGGATTGGATCGCCGGCAGGTCTCTCGTTACCGAAGTATTTCGCTGCAGAACACCGGCCCGGTCATTCCAGAGAGGATTTCTCCCCTCCCGGAAAACAGCAAACCGCGGATCGGCCCTTGCCAATCCGCGGTTTGCGTTTGCAAACATCCCGCTCTCGAACACGACGAGCGCAGGGTCTGTTTCCGGATTACTTCTTCGCCAGCTCGGCTTCGATCGCCGCGATCACTTCCTTGGCGTCGGGCTTGGTGCGGGGCGAGAACCGTCCCACCACCTTGCCATCACGCCCCACGAGGAACTTCTCGAAGTTCCAGCTCACTTCCCCCTCGGGACCGCCAGCGATCTTCTGGGTGGTCAGATACTTGTACAGATCGCACTTGGTATCCCCCTTGACCGACACCTTCGACAGCATGTCGAACTTGACGTTGTAGTTGTCCTTGCAGAACTTGGCGATTTCGAGGTCGCTGCCGGGCTCCTGCTTGCCGAAGTCATTCGCCGGAACGCCGACGATCGCCAGCCCCTTCTCGGCATACTTCTCATGCAGCGCTTCCAGTTCCTTGTACTGCGGGGTCAGACCGCACTGGCTGGCGACGTTGACGAACAGCACCACCTTCCCCTGGTAGGCGGCCAGATCGACCTCCTTGCCATCGAGCTTCTTCATCTTGAACTTGAAGACGTCGGCCACTTTCGCCCCCTTGTCGTCGGCTCCCACCGTTCCCACCACCACCGCCAGGGCCAGGCCCAGCGCCACGCTGACAATTCGCTGCATCGAAGTTTCCCTCGGCTTGAAGTGATTCGATTGCTTTCCGGAAGCCCCGTGCTTCCGGAAAGCATCAACCTTTCTTGATAATAGGAACCCGGGTTGCCGTTTCCCAGTGGACTGCGCGGGCCGGGGTTGGGACAGCGGTGACTTCGTGCCGCAGATTCAGCCCCCCACGGGTCACTCAGGGGGAAGCACTTCTGCAGAATCCGCACGTTCCGGGGGAGGGACGGCATCGGAGTCGGCCGACGCAGGGGACGGCTCGCCATCGGCCGCCGTGAGTTCAATCCAGTCCAGCTCGGCCGATTGCTCTCCCTTGCCGAACCGCAGCGTATTGACCCCCGATTGCAGTTCCACCTGCAATTCCAGCGTCTGCCAGACATCCCAACCGGTAAAGGGATACCGCAGTCCCTGCGCGGGCTGCTCATTGATCGTCAGTTGGTGGGTGGCTTCCTTCCGCCCGGAAGTGCCATTGGCGAACTGCACCCGCAGGGTCCAGAGTCCCGGCTCCGCCACGCGGACCTGGAATTCGAGCGTGCTGTCCGCGGAATCGATGAACCCGACCTTCCGCCCGTCCGAGGCTTTCGCCTGGGCCACGCTGCGGGTCTTGCCCACCATCGTGCCCTCCTCGGCTTCCTTATGCCACGGGCCCGAGTCCCGATCGAGGGGGGGTTCCGGCAGATCGAGATGGTTCCGAAAGAACGAGACCACCCGTTTCATCGCCACGGGGCTTTCCCGGGGGTCATGACCAATGCCGGGCATTTCGATATATTGGATCGGGGCTCCCAATTGCTCCAGACGCCCCACGAATCGCCGGCTCTGGCGGACCGAGACCATCCGGTCCTGGTCTCCATGCATCACCAGCAGCGGGGGCATTTTTTCGGGAAGGTAGGCCATGGGACTGCCCGACTGCAGCAGTTTCTGCCGCGCGGAACTGGAGAAGGAATCCCGCAGTTTCAGGTTGTCGGCCGCCGGTCCCAGGTAGAGCCGCCACATCATTTCGATCGAGGCCTTGCGGTTTTCTTCGGCGGCATCTTCGGCAAATCGCAAGAGGTCGACCGGCCCCGACCAGTCACAGGCCGCCTGCACCCCACTGCGCTGGCCCGATCCGACGGTCATCGCCAGCATCGTGGCGAGATGGCCCCCTGCCGAGTGTCCCCACACCCCCACGCGTTCGGGATCAATCCGGTGCTTCTTCGCCGTCGAGCGCAACCACGCCAGGGCGTTCTGGCAATCCTCGAGCTGTGCGGGATAGGGGGCCAACGTGGCGGGGCGATAATCGATCGAGGCCACGGCAAACCCTTCAGCCACGAGCGCCTCGGCCGGGTTGTCTTCATCCTTGTCTCCCGTCACCCAGGCCCCCCCGTGAATCCAGATCACCAGGGGAACGGGACCGTTCTGGCGGTCGGGAAGCGACAGATTCAGACGCTGGTATTTGCGGTCGCGACCATACGCCAGGTCTTTCAGAACCGTCGGGCCGCCATCCTTTGCCGCGGGGCGACGACCCTGGGCGAAGACCATTCCGGGCAGCAGCCCCAGACAAATCCACCCGGCCAGCGCGATCGATCGGACCACTCTGGCAGACCACACACCGTGGCCCCCCCGGAGGGCGAACCCCATCGTCCGAAACATGGATTTGTGCATCGCACGACACCGGCTGCAGGGAAACAGACACCAACTCGATGATCAGCGTATCTCGGATGTTCACCCCCGGCGAACGGATTTCCGTCCCCCGGGCAGTCGGGTGACGACATCACCCTCCCGATCTCCGCAGAGCCCAACGAGTGGGCACAATCGCTGGAATTGTCTCTTTCGCCAAATCCCGACAGCGGGGGCGAAGACACCCAGGGTTCCCGCCCCGGGTTCCCGAAGGTTACAAACGCTCCAAACACCGTCTGGCTGGGGACTGAAGTCGGGTGCGCTGCATCGACAGCCGCGCCAGTCCGGTCCAAGTCGCCAGCAATCACAGTCCCATGGTGGCGACAACTGGCGGACTGGCCCGCCCCCGTGCCGCCCCCCAAAAAAACCCGGGATCAGGCCGACTGCCTGATCCCGGGTGGGTTTGACGGGGAGAGGCCTCACACCACGATCTCAAAGCCCTTCCGCTGCTCGCGCCCTTCCCACTGCGCGGCCTCGGCATCGTTGACGATGTGCTCGGTCTCGGGGTTCCACTCGATCTTCCGTCCCAGCCGGATGGCGATGTTCGCCAGGTGGCAGGTGGTCATCGCGCGGTGGTGCGTGTAGACGTCGGAGATGGGCTGCGTCCGGTCCTTGAGGCACTCGAAGAAGTTCCCCATGTGGTTGCCGGGCTTCTTCCCCTTGTAGAGCTTCGCGAAGACCTCTTCGGGGAGCGGGTTGGTCTTGAGGTCTTCCAAGGGCTTGCCGGTGATCTTCCCCCGGTTGACGAACAGCCGCGCATCGCTTCCCTCGATGAGAATCCCGTTGTCGAATTCGGGATGCGTGTCGACGATGTGCAGTTCGGCTCCGTTGGCGAAGACGCACTTGACGTGGAACTTCTCCGCCACGTTGTAGCGGTTGGTCTGCTGGGGAACGCCTCCCTTCATCTCACACGGGTGGGTGGCCGTTCCCTCGATCGAGACCGGGCCGGTGTTGTCGAGCCCCATCGCCCACTGGGCGATGTCGACGTGGTGGGCGCCCCAGTCTGTCATCTTGCCGCCGGAGTATTCGTACCACCAGCGGAACTCGTAATGGCACCGGGTCTGGGCATAGCCCCGCTCGGGAACCGGACCCGAGACATAGTCGGTCACGGGGGCCTGACCCAGCCAGAGATTCCAGTTGAGTCCCTTGGGGACCTCGGCCTTGGGAAGCTCGCCGCTGGTGGGGGCCGCACCGATCGCGCAGGTCACCTTCTGGATCTTCCCCAGCCGGCCGGCGTGGGCGAGGGCCACCGCCGTGAGGAAGAACTGCGGCACATCCTTGTTCCCCATTTCGCTGCGCTGCTGAGTGCCGACCTGGAAGACCCGCTTCGAGTCTTTCAAGACACTGATGATCTGCTTCCCCTCATTGATCGTGAGAGTCAGCGGCTTTTCGCAGTAAACGTCTTTCCCGGCCTTGAGCGCCTCGATGGCGATCTTGCTGTGCCAGTGGTCGGGGGTGACGATGGTGACCACGTCGATATCCTTGCGGTCGAGAATCGCCCGGTAGTCTTCGTGGGTCGAGACCTCGCGGTTGACGCCGCGTTTCTCCTGGGTCTTCTTCACCTGGTCAGCCGCCCGCCCCACGTTGTTGGCGTCGACGTCGCAGACCGCCGTCACATCACCAAACGCCATGACGTTGGGACCAATCCCGCCGCGCCAGCGGTCTCCCACGCCAATGCAGCCCACCACCGCCCGGTCATTCGCCAGGGGGAAGGCGGCGGAAACATCCGACGGATTGGCCCAGGGGAAGACACTTCCCGCCAGGGCCGCGAGGGAGGCCTGTTGCAGGAATTCGCGGCGGGAGGCCACCGATGACGAGGCACGGTTCACGCGGGACGAAGCAGCCATGGCGGACAAGTCCTGAAGCGGAGTTGGTGGGGAGAAACCCGGTGAGCCCGTCGGGACACATCCTGACCCGGGCCCACCAGCTTCCGCAGTCTACCGCAGCGGGTGACCCGGGTGAAATCCCGGGCCCCCGGCCGTCCCCGCGTGGACCCGGGGGGCGGCGGCAGTCCCCGGGGGGTGACTGACTCGATAGCGTCTTCCACGGCCCTGGCGGGTTCCTCTCGCAAGCCGGCTCGACAATGCCCGCGGCACACGGCCGAGAACCCCGGTCCACCCCGTCTGAAACTTTCTTCACCTGCGGGACATTCGCCAGACAAAATGACATAATCAATCGATCTTCGTTCAGGATCTTCCCGGCGTTCTGCCGGGAGGTGCGAAGGGTGGGGCTCGCTACGGCACCACCGCTGTTCGTCTCGACATCTCGATCTTCCCGATCTCCAACTTCCCGGACGATTGTTTCATGGCCTCTCCCGCGGCGAATTCCCCTGCAGACCGGTTGAGCGACAATGACGTGCAGGCGATCGACCGGCTGCGTGACACCTTCACCCGGCTGAAAGCCGAACTGGGACGCGTCATCGTGGGGCAGCAGCCGGTGATTGAACGGCTTGCCTTCTGCCTCTTCGCCCGGGGCCATGCCCTGCTGATGGGGGTGCCCGGGTTGGCCAAGACCCTGCTGGTCAGCAAGCTGGCCGAAACGATGT
>Ga0315901_10001246_pt1 | contig 36895 bp, 37 predicted proteins | sample LakEriMetagenome_10_FD_203761 | JGI IMG/M metagenome (GOLD analysis project Ga0315901, IMG submission 203761) | Freshwater fungal communities from buoy surface, Lake Erie, Ohio, United States - Buoy 2 MA116 | ecosystem: Environmental > Aquatic > Freshwater > Lake | place: USA: Lake Erie, Ohio...
CCACGCCGGAAGGCGAACGACGCGTCCGAGTTCAGTCGGATGGACAGCCTTCTCACACGATCTTCAATTTATTGCGAAAATACGGCGAGTTTGCATTACTTGAGGCCGAGCTGAAAACGGGCCGGACGCACCAGATTCGCGTGCACCTTGCCGCTTCCGGTTTTCCGATTGCAGGTGACGAGAAGTACGGCGACTTTGCGTTCAACCGGCAGTTGCAGAAAAGCGAGTTCGGACGCGGCGCGCTCAAGCGTATGTTTTTGCATGCATGGCGACTGCGTTTCGAGCACCCGGCGAGTGGTCAAGACGTCAGTGTCGAATCACCGCTGCCCGAGGCTTGCGAACGCTTTCTTGGCAGCCTTCAGGCTTAGCTCAACATCCAGCAAACGCGATAATTTAACGGCTCAGCGCCAACATGGAAGAGACAGGTTCATGCCAAGAAAACAATTTGACCTGATTGTCTTCGACTGGGATGGCACGCTGATGGACAGCACCGCCACCATCGTGGCCAGCATGCAGGCAGCGGCGCGCGACCTCGGTCTGCCTGTGCCCGATACACGTGCAGCGTCGCATGTGATCGGGCTGGGACTGCAGGATGCGATGCAGCGTGCAATGCCCGATCTTGATCCCAAGTCTTACCCGCGCATGGTTGAGCGCTATCGACATCATTATCTTTCGCAGGATCACAGCCTGACGCTCTTCGGTGGGGTGCGCGAGATGCTGACCGATCTGGCAGGGCAGGGCTACTTTCTGGCGGTGGCCACGGGCAAGAGTCGTGTCGGTCTGAACCGCGCGCTCAATACAGCGGGACTGATGTCGGTATTCGATGCCACACGCTGTGCGGACGAGACCTTCTCCAAGCCCCATCCTGCCATGCTGCACGAAATCACACGCGAGCTGGGGCAGGACTTGCGTCGCACCGTCATGATCGGAGACACCACGCATGACTTGCAAATGGCCGGCAATGCTGGCGCGGCAGCGATCGGCGTGCATTTCGGAGCCCATCCACGCGAAGAATTGCAGGCCATGTCCCCAATGTTCGGTGCCGACTCTATCGGCGATTTACATGCATGGCTGAATGAACATGCGTGATCTGCCAACATACCGCGTCGATTAAAGCTGCGATGTCCATGTCCATGTCTATTTATGTTTGCGATTCCAATACGCTTGTCGAGGGAGGCAAGGGCATCCGCTTTCCGGTTACAGCAGGCGGCGAAGATTGCTCGGCGTTTGTGGTGCGCTACGGCGGTCAGCCGCACGCCTATCTGAACCGATGCGCCCATGTGCCCATGGAGCTGGACTGGAACGAGGGCGAATTCTTTGAATCCAGCGGACTGTATCTGATGTGCGCAACCCACGGTGCATTGTACGAGCCAGATACCGGCCGCTGCGCCGGAGGCCCTTGTCGCGGAGGGCGCTTGCACCCGGTGACGGTGATGGAGCGTGATGACAAAATTTTCTGGGAAGCCGACGAGTTCATCCGTCCGGCAAGAGCCTAGATAACACATGAACAACGCATGAACAACGCATGAAAAACCTATCTGATTCTTGAGGATCTCTGATGAACGACGACACCACCGGTTCCGCTGGCACTAAGCCGGACACACCGATTGACGCAGGATCTGCTTCGTCTTCTGAACACGCTGCCGATCTGCATCCCGAGGCGCGGCAAACGTCGCCGTTGGATGCGTCATCTGCAACCGCATCAGCATCCCCATACGCGGTGCTCGAGCAGCTGGCGAAGGCGCTGCTTGAGGAGCAGCAAGCGAACCGGCGCTGGCGAGTGTTTTTCCGTTTTGCGACGCTGTTTGTCGCGCTGTTCGCCATCTGGGTGGCATTCGATCTGAAGGGACCTTCGAAGCCCGTCAGCGCCCGTCATACCGCACTCGTTGAAATCGACGGCGAGATCGATAGCGACAGCAGCGCAGCCTCGGTCAGTTCTATTCTGCCCGCTCTCAACGACGCGTTCAGCGATGTGGGCTCGGTGGGCGTCATCCTGAAAATGAACAGTCCCGGCGGCAGCCCGGTGCAGTCGGCCATCGTCAATGATGAAATCACTCGGCTGCGCAATCTGCACCCGAACAAGCCTGTGTATGTGGTGGTCGAAGACATGTGCGCTTCTGGCTGCTATTACATTGCCGCCGCAGCAGACAAGATTTATGTGAGCCAGGCCAGCATCGTGGGTTCTATTGGTGTGCTGATGAGCAGTTTCGGCTTTGCCGGTCTGATGGACAAGCTGGGCATCGAAAGGCGTTTGATGACCGCTGGCGAGAACAAGGCGCTGATGGATCCTTTTTCTCCGACGAGCACTCGGCACAAGGAGTTCACCCAGGCGATGCTGAAAGAGATCCATGAGCAATTTATTACCGCCGTCCGGCATGGGCGTGGCAAGCGGCTCAAAGAATCACCCGAGATATTTTCCGGGCTATTCTGGACCGGTAACGCCGCCATAAAGCTTGGTTTGGCCGACGCCTTGGGAACGGTCGACAGCGTCGCGCGCGATGTGCTCAAAGCTGAGGACGTGATCGACTACACCGTGCGAGAAGGTCTGTCTGATCGGGTGCTGAAAAAATTCGGTGCGGCAATGGGTGAGGGCGCTGTGCGCGCAATGGCCATTGAATGGATGAGGCCGCGCTAATAGCGCCGGCTGTTGAGTGGAGCCTCAGTGATACGTGTCAGACCATCGATCCCAGCTTGCGCCGGGATAACGCTTCACGAGCTACCATTTTCTGCCGTGTCCTGCTCACTCAAGCAAGAAGCAAGAACACGGTCGGTTTCTTCCTGACATCTGGCGTCTTCCCGGCATCGATATCTCGCTTCCAGAGCGAGGCCGCCTGCGTGCGCACTGACTCACTCTCCAGCGTCAGATCGGTCGCAATGCACACTAGCGTACTGGCGGCGCAGTGCGTGACCATGGCCTCGAGCAGTGCCTCATTGCGGTAGGGTGTCTCGATGAAGATCTGGGTCTGCTTTTCCTGACGAGAGCGCTGCTCGAGTTGTTTCAGGCGCTGAGCGCGCTGAGCGGCATCGGTTGGCAAGTAGCCATGAAAAGCAAAGTTCTGCCCGTTCAAACCGCTGGCCATCAGCGCGAGCAGCAGCGATGACGGCCCTACCAGCGGTTTGACGATGATCTGCTTGTCATGCGCGAATCGCACCAGATCTGCTCCAGGATCGGCGACCGCTGGCACGCCAGCCTCAGACAGCAGACCAGCGTGTCGCCCGGACAGCAGTGGCGTCAGCAGCGCCGGGATCTCGGCTGGCGCCGTCTTTTCATTCAGCTCGCGGATGTCGATTTCCTGCAGGGGTGTGCACAGTGGGTGCGTCTCAGCGACGAGTTTCAGGAATGCTCGCGCTGTCTTCGCATTCTCGGCGATGAAATAATCGATAGTGGAAGTGACTTCGCGCACCGGCGCGGGGATCACATTTTCCAGTGCGCCGGGGCCCAGAGAGTTGGGTATCAGGTAGAGCGTGCCATTCATTGCTGCTCGCCTGACAAGAAGAGTGCCACGCCGGCCCGGCGCAGCATGCTGGTCAATGCAATCAGTGGCAGACCGGTCAAGGCACTCGGGTCATCGCTGCGTATCTGTTCAAGAAGCGCAATGCCTAGCGCTTCGTTTTTGGCGCTGCCCGCGCAATCATATGGCTGCTCTATCCGCAGGTAGGCATCCAGCTCGGCATCTGGAAGATTACGGAAACGCACCAGGGTTTGTACGTTCTGCTTTTGGATGCGAGGTGAACTGCCATTGCGCGTATCTAGCAAACATAGCGCGGTATGGAACACCACTTCCCTGCCGCGCATTTTTTTGAGCTGGGCGAGCGCCCGCAAATGATCGCCCGGCTTACCGATGTGTTCGTCGTCGAGCGTGGCGACTTGATCAGAGCCGATCACCAACGCATTGGGATTGCGGGCGGCAACCGCTTCCGCCTTGGCCTCGGCCAGCCTGAGCGCGGTGTGCTCGGGCGCTTCGTCCGGTAATGCGGCCTCATCGATACTGGGAGAGTCGACCTCGAAGGGCAATTGCAGGCGGGACAGCAACGCTTTTCGGTAGGCAGAGCTGGAAGCGAGAATCAGACGTGGCGGGTAAGTTCGTTGCATGAATTGAAATATCCAGCTACCGTAGCGAGTGAATTCGACTTGAATTCGGCATGAAAACCAGCCTCCTCTTTCGCCAAATGCCTGATTTATTTGGGATATTACTTAAACCCTGCTATCATAGCCGGTTTTCTGAGGCACTCGATCCGCATGAGCGCTCACGTAGTCGACAGCTTTGAGTTTTGCCGGTCCGCCGGACAGGCTTCCGGATCAACGCCAGTTGCCGAGTTCAAAAGATTGTGCGCCGATCTTGCTGATCCTGGCGGAGAGTTGCACTGGTCGTTTCAGGGCGGCCTTCACCCCGAGGGTGATCCGCAGTTGGTGATGCATGTGTCGGGAAACGTGAAGCTGATCTGCCAGCGGTGCATGACGCTGCTCGATCACTCGCTGCATGCGCATGCCACTCTGGTGCTGGCGGCTGACGAAGAGCGGGCTGATGAGGCTGAAGCACGGCTCGATGATGACCGTATTGACGTGATCGTCGGCAGCAAGGCAATGGACCTTCTGATGCTGGTGGAAGACGAGGCGCTGCTGTCGCTGCCCCTGTCGCCGCGGCATGAGGTCTGCCCCGGTCCGGTACAGGAAATTCAGAAAGTGCAGAGAGAGAAGGCCGATTCCCCGTTTGCGGTGCTCAAGAATCTCAAGTCCTGAGCTTTGTCAGGCGGCTTTCATTCCCGAGAATGGCTCTGAAAGTTGCTAATCTGGCCAGGGTGTGACGGTGGATCACCCTATGTTAAAATTTTAAATTCGCAAGAAACACTGGTTTAGGAGCAAGTCATGGCTGTACAACAGAACAAGAAAACCCCGTCCAAGCGTGGCATGCATCGTTCGCACGATGCTCTGAAGAATCCGCCTACAGCGGTCGAGCCAACCACGGGTGAGGTTCATCTGCGTCACCACATCAGCCCGAACGGCTTTTATCGCGGTCGCAAGGTCATGCAGACCAAGAACGACGACTAATCTGCTGGTTCGCATCACGGCGTGAACAGTCACCGACTGCTTGGCGCCGTTTTTGTATCCACGTCCTCCCCGTCGTCATGCCCCCGCATGAATGAGCCATGTCGCTGATCGCGATTCCCGCAACGCAGCGGCACACGCTGCCACGAACATGGCAATAAAACTCTCCATCGACTGCATGGGCGGCGACCACGGCCCGTCCGTGACCGTTCCGGCATCCGTTGCCTTCCTTCACAGCGAAGCCTCCGTCGAGCTGATTCTGGTCGGCCGCGAGTCTGCCGTGCGCGCCGAGCTGGACAAGCTGGGCGCATCGAACCATCCGCGCATCTCGGTGGTCCATACGACCGAGGTCGTCGAGATGGACGACCCGCTCGAGACCGCTCTGCGCCGCAAGAAAGACTCGTCGATGCGAGTCGCGATCACACAGGTCAAGGACGGGCACGCGCAGGCGTGCGTGTCTGCGGGTAATACCGGCGCACTGATGGCTTTGTCGCGCTACTTACTCAAGACTATCGCCGGCGTTGATCGCCCAGCCATCTGCACTATCCTCCCCAATCAGAAAGATGGCCCGACGTATGTGCTTGATCTGGGAGCGAACGTCGATTGCGAGCCGCATCATCTGCATCAGTTCGCGCTGATGGGTTCGGCGCTGGTGTCGGCGGTCGAGGGCCGCGCGCGTCCGACGGTCGGTCTGCTGAATGTGGGCGAAGAAGACATCAAGGGTAATGAGCTGGTCAAGCAGACTGCAGAGTTGCTGCGCGCCGATCATCAGAAAGGTCTGATCAATTTCCACGGTAATGTCGAAGGAAATGACATTTTCGAGGGCACGACCGATATCGTGGTTTGCGATGGCTTTGTGGGCAATGTCACGCTCAAGGCAGCGGAAGGGCTGGGTCGGCTGATCAAAGGTGTGCTGGTCAGCGAGTTGAAGCATGGTTGGCTGGACATGCTGGGTGCTTTGTTGGCGAGACGGGCGTTGAAACGTATTTCACAACGGCTGAATCCCTCCCGCTACAATGGCGCCAGCCTGCTGGGCTTGCGTGGTCTGGTATTCAAGAGTCATGGCGGCGAGAATGCCTATGGTTTCGAGTGGGCGATACGGCGTGCATTCGAAGCGGCACGTCGTGATGTGCTGGCGCGGATCGAAACCTCGATCGCGGAACTGATGCCGGTTGAAGCGCACACAGGCGTCACTGAAAAATAAACGCATGAGCATTTATACAAGAATCTCTGGCACAGGCAGCTGTTTGCCTCCGCGTCGAGTGAGTAATGAGCAGCTGGCAAAAACACTGGCCGAGAGAGGACTGGAGACTTCCGACGAATGGATAGTTTCCCGCAGTGGCATCTCCGCTCGCCATTTCGCTGATGACGGTGTGATGGCCAGCGATCTCGGTTGCGCGGCAGCGCAACGTGCGCTCGAGATGGCCGGGTTGCAGCCGAATGATATCGACCTCATCATTCTCGCGACCTCCACACCGGATTATCTGGGAGGCTTCCCCAGCACTGCCTGTGTCGTGCAGCGTAAGCTTGGCATCACCAATCAATCAGCGGCGCTGGATGTGCAGGCGGTGTGTAGCGGATTTGTGTATGCGGTGTCGGTGGCTGACAGCTTCATCAGGACCGGGATGCACAAGCGCGCGCTGGTGATTGGTGCGGAAGTTTTCTCGCGCATCCTTGATTTCAGCGACCGCACCACCTGCGTGCTATTCGGTGATGGTGCCGGCGCGGTCGTGCTCGAAGCGTCGGATGCACCTGGTGTACTGTCTACGCGCATGCATGCCGATGGCCGTCACGCTGACATATTGTGTGTGCCCGGTGTCGTGAGCGCGGGCGTGGTGGCGGGTAGCCCGTTCCTGCACATGGATGGACAGGCCGTATTTAAATTGGCGGTGTCCGTTCTGGAAGAAGTCGCGCACGAGACACTCGCTGCTGCAGACATGCAAGCCGCTCAGATCGACTGGCTGATACCGCATCAGGCCAACATCCGCATCATGCAGGGCACAGCGAAAAAACTCGGACTTCCTCTTGAAAAAATGGTGGTGACTGTTGATCAGCACGGCAACACCTCCGCGGCCTCCATCCCGCTGGCGCTTGACACGGCGGTTCGCGATGGTCGCATAAAGCGCGGACAGCATCTGATGATGGAGGGCGTGGGCGGTGGCTTCACCTGGGGCGCTGCGCTCGTACGCTTCTGAGTGCAGCTCTCTCTTGCTTCCACTTGCGCTCTTCACTATTGATCCCTCAACTACTGTTTCTCACCCACTACCTCTCACCATGAACCAGATTGCATTTGTCTTCCCCGGACAAGGATCTCAGGCAGTCGGCATGCTCAATGGCTTCGCCGGTAACCACGTCGTTGCCGATACTTTGGCTGAAGCATCCGACGCATTGAAGATCGACCTGGGAAAAATGATTGCCGAGGGTCCGAAAGAAGACCTTGACTTGACTACCAATACCCAACCGGTGATGCTTGCCTCGGCGGTCGCTTTTTATCGCGCATGGATTGCGGCGGGCGGCGTGGCGCCCACGGTGGTCGCCGGACACAGTCTGGGCGAGTACTCGGCCCTGGTAGCTGCAGGAGTGATCGATTTCAAGGACGCCGTGCCGCTGGTGCGTTTCCGTGCGCAAGCGATGCAGGAAGCAGTACCGGTGGGTCTGGGCGGCATGGCCGCGATATTGGGTTTGTCGGACGAGGATGTTCGCGCAGCCTGCTCGGACGCCGCGCAAGGCGAGGTGGTCGAGCCCGTCAACTTCAATGCGCCAGCGCAAGTCGTAATCGCTGGGCACAAGGCAGCAGTCGAACGTGCATGCGAAGCAGCAAAAGCGAAGGGAGCGAAGCGCGCGTTGGCTTTGCCGGTATCTGCACCTTTCCATTCGTCATTGCTCAAGCCTGCCTCTGATCGATTGCGTGACTACCTGGCCAGCATCACGTTCAACCTGCCGTCTATCCCACTGATCAATAACGTCGATGTCGCTGTCGTGCAGGACCCCGCAACGATCAAGGATGCCCTGGTAAGACAAGCAGCCAGCCCGGTACGCTGGGTCGAGACAGTGCAGAAGATGCAGGCCGATGGTGTGACGCGCGTGATCGAGTGTGGCCCTGGCAAGGTGCTGACAGGACTGGTCAAGCGCATTCATGGCGAACTGATCGCTGACTGCATCAGCGATCAGGCATCGCTGGATTCGATTCTGGAGACATGGAATTCATGAACAAGCAATCTGGACTGGACAATCAGGTAGCACTTGTTACCGGTGCCTCGCGTGGTATTGGTCGTGCGATTGCGATTGAGCTCGCAAAACGCGGTGCAAAGGTCATCGGTACGGCAACGTCCGAATCGGGTGCGGCAGCGATTACTGAGTACCTGAAAGCAGTACGCGCCGATGCCGGGCATGGCGAAGTGTTGAACGTGAACGATGCGGATGCATCGAACCAATTGATCGACAGCATCAGCAAGGAGCACGGTGGATTATCGGTTCTGGTGAACAATGCGGGCATCACCCAGGACCAACTCGCCATGCGTATGAAAGACGAAGACTGGGATGCAGTGATTGCGACGAATCTGACCGCTGTTGCAAGATTGTCCCGTGCCGTACTGCGCGGCATGATGAAAGCCAAGTATGGACGCATCATCAGCATTACCTCGGTGGTGGGTTCGGCGGGTAATCCGGGACAAATGAATTATGCGGCAGCCAAAGCCGGCGTTGCCGGCATGAGCCGTGCGCTAGCGCGCGAGATTGGCAGCCGTAACATCACCGTCAATTGTGTCGCGCCAGGCTTCATCGATACCGACATGACCAAGGCACTCAACGAGCAACAGGTCGCTGCGTTACTGCAGCAGATCCCGGCAGGGCGTTTCGGCATGCCTGAGGATGTTGCCGCCGCTGTTGCGTTCCTGGCATCGGCGGAAGCTGGCTACATCACGGGCACCACATTGCATGTCAACGGTGGCATGTATATGAACGGTGGCTAAACCCCGTAAATCAAAGGTTTTCAGGGATTTTGCCCTCACGATACTGTTAATAAAAGCAAAAGCTGAAAACCGAGTTTCGCCGCGCAAACCTGATAAAATGCGCGCACTTTAAGTAACCCATCCATTGGAGGAAGATGATGTCTGACATCGAAGCCCGCGTGAAGAAGATCGTCGCTGAGCAGCTCGGCGTCGCAGAAGCTGATATCAAGAACGAGTCTTCGTTCGTTGATGATCTCGGTGCCGATTCGCTGGACACGGTCGAGCTGGTAATGGCACTCGAAGACGAGTTCGAAATGGAAATTCCCGACGAACAAGCAGAAAAGATTACTACTGTTCAGCAAGCAATCGATTACGCAAAGGCCAACGTCAAGGCCTGAGATCGTTGAAGCAGTTCACGTCTGACTTTATTCAGGAGTAAGGTTTGAGCCGGTCAAAGCAACGTCGTGTCGTCGTCACTGGATTGGGATGTGTTTCACCTGTCGGCAACACCGTCGCAGCTGCTTGGGAAACCCTGCTAGCCGGTCGTTCAGGCATTGCGACGATCACTCGCTTTGATGCCAGCGCCTTCTCGACGCACTTTGCTGGTGAGGTCAAGGGCTTCAATGTCGAGGACTACATTCCCGGCAAGGAAGCACGTCATATGGATACCTTCATCCACTATGGCATGGCGGCCGGCATGCAAGCCATTCAGGACAGCGGCCTGGTGGTGTCTGAAGAAAACGCCGAGCGCATCGGCGTCATTGTCGGCTCCGGTATCGGTGGACTGCCGATGATCGAAGAAACCCACTCCGAGTACACTAATCGCGGCCCGCGCCGTATCAGTCCTTTTTTTGTGCCGGCGTCGATCATCAACATGATCTCCGGTCATCTGTCGATCAGGTACGGCTTCAAGGGCCCCAATATCGCTATCGTGACTGCCTGCACCACCGGACTCCACTGCATCGGCGAAGCAGGCCGCATGATCGAATATGGCGATGCCGATGTCATCATTGCCGGCGGCGCCGAATCCACGATCTCTCCGCTGGGCCTTGGCGGTTTTGCAGCAGCGCGCGCGCTGTCCTCCCGCAATGATGATCCTGCTGCCGCGTCTCGTCCGTGGGACAAAGACCGTGACGGTTTTGTGCTCGGCGAAGGCGCCGGCGTGATGGTGCTCGAAGAGTACGAACACGCCAAGGCGCGTGGTGCGAAGATCTATGCAGAATTACTGGGCTTTGGCATGAGTGCTGATGCGCACCACATGACCGCGCCACTTGAAGATGGCGATGGCGCGCGGCGCTGCATGGTGGCCGCGATGCGCAATGCGGGCATCAATGCCGATCAGGTCGATTACGTGAATGCGCATGGCACTTCGACTCCGCTGGGCGATGTCGCCGAGACCGTCGCCATCAAGCGCGCGTTGGGTGATCACGCGAAGAAGATCGTCGTCAACTCCACCAAGTCCATGACTGGTCACCTGCTGGGTGGTGCTGGCGGGTTGGAGTCGGTGTTCACCGTGCTCGCGGTGCATCACCAGAAATCACCGCCCACTATCAACATCTTCAACCAGGATCCCGCCTGCGATCTCGATTACTGCGCTAACACCGCGCGCGATATGAAGATTGATATCGCAGTCAAGAATTCCTTCGGTTTCGGCGGTACCAACGGTACGCTCATCTTCGCCAACGTTTGATTCCTCCTGAAGTCGTTCGTCGATCACGACCGGATGACGCCTTGGTACCCGTGATCCCATGAATGGCATCGCCACGTCGGTGGTGATTCATCCGTCGCGTCTGCTCCGATGCTTGTTGCTGGCGATGTCAGCCCTATTGTTGAGTGCGGCGCTCCTGCTCTGGGAGACGCCGGCCACAGAGGCACGCCTTGTGATGCATCAGCTACTTGCAATGGTTTGCGTTGCTGCAGCGCTGGGCCTGTTATACAGAGCACTGACCCTGACAAAATCCTTTGTCATTGATATATCCGGCACTGGCGTGATCCGCTTGAATCACACTCGGCAGGTCGCTGCTGATACGGGGCATTCCGTCTCGAATGACCAACAAGGCAGCGAGGTAGTTCAACTGCTTAAGGATTCGACGCTGTGGTCATCAATGATGTTACTCCGATTGCGCTTGGTGAATGGTCAGGTAGTTGTGATACCTGTGCTGTCCGATGCCATGAGCGCGGACTCATTTCGCCATCTCTCGATTGCCTGTCGCTGGATCATCCGACAGGACACGTCTCCTCACCCCATAGGGATACGCTGAACCAATCCTCGTTTTACGGCGAGCCAGCATCGCTTCCGTTTGTCGGTTGAACTTTTTAACTTTTATCAAGTCAACGACAAAGGGGGCACTGAATCTGTAGTCCGAACTCGGGAGTATGGCCGCTATTGATGATCATTCACGCTCTTCGCATCGCGTTATTTGCGCGGACGAAAACGCAGTATGCGTAGACATCGCCACACAAGCATCGGACCACAATTCGCTCAGTGACTATCCCGGGGTTGTGTATGTGCGAGGAACAGGGGAGTGACGACAGAACGCGATATTGATCAACTCTTGGTTGATCGCGTCCAGCATGGTGACAAAAAGGCGTTCGAGTTGCTGGTATCGAAGTATCAGCGCAAACTCATGCGGCTGGTGTCGCGACTGGTGCGAGATCAGGCTGAAGCAGAAGACGTCGTTCAGGAGGCTTTTATCAAGGCGTATCGCGCGCTGCCGCAATTCCGTGGCGATTCTGCGTTCTACACCTGGCTTTATCGCATAGGCATCAATACGGCCAAGAATTATCTGGTCACACAAGGTCGGCGGGCGCCCACCTCGACTGAGGCAGATGCTGAGGAGGCAGAAACTTTTGATGACGGAGAGCATCTTAGAGATATCAACACTCCTGAGTCCATGCTGGCGACCAAGCAAATTGCCGAGACGGTGAATCTGGCAATGGAAGCCTTGCCGGATGAGCTGAGAATGGCCATCACCTTGCGAGAAATCGAGGGATTGAGTTATGACGAAATTGCCGTAGTCATGGGTTGTCCGATAGGGACTGTGCGCAGCCGGATTTTTCGTGCGCGAGAAGCCATCGCAGAAAAACTCAGACCTTTGCTCGATACAGCGACCGACAAGCGCTGGTGATGCACACTACACGGGTTGTCTGCAAGTTTGAACCGAACTGAATAAAGAAGTGAAGGTCAGGGAGTACCATGGACAGAGAACAGCAGATACGCCAGCAAGTATCCGAACTGGCAGACGGAGAGCTTGAGGCTCAGCAGTTGCAAGGGGTGCTTGCAGCACTTCATGGAGCCTCGCCAGGCACGCTTAAAGAGGATTGGGACCTCTACCATCGTATCGGAGACTGTTTGCGCAATGAACCGATGGCGGGCGATCTCAGCGCTGGTTTTGCACGTCGTCTGCGAGAGCGACTCGATGTCGAGCCCGTCGTGTTGGCTCCCAGACAAAAAGATTTCTCGCAGCGGCTGCGCGGGTGGGGCGCGGCTCTAACGGCGGTGGCAGCGGTGGCCGTCGGTTTTGCATTGTCGCCTTCCCTGTTTCATCCATCGCTGGCGCCATCGGCGCCAGCACTTGTTTCCGGGCGCGATGGCGGGGTAACGGTAGTTGCGCCAGCCCTGCTTGCCGACGCCGGTGGCGCCACCGCACGCCGAAGGGAAGTAGATTACATACTGCTGCACCTTAGCGCCAATCCCTCGCTTTACGGCGCTCCCGTGCCGGCAAGGCAGGCTGCATTCAGCAGCGACCCCGAAAAATAACCTATGTCTCTCCGTTCGCTGAGCGCGCAGACCTGGCTGCAGCGAGGGCGATGGATCGCCGTCCTCGCGTTGTTTGTTGTTACCAGCGTTCATGCTGCCAGTACCCCGACTTTTGCGCCGCATGCGCAGCGACAGCTTGAGCGCGCGCGGGATGCTGCGCGTCGGCTGGATTACACGGGCATTGTGATGCACCAGCAAGGCCCGCAATCAGACAACTATCGAATCACACATCAGGGCGATGCGAACGAGGGCATGGTTCGCATGGAGCCACTCGAAGGGCCGCCGCGACACATGCTGCAACGGGGCAGGCAGCTTACCTGGTACTTAACCCAAGAGCGTATCGTGGTTCATGATGAGCCGACGGGAGCGCGTGGTTTTCCTGCGCTGTCGTTCAGCAGCGCGCGCGAGCTGCTCGCGCACTACAGGCCGCAAAGCCTTGCTCCCGACAGAGTCGCTGGACGTCGGGCCGAGGTATTACAGCTGCAGCCTGTCGATGGTCTGCGCTATGGCTATCGGCTGTGGTTGGATGCTGCGACCGGTCTGCTGCTCAGGGTGCAAAGTATCAGCGAGACAGGGCAGGTGGTTGCGCAGACAAGCTTCAGTCACTTGTCGGTCTGGCCTGCAGGCGGCGGAAAATTTCGCAGGCGCGAGCCCGATGTACGTGGCTGGAAGATCGAGTATGCGGTGAAAGGCAAGGCTGATCTCTCGGGCTGGTCATTTCGGCTACCCGAGGGATTTTCGCGAGTCGCAGCGTTGCGCCGAAACATGGGCACTTCGCAGAGCGCTGAGGAAGGATCGCGCGAGCTTGTGCAGATTGTCTGCTCCGACGGTCTGGCCGGCATGTCCATCTTCATCGAGCCCTGGTCGGAGGCGCGCAGTGCCCAGCCTGTACAGCGTGGTGCGGTCAATATGCTCGGCAAGCGGCTAGGAGGCTTTTGGCTTACCATTGTCGGGGAAACCCCGATGGCGGCGCTCCGCCAGGTGGCCGACAGCCTTGAATTTACCGCCCCTCCAAATAAATAACAGCCCATGAAGACCATGCCTGCACTCTCCCGCCGTCTGTCTGCCGTTTTTTTCTCGGCGACCGCCTTCCTGTTTGTGCCCGCCGGATTGGGGCTTGGCCTCGCCCTGACGACACCGACAGCCGATGCTGCTGTCCTTCCGGACTTTACCGATCTCGTCGACAAGGTCGGGCCTGCCGTCGTGAACATTCGCACAACCGAGCGTTCAAAAGTGATGCAGCAGGGGCCGGGGCAGGGTGGCGAAGATGAAGAGATGCAGGAGTTTTTCCGTCGTTTCTTCGGTCAGCCACCCGGACAGCGTCCGCAGCCGTCGCCGCGGGGTCGCCGCGGACCGAATGGTAGCGGGGACGATCAACCACAAGTGCCGCGCGGCGTTGGGTCCGGCTTTATTATTTCGGCTGATGGCTATGTGCTGACCAATGCGCATGTGGTCGAAGGCGCCGATGAAGTCTTCGTTACGCTGACCGACAAGCGCGAGTTCAAGGCCAAGATCATCGGTACGGACCGCCGCACCGATGTCGCTCTGGTGAAGATCGATGGCAGCAACCTGCCCCGTCTGACCATGGGCGACTCAAGCAAGCTGCGCGTTGGTGAGTGGGTGATCGCGATCGGCTCGCCCTTCGGTCTGGAGAACACCGTGACCGCCGGTATCGTATCGGCTAATTCGCGTGATACCGGTGACTATCTGCCACTGATCCAGACAGATGTGGCGGTCAACCCAGGTAACTCCGGGGGGCCGCTGATCAACATGCGCGGCGAAGTCGTCGGCATCAATTCACAAATCTACAGCCGATCTGGCGGCTATATGGGCATTTCCTTCGCAGTGCCCATTGCCGAAGCGATCCGTGTCTCCGAGCAGCTCAAGACCATAGGTCGTGTCGTCCGCGGCCGCATTGGTGTGCAGATCGGTGAAGTCACCAAGGAAGTGGCCGAATCGCTCGGTCTGCCGCGTGCGCAGGGCGCACTGGTCGCGCGTGTCGAATCGGGCAGCCCGGCCGAGAAGGCGGGTGTCGAAGCAGGTGACATCATCACTCATTTCAACGGCACCATCATTGAGAAATCGGGCGATTTGCCGCGACTGGTTGGCAATACCAAGCCTGGCTCGAAATCCACGCTGACCATATTGCGTAAAGGTACCAAGCGCGATCTGCAAGTGACCGTCGCTGAAATGGAAGCCGAGCAGACCGCCAAGAAAGAAGACAAGAAGCCCAAGCAGGAGCAGACGGTCAATGCGCTGGGTCTGGCTGTCTCTGATCTGAGCGAGGCACAAAAGCGCGAACTCAAGCTCGAAGGCGGCGCGGTGGTTGATCTGGCCGATGGCCCCGCAGGACGTGCCGGTTTGCAGCAGGGTGATGTGATCGTCCGTCTGAACAATACCGATATCAAGGACGCCAAGCAATTCAATGCGCTGGTGGCCAAGCTCGACCCCAAGAAGAATGCGCTGCTGTTGGTGCGTCGTGGGGAGTCTTCACAGTTTGTGCCCTTGAGGCCAACACAGCAATAGCGCCTGCGCCCCCCTTGCAACAGTACCGCCGCAATCTCGACCTGATCGGGATTGCGGCGTCCTCTCGCACGAACCCATGATTCATTTCACTCTGTACTCGCGCAGCTACTGCCATCTGTGCGATGACATGCTGTCGGCGCTGAAAAACTTGGCGGGTGAGTCGGTGCCTGTCACCGTGATCGACATCGATGCCGAGGGCAACGAAACGCTGCTCGCCCGTTATGACGAGCTGGTGCCCGTACTAGTCGGGCGGCGCGTTGGTCAACCCGCTGATCAGCCCGATCAGCAGTTGTGTCATTATTTCCTGAATGAAAACACGGTGCGGGATTTTCTGTCCAAAGCCTGATGTCGGCCGGAAGTCCCCAGGGCCAGCCGGTCGCGGCTGAAGCCCCTCCAAATCCGGTAGAATGCCGGCTCTGAACAGCTTTCGAAACAAGGCGCTCGCTTGGGGACTCGCCCCGCTCAGAGCGCTTTTTTTGTACCCGTCGCAAGAATGCAAAATATCAGAAATTTTTCGATCATCGCCCATATTGATCACGGCAAATCCACGCTGGCGGATCGCATCATCCAGCTGTGCGGTGGCCTGTCCGATCGCGAGATGGAGGCGCAGGTACTCGATTCCATGGATCTTGAGCGTGAGCGTGGCATTACCATCAAGGCGCAGACCGCAGCCCTGCAGTACAAGGCGCGTGATGGACGGGTTTACAACCTCAACCTGATTGATACACCCGGCCATGTGGACTTCAGCTATGAAGTCAGCCGCTCGCTCTCCGCGTGCGAGGGCGCGCTGCTGGTGGTCGATGCATCACAGGGTGTGGAGGCGCAGACGGTGGCCAACTGCTACACCGCACTCGATCTCGGCGTTGAAGTGGTGCCGGTGCTGAACAAGATCGATCTGCCGTCTGCCGATCCCGATAATGCGATTGCCGAGATCGAGGATGTGATCGGTATCGAAGCAAGCGACGCCGTGCACTGCTCTGCCAAGACCGGTCTGGGCGTGGAGGATGTGCTCGAATCTCTGATCGCCAAGGTGCCGCCGCCCAAGGGGGATCCTGATGCGCCTTTGCAGGCGCTGATCGTCGATTCCTGGTTCGATAACTACGTCGGCGTGGTGATGCTGGTGCGTGTGATGAATGGTAGCTTGCGTCCCAAAGAAAAAATTCTGCTGATGGCCACAGGCGCGCAGCATCTGGTCGAAAGCGTCGGCGTGTTCACACCCAAATCAGTAGCTCGTGAATCATTGTCGGCGGGGCAGGTGGGTTTCATCATCGCCGGCATCAAGGAACTCAAAGCCGCCAAGGTTGGCGACACCATCACCCTGGCTACCAAACCCGCTGCCAAACCGCTGCCGGGTTTCAAGGAAGTGCAGCCGCAGGTGTTTGCCGGACTGTTCCCGGTCGAAGCGAATCAGTACGATGCGCTGCGCGATTCGCTCGAGAAGCTCAAACTCAATGATGCTGCACTCATGTACGAGCCAGAAGTCTCACAGGCGCTGGGCTTTGGTTTTCGTTGCGGCTTCCTTGGCCTCTTGCACATGGAGATCGTGCAGGAGCGGCTGGAGCGCGAATTCGGCATGGACTTGATCACCACGGCGCCAACGGTTATCTATGAAGTGCAGTTGCGCGATGGGACAACCCTCATGGTTGACAATCCATCCAAGATGCCCGAGCCCTCCAAGATCGACGACATTCGCGAGCCCATCGTCACAGTCAATTTGTACATGCCACAGGAATATGTGGGATCGGTGATTACACTGTGCACGCAGAAGCGCGGCATGCAGATCAATATGTCCTACCACGGTAAGCAGGTGCAGCTGACCTACGAGATACCGATGGGCGAAGTTGTACTTGATTTCTTTGATCGCCTCAAATCCATCTCTCGGGGTTATGCATCGATGGATTACGAGTTCAAGGAGTACCGCTCATCGGATGTGGTGAAAGTTGACATGCTGATCAACGGCGACAAGGTCGACGCACTGGCTATTATCGTGCATCGCTCGAATGCGCCTTTCCGCGGACGCGCGGTCGCCGCGAAGATGCGCGAACTCATACCGCGCCAGATGTTCGATGTAGCCATTCAGGCGGCGATCGGTTCGAACATCATATCGCGCGAGAATGTGAAAGCTTTGCGAAAGAACGTACTCGCCAAATGCTACGGCGGCGACATCACCCGCAAGCGCAAGCTGCTGGAGAAGCAAAAGGCTGGCAAGAAGCGGATGAAGCAGGTGGGTTCGGTCGAGATACCGCAGGAGGCTTTCCTCGCCATTCTGCAAGTCGATGAAAAATAAGCGCCCTCAGCCCCGATAAACACAACAGATGCCATCATGACTTTGCAATCCATACTTGGTAACTTCGCGCTGATCTTGTTCTTGCTGACGCTGGCCACAGGTATCGTCTGGACACTGGATCGCTTCTACCTTGCCCCGACACGCCGTCGTGATGCCACCAGCGCACTCGAAGAATTTGATGCGCGCAGCGCACGTCTGCAGGAAACGGGCGTGAAGCCCGACCCGGTCGCGCGTGCGCAGCTCGTCGCCGAACTGGAGCGCCAGCCGGCATGGATCGCCTATACGGGAAGTTTCTTTCCGGTTATTGCTGCAGTGTTTCTTTTCAGATCTTTTCTGTTCGAACCATTCAAAATTCCATCCAGTTCAATGGTTCCGACCCTGCAGATCGGTGATCTGATACTAGTCAATAAGTTCACCTATGGCATCCGGCTGCCAATTGTTAATAAAAAAATCGTTTCCATTAACAATCCTAAGCGCGGCGACGTGATGGTGTTTAAATTCCCGAAAGATCCTTCACTCGACTACATCAAGCGAGTGGTTGGTATCCCGGGAGATAACATCGTGTACAGAAACAAACGTTTGATCGTCAATGGGCAGGAAGTATCCTACGACAAGTTACCTGACTATTTGGATGAAGAGCGTCTCAGCTACTTCAGCCACTATCGCGAAAACCTGACCGGCGTCGGCCATGAAATTCTGAATGACGACAGGGTGCCCGGCTATGTGGCCAGCCCGGATGCCTTTCCTCAGCATGAGCTGTGCCGCTACAACCTCGAAGGTTTCGAGTGTAAGGTGCCGCCTGGACATTATCTGATGATGGGCGATAATCGAGATAACAGTCTGGATTCCCGCTACTGGGGTTTCGTGCCGGACCAACATATTGTCGGAAAAGCATTTTTTGTCTGGATGAACCTCGGTAACCTCAAGCGTATTGGAAGCTTCCAATGAGGACCGCGGTCTGGAGCGATTTACCGGACCGGCACGCGGATCTCAGCATTCAGGGTTTTTCGCTGATCGGTTTGTTGTCCGCGCTGACCTTGTATGGTGCCGCCGGCTTGCTGGTAATCAGGGTTGGCCCCAGCGTGATCGAATACTGGGCGATCGAGAAGGCTGTCAAAGCGGCTTCGGCGGTGTCTGCCACGCCATCGGAAATGCGCGCCGCTTATGACAAGCTGGCCTCCGTCGCGTACATCGATGCCGTGCAGGGCAAGGATCTGTTGATCGAAGGGTCAGGCGATGCGATGAAAGTCCGCTTTGCCTACGAGAAGCGAATACCGCTGAGTGGTCCCGCGAGTCTGGTCATTGCCTATCGCGGGCCCACAGACAGCGACGTCGCCGACCAGCCCCCCAAATGACCGCGGTGATGCCAATGGATATCGACTTATTGCAAAGCCGGCTCGGCCACACCTTTCGCAACCCCGGATTGCTGCAGCAGGCACTGACCCATCGCAGCCACAGTAGCCTGCATAATGAGCGCCTGGAATTTCTCGGCGACTCGGTACTAAACTGCGTGGTTGCCTCGTTGCTGTTTCATCGCTATGCGAGTATCGACGAGGGAGATCTTTCCCGCCTTCGCGCCAATCTCGTCAAGCAGCAGTCCTTGTATGAAGTCGCACAACGGCTAGAGCTCTCGCAATGCTTGCGGCTGGGCGAAGGCGAACTCAAGTCGGGTGGTTTTCGCCGACCCTCGATACTGGCGGACACGCTTGAAGCCCTTTTTGGTGCCATCTATCTTGACGCGGGATTTGATGCAGCCTACCAGGTCATCAGCAGGTTGTACGAGCCTATCATCGAGATCGTCGATCCGCGAACACTGGGCAAGGATGCCAAGACGCTGTTGCAGGAATACCTGCAAGGCAAAAAAATCCCACTGCCGCAGTACAACGTGGTGGCGACGCACGGGGCGGCACACAATCAGGAGTTCGAGATTGAATGCCTGATCCCCAAACTGGACATTCAGGTGTACGGTGCCGGCGGCAGCCGGCGCGCCGGTGAGCAGGCGGCGGCCAAGCTGGCGCTCGAAGCAGTGCAAGACATGATGATCAAGTCACCAGCGCTGCCCAAGAAAACCCGGCAGCGTACTACACAGCTCAAGCTGGCTGGTATCGCGACCTTTCAGCCCGACGCACCCGAACCCAAAACGCCACCGCGCACAGACCGGCAGAGCAAGCCCGAGAAAGCCAAGACCGCTCGCCTCTCGGTCCCGCGTGATCAGGAAGATCTGCAGCTCGACGCGGATGACACGCGCTCCAACAATGGTCAATCCGCATGACAGAGGTCACGACAGTGGCTGGTTTTCGTTGTGGCTATATCGCCATCGTCGGTCGCCCGAATGTGGGCAAGTCGACGCTGATGAACAAGCTGATCGGCGCCAAGGTCAGCATTACCTCGCGCAAGGCACAGACGACTCGTCATCGGATCACTGGAATACAGACTCGCGAGAACGCGCAGTTCATCTATGTGGACACGCCCGGTTTTCAGACGCGCCATAACAATGCGTTGAACAAGACTCTGAACCGGACAGTCAGCAATACGCTCACTGCCGCCGATGTCGTCCTGTTCGTGGTGGAGGCCGGCAGCTGGGGCGATGCCGATGCGAAGGTGATGGAGCTTTTGCCCTCAGAGCTTCCGGCCATTTTGGTGATCAATAAATCAGACAAGCTGAAAGACAGGGCGGCGCTGATGAACTATGCGCAGCAGGTCGCCGCGCGGCGCGATTTTGCGGCGATCGTTCCGGTGTCGGCGCGTCAGAGCTTTCAGCTCGATAGGCTCGAAGACGAACTGCGCAGGCATCTTCCTGAAGGTGAAGCCATCTTCGGCGAAGATGACATCACCGACCGCAGCGAACGTTTTCTGGCCGCCGAGATCGTGCGAGAAAAAGTTTTTCGTTTCGTCGGGGATGAGCTGCCCTATACCAGTACGGTCGTCATTGAAAAATTCGAGCAGGAAGGCCAGTTGCGCCGCGTGTTCGCTGCGATACTCGTCGGGCGTGATGCGCACAAGGCCATGCTGATTGGGCATAAGGGCGACCGACTGAAGGAGATCTCCACGCAGTCGAGGCTCGACATGGAAAAACTCTTCGATGGACCGGTATATCTCGAAATCTGGGTGAAGGTCAAATCTGGCTGGGCTGACAACGAAGCCGGTTTGCGCGCCTACGGTTACGAATAATCTGCTCGGGCTGCCGCGATGAACGCCACTGCCACACTGGATGCCAAGACCGAACCTGCTACCGACGATCGCCGCCCGGCGGGCAAGGCTAATCGTGCGCGGCCCGCTGAGCGCGAGCATCGCGTTGTCAATCAGCCCGCGTTCGTGTTGCACAGTTATCCGTACAAAGAAACCAGCCTGATCATTGAGGTCTTTTCGCGCGATTTTGGTCGCGTGCCCCTGATCGCCAAAGGTGCAAAGCGGCCGTATTCGAAGTTGCGTGGTGTGCTGCAGACCTTCCAGCCCTTGCAGCTCGGGTGGACAGGTAAATCCGAGGTTCGCACACTGACAACGGCCGAGTGGATAGGCGGGCTGCTGCCGCTGGAACGCTCCGCGCTGCTGTGCGGCTTTTATCTGAATGAGCTGATGGTCAAGCTGCTCGCGCGTGACGACCCACATCTGGGGCTGTTCGATCATTACGTGTCGGCGCTGAACCAGCTCGCGCACGATGAACCTGCCGCCATCGTGCTGCGCCAGTTCGAACTCGCGCTGCTGAAAGAAACCGGCGTCGCCGCCTCACTGGCCAAGGTCGTCTCGTCCGGAGAAACGGTCGAACCCGATCTGCTTTACGTGATTGATCCCGAGCGTGGTCCTCGAGAGGCGATGGCCAGTGATACCGTTCCAGTCGTCACCGGAAAAACGCTGATCGACATGGAAGCGGGCGATTATGCAGATGCGACCACTCAGCAGCAGAGCAAATTCCTGATGCGCTACCTGCTGTCGCATCATCTGAATGGTGTGCCACTGAACACCCGGCAGATCCTGATTGATCTGCTGCATTTGTAGTTCCTATCCATCCCTACCTGACAAAAGAACTGACATGAGCTTTATCAATCCTCAGGGCCAGGTCATCGATCTAGGCGTCAATATTGATCATGTGGCCACGCTGCGCAATGCGCGCGGTACCACCTACCCCGATCCGGTCGAGGCGGCCGTGCTGGCCGAACAAGCGGGCGCAGATGCGATCACGCTGCACCTTCGCGAAGACCGTCGCCACATTCGTGACGCCGATCTGGAGGCGATACGCCCGAAGATCACGACCCGGATGAATCTGGAATCAGCGGTCACCGAAGAAATGATAGAGATCGCCTGTCGTATCCGTCCGCACGATGTCTGTCTGGTACCGGAGCGTCGGGAGGAAGTGACCACTGAGGGCGGCCTTGATGTGATCCGCTACTTCAATGAAGTGCGTGCCGCAGTCGACAAGCTGGCGCGTCATGATGTTCGTGTGTCTTTGTTTATCGATGCCGATGATGAGCAGATCAAGGCTGCGGCCGAGGCAGGTGCGCCCGTGATCGAGCTGCACACCGGACGCTATGCCGACACAGAAGGCGACGAACAGCAAAAAGAGCTCGAACGCATTCGCCGCGCAGTCGCGACTGGGGTACAGCAGGGCCTGAAAGTCAATGCGGGTCATGGGCTGCACTACACAAACGTGCAAGCAATCGCGGTCATACCCGACATCGCCGAGCTGAACATCGGGCATGCCATCGTTGCTCACGCGGTATTTGTTGGCTGGACCCATGCGATACGCGAGATGAAGGCCATTATGGTCCGCTCGCGGGTGCAGGGTTTGAGCGGCTAGGGCGGAGCCATGATCTCCGGCATCGGTACCGATATCATTCGTATCGACCGCATTGCAGCCGCGCTGGTACGGCACGGTGACCGGTTTGCCCAAAAGATTCTTGGTCCGCAGGAAATGGAAAAATACCTGCGCCGAAAGCAAAAAGTTGAAGCGCGCGGTGTGCGCTTTCTGGCGACCCGATTCGCGGCAAAAGAGGCGTTTTCGAAGGCCATCGGGCTGGGTATGCGGATGCCAATGACCTGGCGCGCGGTGCAGTTCCTGAATGCGCCCAGCGGCAAACCAATGGTCGTCACCAGTGGCGCGCTGACCGAGTTCATGCAGCAGCATGGGTTTACCGCGCAAGTATCTCTCACAGATGAGGCAGAATACGCAGTCGCTTTCGTGATCGTGGAGAAAATATGAACCAGCCTGTCAAGGCAAACTCGCTCGGCCCCGTGATGCTCGACGTGGTCGGCACGACCCTGAACGACGATGATTTGCGTCGGATACGGCATCCGCTGACAGGTGGTGTGATCCTGTTCGCGCGCAATTACACTGACCGCGCGCAGCTGGCCGCCTTGTGCGATGCCATTCATGCGGCTCGGCCCGGCGTGCTGATCGCTGTCGATCACGAAGGAGGCCGCGTGCAGCGCTTCCGTAGCGACGGTTTCACCCGTCTGCCCGCCATGCGCAAGCTCGGCGAGCTGTGGGACAAGGATGTGCTCGAATCCTGCAAGGCCGCGACCGCAGTGGGCTATGTGCTCGCTGCCGAGCTGCGCGCCTGCGGCGTCGATCTGTCATTCACACCGGTGCTGGATCTTGATTATGGTCAGTCCGACGTGATCGGCGACCGTGCTTTCCACCGCGACCCGCGCGTGGTCACGCTGCTCGCGAAGAGTCTCAATCACGGACTGGCGCTGGCTGGCATGGCCAATTGTGGCAAGCATTTTCCCGGACATGGTTTTGCCGAGGCCGATTCGCATGTGGCCATTCCTGTGGATGAACGCAAGAGCAAGGACATCATCGCCGAAGACGCTGCACCGTATGGCTGGCTGGGCATGAGTTTATCGGGTGTGATGCCCGCGCATGTGATCTATCCCGAGTTCGACCACCATCCGGCGGGCTTCTCTAAAAAATGGCTCTCGGTCTTGCGAGATAAGATGGGTTTCGACGGCGTGATCTTCAGCGATGATTTGTCGATGGAAGGTGCCAGTGTCGCCGGCAGTGTGGTGGAGGGCGCGCATGCAGCGCTGTCTGCTGGCTGTGACATGGTGCTGATCTGTAACTCACCCGAGAAGGCGGATCAGCTCCTGGAAGGACTGGATCCCTCGCATTCGATCGATGCCCAGCGTTCAGCGCGGCGCATAGCGGCACTGGTACCCACCGCTGCTGCGATGGGTTGGGACAGTCTGCATAACGATGCGTCGTATCTGGCGGCTCGGCACTTGGTGGCATCGATCGCGTAGCATCCTCAGACGATTCGTCAGCGATGGCCTCCAAAGACAAGGGAACGCAGAAATCTTCTGCTGCAGATGCGGGCAACGAGAAAGACCATCAACGCGCCCTGCTGCTGGAAGAGGTCGCGCGTCTGCCCAATTTGCCCGGCGTCTATCGGTATTTTGATGCACAGGACAAGCTGCTGTATGTCGGCAAGGCGCGCGAGCTGAAAAAGCGCGTTTCCAGTTATTTTCAGAAGACACTGACCAGTCCCCGCACCGCAATGATGGTCGAGCGCATCATGCGAATGGAGACCACGGTCACGCGCAGCGAGGCCGAGGCGCTGCTGCTGGAAAACAATCTGATCAAGACCCAGCAGCCGCGTTTCAATATTCTGTTTCGCGATGATAAATCCTATCCTTACCTGAAGCTGTCGGGCGGGGATACTCCACGCATGTCGTACTACCGGGGTGCAGTCGATAAGAAGAGCCAGTACTTCGGCCCTTTCCCCAGTGCGTGGGCGGTGAAAGAATCGATACAGATCCTGCAAAAAATCTTTTTACTGCGCACCTGTGAAGACTCGGTTTTCCAGAACCGTACTCGGCCCTGTCTGCTGCATCAGATCAACCGCTGCAGCGGCCCCTGCGTGAACCTGATCTCCAAAGAAGAGTACGCAGTCGATGTCGAGAATGCTGCGCAGTTCTTGCGCGGTCGTCAGACCGAACTGATGGAAACGCTCGAGAAAAAAATGCATGCCTATGCCGGCGACCTGAAGTTCGAGCAGGCGGCGCTGGTGAGGAACCAGATTACTGCCTTGTCACGCGTGCTGCATCAGCAGAGCATGGAGACCACCGGCGATGTCGATATCGATATTATTGCCGTGATCGTGCAGGGCGGCCATGCGTGCGTGAATCTCGCCATGGTACGGGGTGGCCGTCATCTGGGCGACCGCGCGTATTTTCCTGCACATTTTGATGCCATCGCCGGTGATGGCTCGGTAGCGACCGAAGTGCTGAAAGCCTTCCTGGCGCAACACTACGTCGATAAATTCATTCCATCGACCCTGATTCTCAATCTCGAGCTGGATGAGCCTGAGCTGATGATCGCACTGATGGAGCAGTGCGGGCATCGGATTCATCTGGTCTTCCAGCCGCAGGAGCAGCGCCGGCACTGGCTGGAGATGGCCACCAAAGGGGCAGAGATCGCACTGGCAAGGCGATTGTCCGAGCAGGGCTCGCAGCAGGCGCGCACGCGAGCTTTGGTAGATACTCTGTCGCTCGATCTGGCCGATATCGATTCGCTGCGTGTCGAGTGCTTCGATATCAGTCACACACAAGGTGAGGCCACGCAAGCCTCATGCGTGGTGTTTCATCATCACCAGATGCAGAATGGCGAGTACCGCCGCTACAACATTACCGACATCACGCCCGGTGACGATTACGCGGCGATGCGTCAGGTACTCACGCGCCGCTACGAGAAAGTCGCCCATGGCGAGGGAATCTTGCCCGACCTGATCCTGATCGATGGCGGCAAAGGGCAGGTGGAAATCGCCCGGCAGGTGTTATCCGAAGTCGGGCTCGATATCGGATTGATCGTGGGGGTGGCCAAGGGCGAGGGGCGCAAGGTCGGCCTGGAGACCCTGATCTTCGCCGACGGCCGCGCGCCGCTTGAGCTAGGCAAGGAATCCGCCGCGCTGATGCTGGTCGCTCAGATCCGCGATGAGGCCCACCGCTTTGCCATCACCGGCATGCGCGCCAAGCGCGCCAAGGCTCGTCAGGCGTCCCGTTTGGAAGAGATCGAGGGCATAGGCGCCAAGCGCCGCCAGAAGCTTTTGGCCCGCTTTGGCGGGCTGCGCGGCGTGGCCGATGCCAGCGTCGAAGAGCTGGCATCCGTCGAGGGCATTTCCTGGGCGCTGGCCGAGGATATTTATCGGCAGCTGCACTAGGGATCTGCTGAATAAAACCACGTTTCGTGGCAAGCCAGCTTCCCTGATAATGCGTCAACGGCCAGCGATGCCACTTTTCCAGTTGGTCGAATCACGTTACAGTGGCGACACTCCGGCAGACGAGCCGAAACAACTCCTCACCACAGCATGCCCTTCAATATTCCCATCCTGCTGACTTGGCTGCGTGTGGCAGTCATACCGCTGATGGTTGGCGTCTTCTTTTTGCCGCCGCACTGGATGACGGTCTATCAGCAAGGTGTCGCAGCGACCGCCATTTTCATTCTCGCGGCCGTTACCGACTGGTTCGATGGCTACCTTGCGCGCAAATGGAATGAGACGACATCCTTCGGGGCTTTCCTTGACCCAGTGGCTGACAAGCTGATCGTGGCGGGCGCTTTGCTGTTGCTGCTGCAGCTGGGACGCACAAATGCCGTGGTCACTTTCATCATCATCGGACGGGAAATTACGATCACTGCGCTGCGCGAATGGATGGCGCATATTGGAGCATCAAAATCGGTTGCTGTCAGTTCCTTGGGCAAGGTGAAGACTGCGGCACAAATGGTGGCGATACCGATGCTGCTGTATGCATATCCGCTGTTCGGCGTGATCGATACGCTTTACATTGGCCAGCTTTTGCTCGATGTCGCTGCCGTACTTACACTGTGGTCGATGTTCTATTACCTGCGCAAGGCCTGGCCGCTGATCTCGGAAAAGCGTGGATCCGACTAGGCTGTCATCCAAGGGGCTCTTGACAAATCCTGTCAGTGCTCTATAATCCCGTTCTTGTTTTTGCGGGAGTAGCTCAGTTGGTAGAGCGCAACCTTGCCAAGGTTGAGGTCGAGAGTTCGAGACTCTTCTCCCGCTCCAGAACACGAAAGGGAAGCTGAATCAGCTTCCCTTTTTCATTCGGGATGATCTGCGTTCAAAGACGGTAGCAAGTCGAGCAGCGTCCCGAGCAGACTGCGAGCTTCGCGGTTACAATACGCACCCCCGGCGGGGTAGCAAAGTGGTTATGCAGCGGCCTGCAAAGCCGTCTACGCCGGTTCGATTCCGACCCCCGCCTCCAGTTATCAAGTCAAAGCCTTCCCTTCGGGGCGGGCTTTGTGCTTTTTGGAAAAAAGACTTGTCAGCATGACGGCAAGGCTGGCCAAGTGTGTCAAGCGTGGAAAGAATGAAATCGCTCGAGGCGGGCAATCGTTACCACCATTGCTCATGGAAATAACAACAACCCGTCATCATCGGTGGCTGTCATTTTATTGAGGTGGTGTTGCCATCATAAAAATACTTCAACAGTTTCGAGGGCTTTTTTGTGGAGCTGCTGAATGAGCACACCTCACCCCACAGGGTGGGGCGATCGGGTGGGTTCGACCGTTTCACAGCTGGCTCTGCGACACGCGTGCAGACAGCTTCTCTGCCGCCTCTTTTCGCTCGCTGTAGCGATCCACCAGATAAGTCGAGATATCGCGCGTGAGCAGTGTGAACTTCACCAGCTCTTCCATCACATCGACTACCCGATCATAGTAGGGCGACGGTTTCATGCGGCCTGCTTCATCAAATTCTTCATACGCCATCGCGACCGACGACTGGTTCGGAATGGTCAACATGCGCATCCAGCGCCCTAGCACACGCATCTGATTCACTGCATTGAAGGATTGCGAGCCGCCGCAGACCTGCATGACTGCCAGAGTTTTTCCTTGCGTGGGCCGTATTGCACCCAGCGACAAGGGTATCCAGTCAATCTGTGCCTTCATGATGCCAGTCATCGCACCGTGCCGTTCGGGCGACGACCACACCATGCCTTCAGCCCAAGTGGACAGTTCGCGCAATTCGGCGACTTTGGGATGCGTATCCGGCGCATCATCGGGCAGTGGTAAGCCGCTCGGATTAAAAAACTTTGTCTCCGCACCCAGCGCGTGCAGCAGTCGTGCCGCCTCTTCGGCCAGCAGACGGCTGAACGAGCGCTGCCGAAGTGAGCCATACAGCAGCAGGATGCGTGGTGGATGAGTCGAGCGTTTGCCGGAGAAGAGTTTGGGCTCGTCTACCGAAGGAAAGCAATGTACATCGATATTGGGGAGATCCATCATGCGTTCAGAGGTGTTCCGACTGGGAAGATAACGGCTGCTCGTACCAGTCCTTGGTTTGATTGACGACACGAACGACCAGCAGCATGACAGGTACCTCGATCAGCACACCGACCACGGTCGCCAGCGCTGCGCCCGACTGAAAGCCGAACAAACTGATCGCAGCTGCGACGGCCAGTTCAAAAAAATTCGACGCTCCGATCAGTGCGGACGGACAAGCTACCTGATGAGATTCACCGAGCTGGCGGTTCAACCAGTAGGCCAGCGCAGAGTTAAACAGCACCTGGATCAGGATAGGCACTGCCAGCAGCGCAATCACCAGCGGCTGCCGAATGATGGCCTCGCCCTGAAAAGCGAATAGCAACACCAATGTGGACAGTAGCGCGATGACCGACCATGATCCGAGTCGCTGCATCATTGCATCAAATACTTCCTGACTTTGCATCAGCAGACGCTTTCGCCACAGCTGAGCGAGTATCACAGGAATCACGATATACAGCACCACCGAGGTCACCAGCGTGTCCCAGGGGACCACAATCGACGAGATGCCGAGCAGCAGTCCGACGATGGGCGCAAAAGCGAACACCATGATCGCGTCATTCAGCGCCACCTGCGACAACGTGAACAAGGGATCGCCGTTGGTCAGCCGACTCCAGACAAAGACCATCGCTGTGCAGGGTGCTGCCGCCAGCAGAATCAGACCGGCGATATAGCTGTCCAACTGTTCCGCAGGAAGCATGGGCGCGAACCAGTGACGGATGAACACCCAGCCCAGCAATGCCATCGAAAACGGCTTGACCAGCCAGTTGACGAACAGCGTCACACCGATGCCGCGACCATGCCGACGGACTTCATGCAGCGCGCTGAAATCGATCTTTACCAGCATGGGAATGATCATCACCCAGATCAGCAGTCCGACCGGCAGGTTCACCTGCGCGATTTCCATTGCTCCGATCAGCTGAAATGGGACTGGAAAAAACTGCCCGAGTGCGATGCCGATCACAATGCACAAGAATACCCAGAGTGTCAGATAACGCTCGAAAAAATTCATGATGCACTACCCGACAGCTTGCGTAATTCAGCTTGTTGGCTGAGCGCATCCAGTCTGTCCAGTGGGAGCGCGGCCAGCAGTTCTATGCGGCGCTTGAGTCCGACCATCACTTCCCTGAATGCTCTGCGCTTGGCGTTATCGTCGCCCGGTACTTGCGACGGATCCGGGAATCCCCAATGGGCCGTGACTGGCTTGCCTGGCCACACAGGACAGACTTCCCCCGCCGCGTTGTCGCATACCGTGATGATGAAATCCATCGCGGGAGCATCTGGCCCCGCGAACTCATCCCAGCTTTTCGAGCGAAGTTTGTCGGCAGGGTAGTTCATTTCTAACGCCAGTTCCGCTGCAAAGGGATTTACCTTGCCACCAGGGGTCGAGCCTGCCGAGAAACCGATGAATTTGCCGCTCGGATCCGTCGATGCCAGTGCCTCGCCGAGGATGGAGCGCGCTGAGTTGTGTGTACACAAAAAAAGGACATTGTAGGTTTTCATAAGGTTTTCAGCTTGCGATTGCGCTGCGTCGTGGCCGGACCGCAGGGCTTTCCTCCGCAGCAGTTTTCAAGAAGGAAGCCGCTCAATGCTTGTACCAAAGCGGTGTTCGGGCGGTAGATCAGGTGTCTGCTTTGTCGCTCGACCAGCAGCAGGCCGGCACGCATGAGCTCTTTCAGATGGAAACTCAGCGTGGCATTCGGTATGCCCAGCTGCTCAATGAGCTCGGATGGCGTAAGCCCCGTGTCGCCTCGCTGCACGATCAGCCGGAAGATATTCAGGCGAGATTCCTGTCCGAGCGCGAGAAAAGCGGTGATAGCGTTCTGATTATTCATATTTCCAATTATATGGAAATATATGACAAGCAGGTGACAGGCTGGCGACAAGCGGATGACTACCGACATGCGGCGATCATTGTTACGTCGCCTCGATCAGCGGGGCGTGATTTTTCCATCGCCAAACCGTGGGTGTCTTGCGCGGGTAGATCAGCCCGATGCCGGCGGTCCGATGGCGAGGCAGAGAAAAAAACGGCGACCAGGTCATGGCCGCCGGGACGAGCCCTAGAAGCAGAGCTGAGAAATACGCCGTGATGGTAGACGATGAAACATGCCTGGACCCAATCTTGAACCATGCAGGTCGGTTCGAGCAATAGGAGAACTTCCCAACGTGATGGTTGGGCTACTGATCTCTACCTGAAGACCATGATGTCAGTAGCGGGTAATCAGCACGACCCGGAAACTACGCGATTCAATCGGGTGGAACACCCGACCTTCCAAACCCGATCCTAAATTTACGCCATTTCTGTTGTAGGTGTATGAGTCGCTGTAGTAATCAATCGCTGAATGTTTGCTGTCGAGCAGATTGAAGCCGATCAGTTCGACCTTGGTATCTTTGTCTACGCGATACCCAAGCTTGCCGTTCAGCGTTGTCGTTGCATCGGACCGCACGGAGTTGTCCTCGGTCAGCGGGCGTGGACCGAAGTGGCGCAGTTGTAGCGACCCGCTGTACGGGCCGCCATGGTCGATGATTGCGGCGATCGAGGCTACGCCCTCGACAGCTCCTTGAATGTATCTTCCATCACCCCCTGCATCACGAAAGCGTGCGCGTGCATACGCAAAGTCAGCATCGATGGTCAGCCACTTGTTCGCCTTGAAGTAGTTATTGAATTCAAAGCCGGTGCGACGGCTTCGACGGCCAGAGTCTTCAGTTCTTCCTTCGTCGCCGACATAGACGATCTCGGAAGCATTATCCAGCTGGAACACGGCGAACGTAGTTTGCAGGCCATCGATGATTTCGGTGCGCACACCGACCTCTTGCCCGAAGGTTCGTACCAAGCCATGGGCCCGGTTACCGGTGCCGATAGTGACACCGCGTGCATCGTTCGAGTGAAAGCCGTTGCCGATGCTGTAGTAGTACTCTGTCTTGTGCCAGGGGCCAAAGACCATGTTCAGTTTTGGCGTGGCGATGAAGTCGTTCACAGTATCCGTATTGTTGCTGCTCGCCGAGCTGTACAAGCCCTTGTTTGCGAACCGAAAGTAGTCGCCACGCAGACCCGCCACGGTGCGGAACCAGTCATTCCAATGCACATGGTTCTCGGCATACAGGCCAACACTGCTCTGGGTGATCTGATCGCGCCGACACTGGATCTGAGGATCGCCGTCCGATCCGGGTAGCCGACAGCTGCTATTCCGCGCCCGCGCGATCGTGCTGTTGAGTCCGTTCTGGATATTGTCGTTCTGCACCTGAATGCCCAGTGTATTCGTCGCTTCTTTACCGATGCCACTGACATACCAGGCGCGTGCGACATTCAGGCCAGTGGTCACGCGGCTGTCGCGCTGATTGAACTGGCTGTCCGGCGCGTATTCGAAATTGGAGTACAAATCGAGATAATTATTGATAATGTAGGCTTGCGTGGTCAGCGTGCCGCTCGCATCAGCACGACGCCACTCAGCCGACAGGCTGTAGCGACTCGCGTTCGCTCCGCTGGAAGTGTCCATTGAAGCCCAGCGGCCTATCTTTCCGGCCTGATACTCATTCCACGGAATTTGATCGGTCGAGTTCCATTTGCCCGAGTACGCCATTGCCGTCAGGCTGAAGCTGCGCGCACTGCTTCCTTCGGTATAGCGAAGTAATCCGTTGTATTTGCGATAGTTGTCCGGATTATCCCAAGGGCCGTCGTAATGCGATAGCTCGAGGCCGTAGAGCAGCTTACCGTCATGGAATTTCGGTGCATTCGCCAGCAGCGTGCGATAAAAACCATTCTGACCCAGCCCGACGCTGGCAAGGCCTTTGTCTACCGCGTCGGTGTAGTAAATATTGGCCGAGCCTGCGTTCGCAAAGTCACCCTCGGCAGCGTAGTAGGGACCTTTGCGGTAATGAATCGATGAAATCAGCTCGGGAATCAGCGGGTTCAGATCAGCCCAGCCTTGCCCGTGTGCGTGGCTGCGCTGATTGATGGGCATGCCATCCAGCGACATCTTGAAATCGAGTCCGTGATCCAGATTGAAGCCGCGCAGGAAATACTGATTGGCTTTACCTTCGCCGCTGTGCTGGCTGACGATCAGTCCGGGGACGACCTCAAGTATTTCACCCGTCCGGGCAACTACGCGGTTAGCGATTTGCGCCTGCCCGGCAGCACCCTCATTGGCGGTATCTGCTGCACCGAGCAGGCTATAGCGGGAGCCGACGACCTCCACGGTGGGCAGGGTGCGGATGTCATCTGCCAAAGCCGCCGTGCCCGCAGCGGCGAGTGCAGCGGATATCAAGGAGCGCAGCGGAGCCGATTTGAAGCGTAGTGTCTGGAACATCTTTTAATTGTCTCAACCGGGTGTTTAACGCAAATGAACAAATGCTGCGTATTACTTTCGTGGTGCAGCCGAAGTATATCAATATCGTTTAATGACAAAGGTTCTAGCTGATCTTCCCAATGACACCGGAACGGATATCGTATGCTTCCAGTCGTCAGGAAGTATCAAGCAACCCATGCTCGCGTGCGTACTGATAGAGCTCCAGCGTGGAGTTCACGTTCAGCTTCTTGCGTATGCTCGCCTGATAATTGGCGGCTGTCTTGGGACTCAGGTGAAGCTTGTCGCTGATCTGCTCGATGCTGTCGCCGTTCGCTAGCCGGATGAAAATCTCGAACTCTCTAGGTAGCAGTTCAAGATGAGGTAGCTTGTTGTCATTGAGGTCTTTCAGCGCGTCGGCGATGCTGTCTGCCACAGGTGTTGCACCCGCCATGGCATCGTGGATTGCGCTCACGATGAGTTCCGGCGGCATGCTCTTGGTCAGATAGCCGCAAGCGCCCAGCTGCAGTGCTTGTTTGGCGATCGATGCGTTCTCGTGCATCGTGAAGATCAGCACTTTTTGCTGCGGAAAGCGGTTCATCATTCGTCGCAGCGTCTCGAACCCGCCTTGACCTGGCATCGACAGGTCCATTATCACGACATCGATCCTTTTCGTTTCCAGTAGCGTATACGCTTCTTCGCCGGTGGCGGCCTCGGCGATGACTTGAAGCTGTGGGTCGAGTTCGATGAAGCGCTTGTAACCAGCGCGGACGACCGCATGGTCATCGACCAGCATGATGTACAAGGGGTGCTCTGTCATTGCTCTGAGGGCGATCTGTGTTCATTGATTTACGGGCCCTGATTGTAATTGTCGGCGCCTGACGATGCTGATGAATCTCTTCAAAGTCTTGATGATGGCCGTGATGAGAACAAAATATTCTCAATTGGATAACTTCTTGTTGATTTACACAGCGCGTTGGGAATTTCTCCTATTTTCACTGTGAGTTCAGTTAACTAACATACGGCGCCAACCCCAAACTTCACCATAACCATAACGAGTAACAGATGAAGAATGCATATCCCCATTTGAAGGCGACAACCCTTGCTGTAGCCGTGGCGGCCCTCTTTGCGCAGCCGCTCATTCAGGCGCAGGAGAACAATGACAAAAAACTGCAGGCCGTTGAAGTCGTGGGCACGTCGCCCCTGCCAGGCTTGGGTATCGAGAAGAACAAGCTGCCGTACGACGTGCAAAGCTATGGTGGGGAAGACATTCACAACAGTCAGTCGATAAATATTCCTGAGTACATGTCGAGGAATCTCACCGGCGTCAATATCAATGAATTTCAGGGCAGCCCGTTCCAGGCAGACATCACTTACCGAGGTTTCCGTTTGTCCGGCCTGTTGGGTACATCGCAGGGCTTGTCGGTATACCTCGACGGTGTTCGGGTCAACGAGCCCTTCGGCGATGTGGTCAATTGGGACATGATTCCTGAAGCGGCCATCTCGAATATTTCTCTCATTCCCGGATCGAATCCTGTATACGGTCTGAACACACTCGGTGGCGCGCTCGCCTTCACGACCAAATCCGGACTGACGGCGCCGGGCACTGACCTGAAGCTGTCTCTGGGCAGTTTCATGCGTAAACGTGCTGACGTGACTTACGGTGAAAAGTCCCAGGATGGCACACACCGTTTCATCGCCGCGACGGCCTTTCATGAGGACGGTTGGAGAGATTACTCCTCCGGTCAGTTAGGTAATGTTTTCGCGAAAGTGGGCAAGACGCAGGCTGACGTGAACTGGGATGTGTCACTGCTGCACGGACAGAGCAATTTGCTAGGTAATGGTCTGCTGCCGAGCCATGGCTACGAAGATGGCGCAAAAGTGCCAGGCATGTACCAGATTAATCGCCGCTGGGTTTACACACACCCGGACCGCACAAAGAACCAACTCACCATGCTGAACTTCAATCTTCAGCGACTTCTTGACGGAGACACGCAACTGGCCACGAATGCCTACGTTCGCTCAAGTAATCGTAATTCTGTCAATGGCGATGCAGGATTCGAAGATGGTGCGATAGATGCGGTCATGAATTACACCGCGACTCGTCAGACAGGTTACGGAACCAGTGTCAACGTGACCAGGATTATCGATACTCACCAGTTGACCACGGGCGCCAGCTATGACGGCAGCCAGATGAAATACGGCGCCTCGCAGGGGGATTGCGATGGAAATATCAGCGCATCAAGGGCGCCTTTTGATTGCGAGGCAGCGATCGACGACGTGAAGGTGAGGGGTCGATCAAATACGTTCGGAATCTTCGCGACCGATACATGGACCATTGCTCCGGACACCTACCTGACGACCGGTGCCCGCTTCAATCATTCGCGGGTGAGCAACACCATTACCAATTACGAGGCAGGTGTCGGCACCGCAAGACCCCGTGAGAGCTTTACTTATAACAGCCTCAACCCCTCCATCGGCCTGAGCAAAAAAATTGATGAGCGGCTCGATGTGTTCGGCAATCTCAGCCAGAGCAACCGTGTGCCCACGCCGATCGAGCTGGGATGTGCCGATCCTGCCGAGCCTTGTCGCCTGCCGATTGGCATGCAGGCAGACCCTTTTCTAAAACAAGTGATTGGCCGCACCGTCGAGGGTGGAGTCCGGTGGAAGCTGAGCGATCAGTCGGGCTTGACAGCGTCTTTGTATCGCACTGAAAACAAAAACGACATTATCTTTATGGCGGCAGATCAAACGGGTCTAGGCTATTTTGACAACTTCTCCAAGACCCGCAGACAGGGTATCGACCTCACGGGGTATACATCCGTTCATCAAGTGGCGCTGCGTTTCAGCTACAGCTACCTGAATGCGACCTATCAGGCCGACGGCGAGCTGTGGGGCGGGGAGCGCGAGATCGACATAAAAAAGGGTGCCCGTATTGCTGGTTTGCCCGAGCACACACTCAAGCTGATGGCCGACTGGCGTGTTCAGCCTAAACTGGTGGTCGGTGGAACGGCGATCGCGACGTCAAGCCTCGTCACTCAGAATAATGAAGACGGTTTGGTCGGCAACGAAGATAGTGCAGAGTCTGTGAACGCCAAAGTCAAGGGCTATTTCTTGCTGAATCTTCATGCCAACTTCGAGGCGCAAAAAGGACTCGATTATTTTGCTCGTATCCACAATGTGTTTGACCGCCGCTTTGAGACGTATGGTCTGATGGCTGAGAGCATGTTCACGGCGCAAGGACAAGTGGCCAGCGGCTCGACCGTCAGCCGCTTCGTGGCACCCGGCGCACCCCGATCATTCCTCGTTGGCGTTCGGTATCGGTTTTGATCGCCAGCGCCCCAGGCCGGGCGGCTTAGGCAGTAGTCCCAAGGCGACCCCAGGTCGCCTTTTTTCTTCACCCAGAAGTACAGTGATGCTTGCCCCATTCAGCGCACAGTCAGTTTTACTGGATGCCTTGGGTTTGCATGATTTACAATAAACGGCGCCGCAGCTGCTTGATGCTGCGGGCTGCGCCCGAGTGGTGAAATTGGTAGACACAGCGGACTTAAAATCCGCCGCTTGCTGAGAGGCGGCGTACCGGTTCGATTCCGGTCTCGGGCACCAACTCCTTACACTCCCAGAAATTCACGCGTTTGAGGGTAGCTCTGTCGGGGGCGTTCTCTCATGCCGCACTGCGTCATTGCGTAAAAGTTTCGATCCGACTACAGTCAGGCGGGCGATTCGGTTTCTCCGAATCACTAAGGGCCAGTCAGCGCCCAGGAACACTGCAAGGCCTGATCAGAAAAATCTCGCTTAACGGGGCGATAACAAAGTCAGACGAGGAGACAGCATGGCAATCAGTGCAAGGCGCCTGCGCCGGTGGTGCGGACGCGTAATAGCGGGTGTATTTTTTCCGATCAGTTTTCTGCTGCCGACGCTCGCTCATGCCGAAGACAGCAAGCCGCTCAGAATCGGCGTTCCCACCTCGGTCCAGCTGCAAGTTGGTCGCGACACGCTCACAGCGGTGAAGATGGCCGTCGAAGAAGTCAATAAGAAGGGCGGGATCCTCGGTCGCAAAGTCGAGTTCGTCTCTGCAGACGAAACGGAGAATCCCGAAACCGGCATCAGCGCGATCCGCAAGCTGGTCGCTGATGAAAAAGTCGATGTACTGATCGGTGGTTATACCAGCGGTGTGACGCTGGCTCAGCTGCCGCACATCTCCGCAGCGAAAATGATTTACCTTGGGGTTGGTGCGGCGTCGCCCAGCATCACCAACAAGGTCAAGACCGACTACGACAATTACAAATACATTTTCCGTGTAGGCCCGATCAATGCCGCGCATCAGGCGCGTGGACTGGTCGATTACATCTCGAACTTCGTGATTGGTGAGCTAGGTTACAAAAAGATTGCCATCGTCGGCGAGAACGCCAAATGGGTGCAGGATCTCGTGCCGGTACTGTCCAAGGGTGCGAAAGAGATCGGCGCCGAGATCAAGCTGACCGAACTGTTCGATACGCAAACCTCGGATTTTTCTCCGCTATTGGCTAAAGTAAAAACCAGTGGCGCACAGTACATGATCGTGATGGTGTCGCATGGATCGTCCGACATCTTTGCCAAGCAGTGGCATGACGCGCAGGTGCCGGTACCTTACGGCGGCATCGATGTAAAGAGCATGGATGGCGATTTCTTCAGCCGTATCGGCGGCAAATCGATTTCTCAGGTGGCGGGAAATTTTGCGGTGCGTGCGCCGCTGACGAAAAAGACGGTACCTTTCTTTGATGAGT
>Ga0315901_10001247_pt1 | contig 36882 bp, 59 predicted proteins | sample LakEriMetagenome_10_FD_203761 | JGI IMG/M metagenome (GOLD analysis project Ga0315901, IMG submission 203761) | Freshwater fungal communities from buoy surface, Lake Erie, Ohio, United States - Buoy 2 MA116 | ecosystem: Environmental > Aquatic > Freshwater > Lake | place: USA: Lake Erie, Ohio...
TTAACAGCATATGCTTTGGTTCGGCTGTCATTACGCTTCCTCCTTAATCAACACATAACGCCCATGCCAGTTACCACTAGGCAACGGCTCTTTATGTGTAACAATGGTTAATCCTGTATCGCGTAAGTCCTTAATACGCGCACCAAGACGAAACCCAGTTCCAAAATCATGAAACGTCACGCCTTTGTTCTTTTTCTTCTTGAGTAAGCTCAGGACTCGTTGTGTGGATGGATGCATGTCACTACCCTATTACGTAAATAGTGACAGAAGCCATAGCCACTAACACAGCTATGAATAATACATCTTTAGCAAGCTCAATGCGTCTAGCCCTGCGTATGTCTTTGATATTTAGCCTTACGTGTGCTTTCATAAAAACCCCTTGTTGTGATTAATTACATCCTCACAATAAGACTTTAATCTTACTTGTCAACAACAATAATAAGCTTTTATTCCCCTAATAGCTCTTTTGTTTTCTGTAGGAAATAATCTTCAGTTCCATATCTTTCTTCCCATACACGCCTTGATATGAAGTGTATTCCTTGTTCACCTTGATGATGTTCATAGCATAGCGGAAATACTAGATCATGGTTGCGCCTTCCACCACCACCCGTTTTTGCATGGTGTACTGAACAATAAACCGCTCCGCATATTATGCAGCCAAGTTCGCGGATTTTCTCCCATCGTATACGTTGTGCTTTTGTCGGTTGCTTTGCCGTCATGCTACGTTGCCAACGCCTATTAAATGCTCGTTAGGAAGAGGGATAATAACATTTTCCTCTAATGCCCACATTCTGACCTTTTCCAAGTATTCCTCAAACTCTTTTGTGCCTAGGCTAGCGGATGACCTAACCACGGCCTTGCGCTGCCCTTTAGGAGTGATAAACAGCGTTACCAGCCCCCCTACATGCTCTTTAAGAAAAGCGTGTACATCCTCTTCGCTAACCGCATTCCCTGCATCGCGCATTATCTGGGTGCAAATTGGTATGCAGATTCCCCAGTAATAACTATTCTGATTGTTTGAGCGTGCCTTGGGTGTTTCTTTAACCGTGACTGTAACTTTTTTACCGCCAAGCCTATATATTACGTTGGCAATCTCACGGCGCATAGCATCCGGCAACTTTCCGTTGCCTTGTACTATGCCTAACCATGAAAGAGCCTGCGTCATAACATTTCCTCTTGTTTCATAACTGGTGGTGGTGAAACGAACATATCCGGCTGTTTATACGCATCCTCGATACGGCGGCACGCAATATCGAAATAGCGCACTTCCAGTTCAATACCTATAAAGCGCCGCCCCATCTTTGCACATGCAACGCCTGTGGTTCCGCTGCCCATGAAGGGGTCTAGGATGGTTTGGCAGTCGCTAGGCAGTTGCCCGATGCACCATTTCATCAGCTCTATAGGTTTCTGCGTAGGGTGCTCTTTACCATCCTGCAAAGCCTTTGCTCTGGCGAAGTCAAAAATCCTTGCCGCTTTATTCTGGCTGCTCCACGCGAACTCACAGTCGGCAAGACTAAAATCACGCTGCCCTTTATCCCAGACGAGCCATTGCATACTAGGCGGCAGATAGTCCGTGAAATAATTTCCTCCCCAGATGATTTGATGTTTAGACTGCGCCATAATCATATCAAAAATATCTTTAGATGGGCGCACTTTATCCCATTCAGGAGCATCATAAGATTTCCATCCATTTTTGTCTGCCCCCCCCATACCGTCACCTTTTCCTTTTAATAATCCGCCATAATCAATCCCATAAGGCGGGTCAGTCACCACCGCATCCACCTTGCCGAGCGTTGGCATGATGTCGAGGCAATCACCCAAATACAGCGTGCAGTCGCCTATCACCTCTTTGCGCTTATACGGCTTTGCGCGGCCTATTGATAATGGCGGTATCATCTAGCACCCTATAAAAACATAAGTACAATTCCCCTGCTGGTCACAAACACAGGTTGGTTGCACATTACACCCCAAGGGCTTTAGTGGTGGCAGTCCACAGCTCAAATATGGGTTAGCACTAGCTGAGCCCGCTACTAGCATTAAGGTTATTGCAATGATGTATTTCATACTGTATCCTACTGTTAAGTTATTGTTTTTCATGCTCATAGACATAATTAATCACTTTATCAGACCACCCGTCAATATGGAACCATGCGCCATATCCAACGCCGTTTTTATTAGATGCCACATTAATCATATAACCTCCCTTAACATCCGGCACAGGGTCGGAGCTTTGCTCGTCAGTTATGACAATAATACGGTCAGGAGTTAGGGCGCTAACCACATGTCGCACCGCTTCACCTAATTGAGTGCCTGAATGTGGCTGAGAATTAATTATTGCATCTTTCAAAGCAAATCCATGACGTGCAGGAATAATAGCCAATTTGTCAGAAAAGCTATAAATATTGCAATCCTCAAAAGTTTCACGCGCAATCATAGCTAATGCACATGCAACATCTTTGCGTTGAAGTTCAGACCTACCAGATAATGCACCTCGCATTGAACCAGATACATCAACTAATATTGCTGTTTTACCTGACATTTTTGGTTTACCCGCAAAGCACTCAAGAAATTTTACCTCAATATCTGATTCATACTCAGGATTATGCGTTGCCGCTGATATAAAATTCATAGGCAATAGTTTTGCAGATTTGAGCGTTGCGATACCATGTTTAATTAAATCACTATCAACACCCGCTTGTTTCATATTACGAATATTACGAAGCATTGCCAAACCACCAAGTTTTGATTCTTTAAGCAAACGTTCCCAAGATAATTTTTTATCTTTGCTCGCTGAAATTTCTACTTCCCATGTATCAGGCGTTGCAAGCTCATCTTTGACAAGTTTGCGCCATAACTCTGATTGCTCTTGGTTAGCAGGCTTAGGGCGCAGAATTCTAATAGCATCGCGCAACTTAACCGCTTTCTTGCCACCGTTATATTTCTGCAATTGATATTCATCAAAACGTGCGAACGAAGCGCCTAAATGTTTTTTAATCTGTTTAGCAAGCGGTTCCTCGGAATTATCTTTCCAATAAATTGACAAAAACTCTGTTATGTCATCAGGGCGTGTTATCAACGCAGCAAACGCTTCTGCCAATTGTTTGCGACCATCAATAGTACGCGCAAGTTCACGCGCCATAAATAATGGCGTATGACGCAAATGCATTTCGGTTTTTGCTTTGGTTGCTATTTCTGCAACGTCTTTTGCTGGAATCTGTGCAATCAATCCAGCAATGCGCTTGGCAATCGTAACGCCATCTTCATAAAATTCACCTTCCCACAACATGCAAGACATGACAGAGCGTTCAAGCTGCTGTTTTGGGGGGATGTGTTTAGCAACAGCGCCTTCGTATGTGTAGATAGTTTGTTTTTTATTTAACGAAGCCATAATAATACCTTTCTAAGTTAATATTAAGGCAGGGGAAAAACGATAAGAGTTTCTATTAGCATAAGTAACTCTAATCTACACCACTGCCAGTATTCAGAAAGGGAGGGAAGAAACGAATCCAGCTTTTACATCCCAAAGAAGTAAGCCAGCTCTACACCACTCCCATTCTATTTATTAAATTTATTCCTAAATGTAAAGTTAAAATGGAATCTCATCGTCTAAGTCTTGTGGCGTGCTTTGTTGCGCATCTTCTTGATCGTTATGCTTTCTACTATCCAGCAAAACCAGCTTGCCGTTATAGTTCTGCAATACAATGTCAGTGCTGTACTTTTCCACGCCGTCTTTATCAGTCCATTTGCGCGTTTGTATGGCCCCTTCAATATATAGCTTTGAACCCTTTTTGACGTAGTTACTAATGACGTTAACTAGCGCGTCATTAAACACTGACACACGATGCCATTCTGTGCGGTCTTTACGCTCACCCGTGGCCTTGTCTTTCCACGTTTCAGATGTCGCGATTGACAGGCTGGCAATCTGCTTTCCATCCTGCGTGCTGCGTACCTCGGGGTCTTTGCCTACGTTTCCAATGATTATAGCTTTGTTTACGCTGCTCATACATTTACCCTACGAAACATAGCCGGAACTTCTTGACATTCTGGAAGCTTAGGAGGCAACACAGGTCTATCATTGGTTACGGTATTAACAAACCCATCACCAAACGAAGCGCGGTTGATTTCATTTTGCTCGATACGCATTTTTGCCGCCGCATAACGCCTTGCGCATTCATCAACGGCTAATGCATCATGCTCGTTACTTGTTGCCCGCATCTCTTCAAAATTGACGTTATACAACGCTTTTTTGGTTTCCAGATCATCAAGCGTTTCCGCTTCTTCAAATGCGCTTATGACATTCTTTACAAAAGTATTGCGCAGCGATGCATTTTTAAACACGCTTTTTGCTTCTACTGGTTTTTGCATTGCCTCTGTTGGCATGGTTTCAACTTCCGTTTCATCCAATACACCAAGCCCGCACAGTGACAGCGTAGCCCTGCGCTTGGCTTTCGTTTCGGCCTTCATCATGGCGTTAGCTAAGTTTTCGCCCTTTAAATTGGCAATATTAACCGCTCCCTTTGCCATATCTGTACGGCCCTCACCGTTACGCACTTTCACCGTGACAACATAAACACCTTCACGCTCTGATTCTGTCATTTCTTCAACTGATACGTTGTAAATAGAGCGTAATTGATCTGTACACCCACGCAATGCGTAAAGCGTCATTTTGCCATTAAGCACGATAAACTCTAACGGCTTGGTTAATGGATTCAGACCCACGCTTGCACACACTTGCAAATAATATGCGCTGCGTTCTTCTGGTGTTAGCTTAGATATATCCCCCTTAAGCAATACTGATTCCATTATTGCGCCCTTGTCACGCGATTGTACTACCTGATTCATAAAACCCCCTAATCCTGATTATGTGTTATGTGAAAATTCCTATCGCGCTCAATTTCTAGCTTTTTAAACCAAGCGCGGGTTGCTGGGCTGTAGCGTTGATGTGCTGCTAACCATGATCTAACCTCAAGCTGCTTTTCTTGCAGGGCAATGAAACCCTCTGTGCTGATCTGTATCTGCATATTAATAACCCTTTCTTTCATCGACATAAGCATCTGCTGCATTGCCTGCCAGTTCGTCACCATAACCATCAACAATCCGGTTATAGAAATACTCAAATCGCTTCAGTAATACCGTGTGCATTTCTGATTTCGTATTGCTTGCGGCATAGGCTGAATCGCGTTTCATGTTATTGCACCATGCAGTGACCGTACGTTTTACGTCATCCACACAACCGTACATAGCTATATCCTCATCCGTCCAGCCATCATCCTCGGTGCAAAGATTGAGAGCATCCATATAGCCCTCAAAATCCTCTGATACTGCATCCATAGCGCGGCTGTAAATGTCCTGTACTTCTTCGTTGCTAAGCTCTCGTTCATTTGGATCAATAGACATTATAGTGCCCTCCCAATATAAAATCCTAAAGCGTAGGAAATTTTTGCTGTAATAAAACGTGCGTGACTTTTTGATGAGTAACCCTGTTTGCGAGAATGAACACCATTTGCAAACCACCAAGCGATTGAATATTTATCCATAAGACCTCCGTTATTGATATACACACAATAAGCCGAAAATATCATAAGTCAACATTAAAATAAGATTATAATATTATTTATTTTACTTGACTATTAAGACTCAAATCATATTTAATAGTGCGTATGATAGACACAAACCATAATAACTTAGCCTTGTATATTAAGGAATCAGCCAAAAAGCTTGGGGTTTTCATGATTGAAATTTACCAAGAGGCTGGTATCAGCAACACAAATCACCGTAAATGGGTGGGGGGTGTTAGCCCTAATGTGCGTACCGTATTAAAAATACAAGACGCAGTGGAGAGAATAAAAAAGAAAAAATCGCCAGAAAAAAATTCCGTGCCGATTCGGAAATCCTAGCAAGCTAGGGTGCTTCTTAGTATGGGGTCGAGCCAGCCCTGTGAATCGGTAAAATGGTGCGTTGTTAAAGACCTCCCTGTAGCCGGAGCCGTTTGACAAAGAGCGGTTCCGGTCAGGGGAGAAAAATACGGGGTGGCATGAGTACAGGGAATAAATATAAAAACCGATTTACTGAATGCGATGGAAAGATGTTCCATAGCAAACGCGAGGCAAAGCGTTACAACGACCTGAAGATTATGGAAAAGGCTGGGTTGATTAGAAACCTACAACTCCAAAAGAAGTATGATTTTGTTCTTTCCGGTCTTTCTGCATCTGATCGAAACTATCACAAACCTCTAAAATACACCACGGCATCCGGCAAAGGTAACAGGAACGTTGGCTATATTGCAGACTTTGTTTACGAGCGTTTACACTCAAACGGCTCACATTATGAAATCGTGGTCGAGGATTGCAAGGGATTCCACACCCCTGTGTACAAGCTTAAAAAAGCCCTAATGAAGTGGTTTTATGACATTGATGTGTATGAATCATGAAAACTGTTGCAGCATCGACTCTTAACGTACACAGCCCCAAAAGCGACCCATGCAGAGCCTTGTGGTGCGCGGTGATACAGCAAGCGTTTATGGATGCAGCTTGGCACCCCGTGGAGGGGCAGCATAAAAACACGATTGCACGCGGTATTGATACACGCAGGGCTAGACATTGGTTTATGTTTGCACCGGATGATTTTCGCTTGGTGTGTGAATATGCAGGATTCAACTTTAGTTACGTGCAACGCAAGTATCATGAATCATTTTACAATGGCCTTTTTGAGTCCCAAAAGAAATTAGCACACACACGCGCAACAACACGCGGTGCTCACACTAGAAAAAAGCCTTCATGAATCTAATTGTACCTAACGCCTTTGTGCAACAATACACATTTTACGAGCTATGCGCTCACACTGAGGCCGCTCGCTTCTTAGCAGAAGAAAACGACGACCCGTTTTATTTGCACATGTTTTTAGCCCATGAGCAGGCTATGGAATTATACAAGAAAGCCATAATGAACGAACTTATGTATGAATTCCTTGCAAAAAGGCATTAAATAGCGCGTTTTTGTAAAAAGTTCGCAATGTGTCCACTAGGGGTACCGTAAGTTATCAATAAGATAATAAATCTATTTGATAAAGAACCCGTAAAGATGTATGGTGCGCTAGTTCATTCCTGTGAACGAATTGGTGCAGGCTTGCCCCCACAGCGGCCTGCACCTCAAACATATATGTGGGAGAGCTGTGGGGCTGCTATGGAATATCTGATTATCCCTAATTGGGAAAACCATCAACATTATAAAGACCGTTCACCACCTTGGATAAAGCTATCAACCAGCACATTCCAAGATTATGAATTTGCACGCTTGCAAGATGCTAGCAAGCTGCTAGCGGTTTGCATCTGGACGCTAGCAAGTCGCTACAGCACATCTACAGAAGGGCGTATTCCTTGTGATTTTGAGTTTATAAAAAGGCAGTGTAATTTATCAGATTTTGTTACTATAGATAACTTGCAAGAGCTTATAAATAAAGGGTTTTTAATTAGTGATAGCGTAATGCTAGCAGAATGCAAGCAAGGTGTTAGACCAGAGACATATAGTAAAGAGGCATATAGTAAAGAGACAGAGACAGAGAAGAAACCCCCTACCCCCTTACAGGGGGGTGATGATTTTATTTTACCGTACTGGATTTCTACACAGGTATGGAATGAATTTGTAGAAATGAGGAAAAGGCAAAAAAAGAACCCAACAACCAAAGCCAAGAATCTTGTTGTTAGAGAGCTTGAAAAATTACAATCGCAAGGTCACGACCCTACGGAAGTTTTGGAGCAATCAATACGAAATGGATGGATAGACGTTTACCCAATTAAGGAGAAAAATAATGGAAACCCAGAAGGATTCAGAACAAGGCAGAGAAAAGCAGCATTCGCAGCAAGTGGCCTTGCTGAAGGAAAGAGAGAGCCAACTGCTTACGAAATTATCACCAGCCAAGCGGGAGGAAATAGCCAGCCTATTAGCGAGGCTATCCCTGCATTACTCATTGGGAAACGCGAACCAAACTGAGTTAAAAATGTTAATGGATGATTATTGCGATGATCTTTCAAACATATCATTTTTTGCATTGGAGGCCGCTTGCAGAATGTACAGGCAGGACATTAAAAGCCAGTTTTTTCCAAGGGCTGCAGAGCTTAAGGAATTGGCTGTAAGGGCGGCTGTAAATACAAGACATGAATTACACGTTGTTCGCGAAAAATTGTATTACATTGATACTTCAAGGCAGCTTTCACAGCCAGAGCGTGCTGACCCTGCAACTGTTGATAAAATACTCAAGGGGCTTTATGAAAACTTACGAGTTGACCAGCCAGAAAAAACCGAAATCAAAGAAGCGAAGGCGTTTGACAAGGCGTATTTCGAAGGCAAGTCAGAAGTTAGATCGGCGGATGGTGGGGAAACAGAACAACCCAGTTGATGAATTTGCAAGCACCGGAAAGCAATCACAGCAAGCAATGTTTTACATTTTAACCAGAACGATTAGAGAGCTTGCGAAAGAAAAACAAATAAGCTAGTTTGTAAATTGTCAACATAGAAATGGGGATGTTATGGAAACAACCGATTCAATAAAAAGAACGGCTTATAAAAACCTTCCCGATAAATTCTACAGACAGCACAATGAATTTGCATATGGTGGTATGGAAAAAAGCGGCCTACCTAAGGCAAAGATACGGCATCCGTACTACATTGACAGACTATACGAAAAGGGCGTAATTGACGCATCTCAGCACGTTGCAGCGGTTAAGCTAAGACGCTTCTGGGAAACCATACATAGCAGCATACGTTCATGTTTGAATCTGCAAGACCGTGGCTCAGCATCCACTGAGATTTATGTTGTGGACACTTTCCAGAATGGTGATTTTTATAGACGCATTGCAAGCATGATGGACAAAAAGCACTTTGAGTTTTTGGTGCTGATATGCTGCGAGGATTACACCATGGTACAGGCCGCAAGAAAGCTTAAGCATGATCGCAATAAAGCGCGTGTAATGCTATACACTGGCCTTGATGATTTATCTGATGTGATTTGTGAAATAGCCTGCAAAAGTAAGCTACAAAAATAATCGCTTGCACCAATATGCATGAAATGTTACAATTTAGATAAGATGTTATTTTTGCCCCTACAGCTAAGGCTTAAGGGGTTTTTGTTTTTTAACCCAAAAACTGAGGATTTTATGTCTAAAGGTGGAAAATGTAAGCCAGTCAAGCCAATGGTTTCCGATGCTGGCAAAGCAAAGGGCGGCAAAGGCAAAGGTAAATAACCCAAGGGTTTTGCATGACTAATTCTACATTGCGCTTAAACGCAACGGCTGCTTCTCCCGTAGAGTCGCAAAAAAGCATCACTTCCTATCGTGATCTTGTTTTACACATGCTGAGAGCAGATGGGTTTCACCCTGAGCTTGGCGAGCCTTACGATACAAACGTAAGAAAACTCATTGAAAACGAGGACGGGTCTATCACTATAGAAACCTATCCCCCTGATAGGCACTCACCAGAAAACCCCCCTAGATGGGGTGCCCCTGAAAATCTTTCCCTACGTGAGGAAAGCAAGGGCCGCAGATTAAACCCTGTACACCGCTTTAACATCACGTTAAACGAGCCTGAGTATAACGAGGAAGAGCATAGAAGCATTGAACGCTTTGTGAATATCTACCTGATGCGCTCTTTGAAGCAAACACAGGATATTCTGGCTAACAACCGCGTGACCACATGGCCACACCGTGAAGCAGAAAAGCAGTATATTGATTATATGCGTGAAAAGCTGCTTTCTGAGCAGGCAAAACTTGCCCGCCGCGCACAGACGGTTATTGATGTTGCAACAGAATCAGTAAAGCGCAATGCCTAAGTATAGCGCACCTGAGGAGAAATTCTACGACGAAGCCAAGATACGCTTTGGTAGCACTCCAAAGGCAATACTGGCATTCCCATTACAGACAATGGAGCCTGAGCGATTTGCAAAGGACATAGCCCCAAAGATCATTCACCGCATTATATCGCATGTGGGTGGTGAAATGGACGTACACGCATATAGCCAGCAAGAGGCTTTTATGGAAAGCCAGCAGGCAGGTATAGGCCATGTCATGACACTGTTCTTTATTGCCATATTCAGCAAGAAGAACCCCAAGAAGGCATTAGACCGTTTATGCTGGAATGAATCAAACCAGCAATGCGGTTATGATGATGTATGGTCGCTATGGCGTGCTTATAAGTTGAAACAAGGTGTAACATCACACTAGCAAAGTTTAAGCAATGAACCCAGATGTGCAGTATATACAGCGCAAAGGCAAGTACGGCGGAACACTGAATATGTGGCCTAAAGGCGTATCGGGAAACCCCAAAGGAAGGGCTAAGGGGCAAAAGACATTCAAGACGCTGCTTAATGAAATGCTGGATATGAAAACACAGCATGAAGGTGAGAGTGTTACGAAGAAAGAAAAGCTAACACATGTTTTGATAAGCAAGGGCATGGAAGGAAACTTACAGGCCATTACTGAAATCATGGATAGACTTGACGGAACACCAGATAGCACAGGAAACAATGAGCTTATTGAATCTCTTGGAGCCGAAGGAATTGGACTTATTGCTGAACTCGCCACTCGCCTTGCAGAGCGTAAGCGACAGCTTGAACAAGCTCAACAGTCAGGTGATAGCGCAAACGAAACTCAAGAATTACAAGCCCTATCCGAAACAAATACAGTTCCACACAGCGGGGAGTAAATACCGCGAACGCTTGTTAATGGCTGGCAACCAGCTAGGCAAGTCATTGTCTGCATCGGCTGAATCCGCTATGCACTCTACAGGCCTTTATCCTGATTGGTGGGAGGGTCGAAGAATCCCTAAACATAACCGCGCATGGGTGGCATCACCTACGTCACTCACAACACGCGATACAGCGCAGCGTTTATTGCTTGGCCTCCCCGGTCAATATGGGACTGGTTACATACCGAAAGAGAAAATCCTAGATGTGAAGAATGCGCGGGGCGTACCGGATGCGGTTGACCGTGTAGATATACTTCATGCAGACTATGATGTAAGTTACATCTATTTCAAATCATACGAACAAGGCCGCGAGAAATGGCAGGCAGAAACCATTGATTATATCTGGTTTGATGAGGAGCCTCCCCCTGAGATATACACCGAAGGGTTAACGCGAACTAATGCAACGCACGGCTTTGTCTTTATGACGTTCACCCCATTACTGGGTATGTCGCAGGTAGTGCATCGGTTCTTAATGGAGCCTAGCCCTGATCGTGACGTAACGCGGATGGATATATCAGACGCGCTTCACTATACGGAAGAGCAGCGCAATCAAATTATTAACAGTTACCCCGTACATGAACGTGAAGCTAGGGCGCATGGCGTGCCTATGCTTGGTTCTGGTAAGGTATTCCCGATTGCAGAAGAAGTTATATTCGTTGAACCGTTCAAGATACCGGATGCATGGCCTAAGATAGTAGGGCTGGACTTTGGGTGGGAGCATCCTACTGCTGCTGCTTGGTTAGCGTGGAACCGCGATACTGATACGATTTACATATACGACACTTACCGTGTTAAAGAACAAACCCCCTTATTTCATGCTGCTAGTATTAAGTCTAAGGGTGATTATCCTGTAGCATGGCCTCATGACGGATTGCAGCACGATAAGGGGTCAGGGCAAACGCTGCGCGATATGTACGCAAAGCACGGCTTAAAGATGTTGCCTGACAGGGCTACGTTCGAGGACGGAAGCAATGGATTGGAGGCAGGAATTGCTCAAATGCTAGAGCGTATGCAGACTGGCCGTTTCAAAGTATTCAATCACTTGTCAGATTGGCGTGATGAATTCAGACAATACCACCGCAAGGATGGGTTAATAGTTAAATTGAACGACGATATTATGAGCGCAACGCGCTACGCGATGATGATGCTGCGACATGCATCAAGCAAAACAACCGCATTCGATTATAGGGCTTTTTATAACAGATGATAAAACTGAATGATGACACCGCAATTATCAAATACGCAAGCGAGTGCATAAGAAGGTTTACTAACGCCCCGAATACAAGGCAATGGCGCAATACGATATTAAAGAATGGTTATTTACTGGTTGCTAGTAGCCAGTGGGAAGAGAAAGAATATAACGAGCGCAAAGCGGATGGATTGCCAACGCTTACGATTAACCGGACTGCCCCTGTTATTGATGCAATTGCTGGCTTTGAAACGCAGAATCGCGCAGAGGTTACGTACTCACCACGCGCCAAGCAAGACGAACAAATAACGCAGATTATTGAGCTAGGTGTAAACTGCATTGAAGATAACTGCTACGCTGGCTTTCATGATTCTGAATCCTTTAAGGATATGTTAATTTGTGGTGTGGGTGGTACGAATACCTATATTTCATATGATGAAAATCCTGACGGTGATGCGCAGATGCGCCGTGTATTCCCCGGATACTTAGGATGGGAACCAACATCACGCGCAAAGAACATCCTTGATAGTAACTTTGTGTTTGAAGCAAAGCTGTTATCGCCTGAAAGATTTGCGGAAGAAGTTGGCGAAGAAAACGGCTCAATTTCTAACATGTCTATCCCTGAAAATGACTTCATAGAATTCTTTGGTGGGTATCGTTCGGCTGCTTATCAACGCCCTAGAATTATATTTGAGTTTCAGTGGCGGCAGAAAGAAACCTTCTACCGTGTACGCAATCCGTTCATGGGGCAGGAAAACAATCAGTTCGCTATGATTTACATGAACGAGGCGATGAATGATTATGGGATTGATCCGCAGCTTGATTCATTCTCAATGCGTCCGGCAATGTTCAATAAGCTCAAGAAGGACATTGAGGGCTTTGGTGGTCAATTAGAATACCAAAAGCACAAGAAGTTTGTGTATTATCGCGCTATCATTGGCGGCAACAAGGTTATATCTAAGTCAGAAAACTACACACAAGATGCATTTAGTATCCTGTTCATGACTGGTAAGTTTGACGAAGCAAACCAGTTTTACTATGGCGTATGTCGTTCATTGCAAGACCCGCAGCAGGTGTATAACCGCACAATCAGCAACCTGATGACGCATCAAGAAACCGCCGCGCTTGGTGGGTATGATATTGAAGAAGATGCGGTGCATGATCTGAATGCGTTTAGGGATACAGCGCGTAAGGCTCGATTCCTTACGGTGTTTAAGCCGGGTTCATTAGCTGCACAAAAAGCCCGTCCTAAACAATATGGCGGTTTACCTGAAAGCATACCTCAGGCATTTTCGATTAGTGATACATCGTTCATGTCTGTTTCAGGTGTGACAATGGACTTTATGGGGATGTCTGATAGCGCACCACAGCAGGCTGCGACTTTATACGAAGCCAAAGTGCGTCAAGGGATGACTATCCTTGCGCCATACTTTGATGCCAAACGCTTTAAGATGCAAAAGCAGGGTAAGCTGTACATATCATTGCTTGGTATCTTGCTTGAGAATAACCCATATTTTGCTACCCGCTTCTTGCCTAAAGACGCACAAATTAATATTCAATCATTAGTGGATGGTATCGCTGCTGAGTATGACGTACAGGTAGAGCAGTCACCACAGACGCAGAATGAGCGTCAGAAGATATTTGAGAAGTTCCTCGACCTCGCAGCTAAAGACCCTAAATTCATTGGCCTTGCTTTAGAATACGCGCCGTTCAATAAAGAGCAGCTTGACCAAGCGCGCCAATTAATGATGCCTCCTCCCCCTCCACAGCCTGACCCTATGACGCAGCGGTTACTGGCAGCGGAAGCATCAAGCAAAGAAGCAAGCGCGGCGAAACAATTGGCCGATGCTGACAAGACTAAAGCTGAAACGATGGAAAAACTGAAAGCCATTCAAACGCCGGAAGTTGCAGAAACTCAGGCAGACCGCATGAAGCTTGCGGAAATGCTTGGCAATATTGAGCTTAAAGAGCGCGAAATGGATAATAAAGAAGCGCAGATGCTATCTGATAATGCGTTCCGTAACCGAGAAATGAACGCACGCGAAAAAGAACTAGCAATTAAAGAGGCTAATTCAGAAATTGAACGTGAGAAAACACGCATTGAAGCGGCTAGAATGTTAGCGGATGCAATGGCACCTAAAACCGCATTTGGAACTGCCCCTGTATCTCCTGAAGATGTTGGCATGATTCAGGAAGTATTGACGGGTAAGACTGTTAAGAAGGTCACGCAAGAAGATATGAAGCCAGTGCTGGAAGGTTTGGCAAAGCTGCTTGAATCTACGCAGTCAGATAGCTCAAAGCGCATTGAATCGCTTGAAAGCACCATCAAAGAGTTGCGCAACAAGCCTGAGCCTAAGCTTAAGGAGCGCGATGATGCGCCAATGTTTGCCGCAATCACCAGTATTGCAGGGAGTGTGGGTAAACTAGCTGATTCACAGAATAAAATTGTAGATAAGCTCAAAGAGATTTCACAACCACAAGTCATCATTCAAAAGCAGGAAGTCAAAGAAAAACCTGAAAAAGAAGATGATGATGAAATTGAATACGAGATTGAAAAAATCAAAGACCCTCTCACAGGTGAACTCAAGGGCATGAAGAAAACCAGAAAGAGAAAGGGATGATAAATGGCATTATACCATGCGTTTACCAATAACATCCCCAATGCTACTGGTACGCTCACGGTATGGAATGGCGCGACAACAGCAACTGTTGCGGCAACCGATATTGTCAGGCCAACAGATTGGAACAGCCAGCACATTCAGCAGGTAACGCTATCTGGCCACGTAGCTGGTAACAGCACGCTATCCGGCACGAACATTATTTATGAGGGTGGTCATAACATTACATTATCTGGCACCAGCAACACGATTATATTCAGCGTTCACGGCGGCGGCGGCGGTGGCGGTGGTGATGGTGGCAATGTTCTAGCCGCTGGCACTCAGACAGCCAACACAACTGGCACAGTGCTGTTTAGCAATGCCAATAATGTCACGTTCGGGATGAACAACTCCAGTGTGATGACTGCATCGGCGAGCTTTCCGGCGCAGTCTGTGCAACCAGCGATTCAATCAATCAGTGGTGGTACAACCCGCATTACCACTGGTGAGGTGGTTTTTAGCAACTCCAACGGCATGAGCTTTGGGGTAAATGGAAATACCATCACAGGCTCGCACAATGGAATCACTAGTCAATCCGTACAGACACAAAATCTCGTATCGGTACTTGGCAGCACAGGCAATATCAGCTTTGCCAACTCTAACGGCATTACGTTTGGTGGCAATGCTTCTACTGTAACTGCAAGCCATAACGGACTAACGTCGCAAAGCAACCAAGCATTAAGCGCATCAAACGGAAGTTTTACGTTTCAGACGCTAAATTTTAGTAATGCCAACAACGTGACATTTGGCACAAGTGCCGGTGGCATTATGACTGCATCGGTCAATGCTCAGTCAGTGCAAACGCAGAATTTAGTATCCGTGCAAGGAAGCACTGGGAACATATCGTTTAGTAATTCAAACGGTGTAACTTTCGGATTTAACGCATCGACTATCACTGCTTCGCATAATGGTTTAACAAGCCAAAGCAATCAGGCTTTTAGCGCATCGGGCGGCTCAAGTGCGTTTCAGACATTAAACTTTGCTAACAGCAACGGGTTAACCTTTAGCAATAGCAACGGCTCAGTAGTAGCAAGCTACACCGTACCGACGCAAACAAATCAAACCATTGGTGGCTACGCGGTAGGTAACACTACAGGTGCAAGTTCGAGCTCTACCGTTGACGCCCGTAGCTTCTCCATACAAGGGGCGGGGGCGGCATCGGTGGGCTTTACCAATGGCTCGTGGGTGGTATCGGCTCCAAACGCAGCGGCAGGCAATGTGACATTCAGCGCTGGTACAACGAGCAATGGGCTTGCTAACGTAGTATTTAGCAACTCAAACAACGTGTCATTTGGATTGAACGGCTCTACCATTACGGCAAGCGCAGGGGGTGGTGGTGCAGGAGCAACGCAATCAACCTTCTGGTATCCGCAAGACAGGCTAATCACGGCTATTTCTGCCCCTGTGAATGGTTCAATGTCAGTACAGTTATTACTTGCTGATGCAAACTATTCAGCCACTAGAATGGGAATCTTGGCGTCAATGTCGCCAATTTCTAGTGCTGATAACCGGACATTTAGCTTTGTGTATTCGCATTGGTGCGGGATTTATACGAATAATGCAGGCACGTTATCAAGTGTTTCTAGTGCATCAATCGCTACTACGCTTGGAACTTGGTCGTCAAATGCCACAAACAGCGCGAACTCCAAGCGTATACTGACAATGCCGTTCAATGTGAATTTAACAGAGGGATTGTACTACATAGCTAACATATTATCATTCCGCGCTATCTCTACTTCAACCAGCTCTCAAACGGTTGCAGCTATGAACATGACGCTGGACGGTGGTGCGTTCCTTACGCAGAATAACTATGCACTTATGGGTGTGGGAACTAATGCTACTGTCAACGAGTTCTTTACTGGGCAGGGCATTTACTTAACTACGACAAGCGCCGTTCCTGCGACGATTAACCTAACCGGAATGGCTGCAACCGGAACTAACCCCGCAAGGGCTAATATTGCATTAATGTTTAGAGCATAGGAGATTTATGGCTAGAGCAACTATCGTACAAACTATCAAACGCAGTGATGAAACTGCAGACCCTAATGTTGTTTCGGCTATTTACACAGGCCTTGCAATGTGGAATAACGAATTAGGTCAGCCGATTCAGGAAGATATTGAGTTCAATGTGATGTTTAATTTGAACGCAACTGCAGACCAGATTGAAGTCGCAATCCGTAACGCTGCTAAGAAACGCTCGGAAGAAGTAAGCGGCCAGACTTGGCAGAATAACGATATTTACCAACCAAACATCCGCAGGGGTTAATGGAACCGCAAATTATATCAGACTATGCAATGGGTCGACATAATATCGACCTGAATAAAACCATAAGCCGCCTTGATAAAGAATGTGCTTATAAAGACCTGTCATGCGTGATGATAGTGCCGGGATTTGGTACAGTACCAACGATGGTAGTCGCATCATGGTTATCACTATATGCTCCGCCTAATCAGAAGTTTTGCCGCTTGTTTCCTATTGGTATGGAAGTGGGTGACGCTTACAGTAAGTGCATTGAATCTATCCTTGCGCATCCTGATTTAGGCAAGTGGAAGTACATTGTGACGATGGAGCATGACAACACCCCGCAACCTGACGGGCTTGTAAGATTACTCGCTCAAATGGAAGCGCACCCAGAATATGCTTGCATAGGCGGCCTATATTATACGAAGGGTTTTGCCGGACAACCTCAGATATGGGGCGACCCTAAAGACCCTGTTATGAATTTTAGACCGCAAACGCCTATTCCTAACACGCTGCAAGAGTGCAACGGAACTGGAATGGGGTTTAATGTATTTCGCATGGATATGTTTAGAGATGATAAACTTCGCAAGCCTTGGTTTAAAACCTGCGCAAGTCAAACCGATGGTATTTTTACACAGGACTTATATTTTTGGATGGATGCTAGAAAACACGGATACAGGTGCGCTATAGATACATCAGTGTTAGTCGGGCACTTTGATTCAACCACGGGGGAAAATTGGTAATATGAAATTAGACCTAGGCGCAGGAAAGAACAAAAAAGAAGGTTTTATAGGTGTGGATTCAATCGCGTTTGAAGGTGTGGATATTGTTCACGACCTCACGCAAACACCTTGGCCTTTTGAAGATAATTCTGTTGATGAAATACACGCTTCGCACTTTGTAGAGCATCTCACAGCACCACAGCGTATTGCGTTTGTAAATGAGTGTTATCGTATTCTTAAAGATGGTGCTAAATGTACGATTATCACCCCACACTGGGCATCTACCCGCGCTTATGGTGACTTAACCCACCAATGGCCGCCTGTATGTGAAATGTGGTATTACTATTTAAACAAAGAGTGGAGAGCGATTAACGCACCTCACAATCAAGATTATCAATGCAATTTTGATGCATCATGGGGTTACTCAATGCACCCTGAGCTTTTGACGCGCACTCCCGAACATCAAACTCGCGCACTAGCGTTTTACAAAGAAGCGGCGCAGGATTTACACGCAACTATTATTAAAAAGAAACCTGAATGACAACGGCCTTTCAGCCCAACGCGCTACAGCCTAATGCGTTTCAGATTGACCCGCCAATACCAAGCACACCACCTGCGATTGCGTCAATAGTAAATCGCTATGGCCGCGTACCACAGGCTCGCAAGTTAGGAATACCAAACTATATCTATATGATGGAAAAAAACCGCTTGGATGAGGAAGAAATGCTCATTCTTGCTACATTAGACGATTAAAGGAGAAAACAATGGCAGTATCTAGCTTTATATCAATAAACTACCCAATTTATCCGCGTCCTGAATATGTAAACGCAGTTGCTATGGCTACTGCCACAGCAGAAAACATACCTGTACCAGCAGGAGCAACACACGTTTTAATAAGTGGGTCAGGAAATTTCCTTGTAAATTTCTTTGGTACGGCATCCTCTCCGGGCGACACAACGGATGGCACGGCTTCATTCTATTGTGCAACACAAAAAGAATATTGGTTCTCTCTTGAACCAAGAACAGACGGAACACCCATAGCAAACATTAGTGTGATTCCCGTTACTAGTGCAACTGTCACGGCGGCTTTTTACAAAAAGAACTGATTTTAACAACAAAAGAGGATTTGAATGACTGAAACCACTGGTTTTCTGAAACCCGCAGATATTCGCGCTAAAGCGGATGCTGCATTTAACCAGCCCAAAGTAGAGGCATCTGAACAGCCACAACCTGTTAACGATGCACCGCAGGAAATTGCACAAGAACAGGTTACAGAAGCCCCTCAAGATGGTGAGGTTGAACAACCAATTGAACAGGCAGCGCAGCCTAAGCCTAAAACGCCATACATCCCCAAGCCCCGCGTGGATGAGATGGTGCAGAAAGCGCGAGAAGAAGGTGCTTTGACAGCTAAGCAGGAAGCCGAACAGTTGCGCCAACAAAACCTAGCAATGGCGCAGTATATTCAGCAGAATATGCAAAAAGCAGCACCTAAAAGCGAACCTGAAATTGACACTAGCAAGTATCTTGATGATGAGCTTGCTAAGGAAGTGTTTGCAATCAAGAAAGAAAACGAGCAGCTACGCAATCAGTTAGGCCAGATTGTTCAAACCACTAGCGCAGATAAGACTTTTGGTCGTATGGAACAAATCGAAACCGCATTTGCAGCGCAGAATCCTGATTACTCACAGGCCGTTCAGCATGTGATTGCATTGTATCCAAGTCAGGATATGGGTGCAAAAACGGTATGGGATATTGCAACGACAGCATTGAAAGAGAATAAAAACCCCGCCGCAGAGCTTTATGCTTTTGCAAAGAAAGCGGGATTTGCTGCTAAGCCAGCAGTTATAAAGAATTCACCTAATCTTGCAGCGATTAACCGCAATGCGGATAAAGCGAGAAGCATAGGTGATATATCGTCGGACGTACCAACCACAGACGCACCAGCTTATGATTATAAAAAGCTGGTAGGCCGTCAAGGTTTGAGCGACCCGAAAAAGATACGCGAACTTGCTACTAAAATTGGCAATCGCGCAGGCAACCTCGTCTAATCCACGACACGGATTTATTGCCTTTTAATACACCGTTAGTCCACGACACGGACATTTCGCATGTTCAGCGCGATAGCTGGCACTTCCACATATTTCATCAACATATTTTAGCTAGGGGATTCCTATGGCTTCCACACAATTTTTAACGGGCGATCCGCAGACAGTTAAGGTCTGGGCTGATTCGCTCTACTATGACGCAGTCAGCGACAAGACGCTGGTGGGTCAACTTATTTCTAACGGTATTCTGGTTAACAAAGAAGAACTTAACAAAGGCGCGGGCGATCAGATTAAGATTGACCTTGCTGGCCGTATTATCAGCAAAGGCTCTATCGGTATGCAGCCTGTCACTGGTAACGAAGTTGCGCTCTCTTTCTATCAGGACACCATCGACATCAACGGGCTTCGTATTGCGGTGAATATACCTAATACCGGGACCATTGATGCACAGCGTGTTAAGTTTGACCTTCCAGATACAAGCTATGAAATGCTGCGTAACTGGTATTCAGACCGCATGACGCTTTCCGCCATGAACCAGCTTGCAGGCTACACTGCAACATCTATTTCTTGGGATGGGCTGACCTATACTGGAACTGACCGTATAGAGTTGACTGGTATGCAGACCGCCGTTGCACCGACTGGTACTAACCGTATCATTCGTGCAAATGGCCTTGCAACTGACCAAGCAGTAGCAGCAGATGCAACTGCAACCTTCAAACTGTCGCTAATTGACGATGCTGTATCGGCTGCAAATAAAAACCAGCCAACGGGTCGTTATATTGGACAGCTTGCAGGTGGTAACATCAAGTATCATTGCTACGTGCATGTTGACCAGTTCAAGCAGATTGTTCAGGACACCACCGCGCCTCAGCAGTTCCGCGAGATCATGCTTGCTAAAATCGCAAGCGGTCAGACGAACGCTGCATTGATTGGTCAGTCGCTTGAATACAATCAGACCTTGATTGTCGCAACCGACAAGATTCCAAACGGTGTAAACTCAGGCACTTCCGCAGCAGAAGCAAACGCACGCCGCGCCGTATTTACGGGCCGTGACGCTGGTTCTATTGCGTTTGGTATGGGTTATTCGGCTGGTGGCGAAACTACTCCGGGCTTCTCGTTCTATGAGGATATTCTGGATGGTGGTGCTTACCGTCAAATCACTGCTTCGTGTGTGCATGGTATTAAAAAGCACACGTTTAACAGTGTGGACAATGGCACTATCGTTTTAACCACTTACGTTGCTTAAGGAGATAGTCACATGCCTAATTTTAATGGAACCGCACTTGCTCCAGCACCTTTTGTTGCTGGCACAGTGCAAAGCGTAGTTGGTTCGGTCACTTGGGGTTCCACCCTAGCGTCTGCTGATACGTTTACTTTCACTAACTTACTGCCTGCAAACCCAGTAGAGCCTATTGCGGTTTCTATATGGGGTTCTGAGCCAGACACTAACGCATCGCCAACCGCAACGCTTGTTTTTGGTAACTCAGATTCCGCAAACGGTTATCTGACTTCTAAAACAGCAGGCGGCGCAGTGCAGCAGTATAGAGTAGATGGTGATGGTGCATTGCTTGGAACGCTCGTTTCAAACCGTACTCTCATTGGTTTGCTTGGTGGCACAATGGGTACTGGCTCGGCAGCAGGCACGCTGTACGTCAAAGTTGACTACGTTTGCCAGAATCACCAGTAAGGAGTAATTTGAATGGCGACTTTAGGGCAAATGAAAACCCGCTTATTAGCGGAAATCAATCGTTCGTCAGCGGCGGATATAACCGCCGTTACGAATGCCCTATTGTCTGCCATTCGATATTATCAGGGGAGGCCTTTCTGGTTCTTGGAGGTATCCAGCACTTTAACAGTGACGGATAACACAAGCGATGTAAGCCTCCCCGCTAATTTTCAGCAGCTTGTCTGCTTGCGTAACGCTTACAATGGTACGGATTATGGTGATGGTTACGGCTTCGATGAGGTTACATTTCGTGAGTTGCAAAACGTCTGGAAACAAGTGGCACCCACGCAAAGACAATTCAGCAAATGGGCATTGTTTGGTACTAAGATTTATACGGACTCCCTCGCCAACGGTGCGCAAACCCTCAAGATAGATTACATTAAAGGCGATACCACGCTACCAAGCGGCGATAGCGACACTTCTGTAATGTTTGAAGAGGCGCAGGACATGATTCGCTACCGCTCGCTAATCATGCTGTATCAGGATTATCTGCACGATACGGATAGCCCTATGGTGGATAGATATCAGCAAGAAGTTATACGCTGGGAAAACAATTTAACCAGCCGTAGCAATACCCGCATGCAAACGATGAGAATAATGTGACCACAGCAACCAAGCGCATTCCGATACCTATCATTGGGCAGTGTCAGCCTAATAGTTCATGGTCTGTAGATAATAGCGGCATTGATTACCTTGGAAACAGCACCAGCGCATACGGATTTGAAGGCAATAAAGTCCTGAATATGGATAAATGCTTTGTTCGTGCGGGTAAAATATATAGTTCGTTTGGATTCGTACAGCTTTATACAGGATTCACAGGCGTTCCATCCACGCAAATGCTGTATCAATATAATGCAACGTCATTTCGGTTAATGACCGGAACTAACACAAGATTATATGCGGATAATATAAACATCACACCGCTACAAACCAGCACCACTGCAATTGCAAACAGTATAGATACGACAAACGGGCTTGCCACGATTGTTGTGGATGCAGTGGCTCACGGGCAGGCGGTAGGTGACCGTGTAAAAATAAACGGATCAACGGACGTTGGCGGTATTCTGGCTGCAAACATCAACAAAGAACATATCATCACGGCTATTACGACTGACACTTTCACGGTGAACACCGGAACGAATGCGACATCGACCGTATCAAATGGCGGTGGCGGAGCGATAACGTATCAAAAACAGATAGCGGCTGGAACTGCTATGGGTGTGATTGATGCTAGAATATGGTCAATGGATACGTTTGGAAACCTGCTTATTCTAACGCCCGGTAATCAAACGGGTGTATATAAATGGGATGGGGACACAGCAATAGCACCAACGGCATTAACTAACGCACCAACCGCAGTTGATTATGTATTTGTACATAATAATATTATTTGCACACTTGGCGCAGGTGGGCAGCGCAACCGATTCAAAACTTGCTCGCGTGGCAATGAAACGCTTTGGGATGTGACCGCAACAGGTTCAACCGCGTATGAAGATGACATAGAGGGTGCAAGTCGCCTGATTAGTGGAATATCCGGCGATGGGTTTGCTTTGGTATGGTCGCTGAATAAATGTTACCGACTGGACTATAAAGGCACCCCCGATATATGGGGAGAGCCTGAGACAATCATGCAGGCCGATGGTATTGCATCCCCTATGGCTCGATGCTCTATTGAAAACGTCATATACTGGTCAGGCATCAATAACTGGTACGCCTATGACGGGTCTGCAATTATTCCACTACCCACGGATGATTTCATGCAGCAAATGGCATCCGTTCCAATTAGAACATACAGGTTCTTTGTTAGCCTGATTCCTATGCCAATGCTCGATCAGGTTTGGTTTATGTATTCCAACGCTGGAACCGCAATAAGTAGAGTGGCAATATTTAATTACAAAGAAGCACAGTTTGCATTTTCTCGTTATGAGTTCAGCGCAGGTCTAAATCCTTATGCTTCCACTCAAACGGGAGTGCGTGGGTATTTTGCGCATAGCTCTAATGGCCGCGTCTATCAAATCAATGCAACACAATTAGACTCGGCAGCCGCAAACAATACATTGATTTATCAAACCCCCTTTAATGCGGTGGGTGATGGTGATTTCAATATGGAAATTGAAGGGTTAGAGCTTCACACAAATCGCGCTTTTGATTCTGAATTAACCATTAAGTTAATAACCACAGACACATATACACCAACGACATCTAGCGGAAACTTCACCACCACCACTTATACAGGCGATGATGTGGTTAATAATTACTTAGAAGTGAAGAAAACAGCGCGTTATCGTTCATGGCGTTTTGAGTATGACTTAATTAACGGTGCGTCACAGTACGATGATGTTTTTATATCTAAACTCGTTGAACATGTACGCAAGGCAACTGAACGATGAGAAACCTCCCTCGACTTAGTGGCAACACCATAGAAGCGGTGATTGCATGGGTTAAGGGTGTTCAGGGCGAAAGGCTTGGTGACGTTGCGGAAGTCAACCAGCTTGTAAAGCAGGCGGGGTTTTTTAGGCAGCTACAAAGCTTTATTACATCCGTTGGCAATATTGGCGGTGGTGAGGATGATTTAATTTCCTACACACTAGCCCCTGCGACATTTACGGCATCCGGTCAGTACTACGAATTAGAAGGCGTAATCACGACAGCCGCTAATGCCAATAACAAGCGGTTACGTGTTAAGTTTGGCGCAACGACTATTTACGACTCCGGCGCGGTCGCTTCTAATAATGAAACAATAGCGTTTAAATTCCGCGTGGTTCGCACTGGCACAAGTACACAAATCAGCACACTAACAATAACCAGTGCATCAACGCTGATTCCTACACGCGCAGTTTACACCGCAACAACAGAAAATGAGCAGGCCGCCATAGTGTTTAAATGCACAGGCGAGGCTACAGCCGATAACGACATCGTGCAGCGTATGCTCACGGTAAAATGGTTTGATTCATTAATTTAACAAGAGGTTTATATGCTTGGAAGCATCCTAAGCGCAGGAGCGTCACTTATTGGCGGCCTTGCGGGTGGTAAAAAGTCTGGCACCGGAACGCAATTAACGCCGTTTCAATCATTGCCTAGCGAGGTGCAGGATACGTATTTAAATACATTCCTGCCTGACGTGCAGGCTAACTACGCCAAGGAGTTCAACCCCTTTCCCATGAAGCGCGTGGCAAACCCAATGGATGACCCATTTGGAAACACAGCCGCTTACGAATGGCAACAGTACAGTGACCAGATGGGCGGTTTGTTTTCCCCGTTTGGCTTACAGGAAGAGAAAAAACCAGAAGCTACAAACCCAGATGAAATCCCTGCAAGCATCAAGGATGTGCTTAACACGATATTGATGAGTCAGCTTAAACAATCTGGTGCAAATGACTGGATGGGACGCGTGCGCAATGTCAATGACAGCCCGCAAGATGATTATAATAGAGAGCTAAACGCCATTATTCAGACGCACTCAAACTTTGGTGCTGCTGATGATGTAATGAAGGCCTTAGACCTCCCTAAGCTCATGGCTGCAAAACCTAGTGAATATAGCAGTAATTTAGAAAAGGCCTCCAAAACCGCATCTGAGGCAATGCGTAAATATCTTCTAAGTGTGAGGTAATCAATGTATTGGACACAGCAAAACGGCCAATGGGTTCCGGGGAACGCCTCAAACTGGCAGGCAATGGGGGATGCACCACCCGTCGCAACGGTAACGCCAACATATAGCGCACCATCTACCCCATCTTATTCCACCCCTGTTCCAGAACAAAAGCGCGCAACCGACCAGCCAGTTATGGTCAATCCCGGTGCTCCACCACAGATAGGCTTGCAAGATAACTGGGGGCCAAATATATTTTCGCAAAGCAACCCTCCCCCAAGCTATTCAACGCCTATTGCACAGGCTGGTGCTGCTGTAGCCCCGCCTGCACCCGCCAGTCAGCCGCAATCTTTATGGAATGTTCAAAGCGCAACAGAGATAGGTCGTAAACTTGGATTGCTTGGCGCAAATGAAATAGCGCAAGGCGGTTTGTTAAATACCCGCGTGCAGGCATCCGACCCTAAAATGCAAGAAATGTTTAATAAAATTGCTCTATCTATGCAACAAGGACAGCAGCCAGACTGGTCTACAATTGGCCTTGGCGGGGTTATGCCTATTGGACAAGAACCTCTTAATCCTTGGGAAAAAGAGGGCCTTTCTGCATTAGCTCAGGGTACAACCGCACAAAATGAATTACTGCAAAAAGCGAATGATTTATACGCACAGATTAGCCAGCAGCTAAACAAAGCGTCTACGCCAATGTCTGATAGCGATTTTAACGCTTTGCTTGCAAGGTATCAAAATCCCTATCAACAGCAGGTGGTTAATCAGTCTATTGAATCCATCCGCCGCGATGCAGACAATGCACGCGCAAGGCTAATGGCTGGTTCGGCTGCGTTTGGTAGTAGCTCGCAAGACAGGCAATTATCCGAACTTGAACGCAGCACGCAGGATGCAGTAGCACGCGCAACATCTGGATTAAATTATGAAGGATTCAATAATCTGGTAAGCACTATTGAAAACCGTCAAAACTCAGACCGCAGCGGCGCGTTACAAGCGGCAAGCACTGGATTAGGTGCGGCTTCTGGCATTGCGAATTTAGGACAAACATTACGCGAAAACACTATTGCGGATATTATGTCTAAGATTGGCGCGGGTGGGTATGTACGCGATTACAACCAGCAGCTTGCAGATAAAATTAGTGGTGAATATGGCCGTAAAGAGGGGTATGATAGCCAAAAATTGCAGGAGCTTATGTCTTTGCTTAGCGCGTTTAAAGAAGGTCAAACGACCATTCCAGCGGAACCAAACAGCGCAAGCAATTGGGCAGATAAATTAGGGGCTTTAGGTGGTGGGCTTAACTCATTAGCGGGGTTGTTAAAATAATGGCAAGCATAGCAGAAATCATGCAAGGATTTGCACAAGGCGTAAATAGCTACGGGCAAAACGACCCTTATTTTATGGTGCGTCAATCGCAGCGTATGGGTGAGCCTATTAATCTAGCGCAAGCACAGCAAATGCTTAGCCAACGCCAAGAGCAACAGCAACAAGCCGCGCTTCAACAGGCATTACCACAAATTGCAGGCTCTATTGATTACACCGACCCTAACAAAGCACTTGCACAGCTTGTTTCAATGGGGATTGACCAAAGCCTTGCAATTGCGATGGTTAAGAATGCAATGGAGCAACAGAAATCACAAGCGCAAACGCAAATGATGCAAGGCGTTATGGGTGATTCCGGCGGTGGCGCAACACTTGATAAACTCAAACAGTTACCCGATGAGAAACTGCGTATTTTAGCAAACATGGATTCTCCGTTAGCGCCAGCAGCAAAGGCAATCCTTGACCAAAAAGAGGCCGACCTAAAAGTCGCTAATCAGGAAGGATTAAAAGACGATAGAGCATTAATTAGAGAGGAAAGAAAACAACTCACCCTTGATAAGGACGTTCAAAACTTTGCTAAGCGATTAGACGATTCTGGCATGAACGATTTAATGTCTAGTGTGCAAATGTTTAATAATCAAGTGGCTGGTCTTAAGGATTTACCCGGATATGGTCAAACCTACGGACTACCTGATTTTATGGTAAGTGAAGAGGGTAAGGGATTACGTCAAACCGTTGCGGCAATTAGAAATAATATATTGAAGGCGCGAAGCGGTGGCGCAGTAACTCCACAAGAAGCAGAAAGATTTTTAAGCGAGCTTGGTGAGGGTTATCTTAAAGGCGATACCCAGTTATTGCGAGGTGTTGGTAATCTTGAAACAACCCTCAAACAAAAAGTGCAAAACATCCGCGCAGGGTTTGGCGATGATGTTGTTTCAGAATACACTAAGCGAGGCGGTAAGCTGCTTGGCGAGCCAAACGCAACAGACCTTGACGCGCAAGCATTGCAAATGGGTGTATCTCAAGATGAGCTAATGGAATATAAACGCATGAAGGGGTTAAAATAATGCCTTTAAGCCCTGAAAAAATAGCATTACTTGATAATTTATACGGAGTTCAGGCACCTTCACCACCGCCCCCTGCACCATTTACGCCACCCGCTTCAACAATGACACCAATTGGAAAAATAGAAGAGGGCAGTTTTCTAAGCGATGTTGATCGCGCATTAGGGCGTGCGACGAGAATGGGTGTGACGGGAGTGGCAAGTATACTTGATTTGCCAAACATGGTTATGCAGGGCGGTGCTGATATAACATACAGCGGGGGGCGTGCTATTGCTAATGCGCTTGGTGCTGATTTACCACCGCGCCAAGACATAAACCAAACCCTTCCCATGCCTTCGCGTACTGCTGAAAGATTGTTTGATTACGTCACAAAAGGACAATACACACCGCGTAATAAGCTAGAAAAAGCCGTTGACACAGGCGGTCAGTTTCTTGCTTCCGGTGGTGGATATGCAAAAGCGGCTAACATACTACCAGAAATAGCAGCTCTTGCCCCTAGAACTGCAACACAGCTTGCAGGGTTTGGAACGGCTGGATTAGGGCTTGAAGCTGGCAAAGAGATGTTCCCTGACAATCCAGTTGCACAGCTTGGCATGGGCCTATTAGGCGGAATCACACCAGAGGCCACTGTTTCAGTAGCTAGAAACGCGCCTCGCGTAGCACAAAACTTAATGAGCATGGCAACCGGAGTAAATCCGCAAAAGCTGCAATCCTTTGTTGAAGCAGGGATAACACCTAGGCTTGGCGATGTGACGGACACAAACGTCATGAAATCCACGCAAAATGTATTAAAGGAAGTGCCGCTATCATCCGGCGTGATTGTTAAGTCAGAGGAAAACGCGCTGAAACAAGCAACCAATATTTTAAACGATGCGGGATTATCTAACGCTAAGAGCGCAGCACAGGCCGGACAGACCGTAAGCGAGGGGCTTGGTAACTATGTCGCAAAAGGCAAGGAAGTAATTGGCAAGCTATACGATAATTTTGATAAGTTTGTCCCAAAAGATACCCTAGTTGAATCGCGTCCTATTGGGTTTGCCATATCTGAAATAGCTAAAAAGCCTACACCAGAATTGCAATCTATATTTAACAAATCGGAGGCGGGTCGCTTGGTTGGTAATATGATGCGCGATCTAAACTCAGGAAACGGCAAACTTCCCTATGAAGCAATTAAAAACTACCGCACTTTGATAGGAAACAACCTGCAAGATGTAACGATGCTAAAAACAGCAGATAAAGCGGTTTATTCACGCTTATACGGTGCATTGTCTGAAACCATGAAACAAGAAGCGGCAACACGCGGAAAAAGTGCGTTAGATGCGTTTAATCGCGCAAACGCAGTAAACAAAGGTTTTATTGAAAAGGTTGAAAAGCAAATTGACCCATTGATGCGCCGCGATGATGTGCAAGAGCTGTTTAATAAGGTTCTTACAAACTCCAAAATAGGCGGTAAAGCACAAAACGTCATGGGAATGCTCAAACCACAAGACCGTGAAATAGTGCGCGGTTCTCTTATAAAACAAATGGGAGATGATGCTGTAAACGAGTTTGACCCTATACGTTTTGCAACAAAGTACAAAGGGTTAGAGCCAGAAGCGCGTGCAGCTTTAAAATCTGGCCTCAAGCCTGAAACTGCTAAACAGTTTGATGCTGCGATTGATTCGCTTATGCTCATGCGCGACACCAGAAACACTACAAATGCAAGCCGTTCTCTTTACGGTGGATTATCCGCATTATCAGGCGTTGGTGCATGGTTTGACCCTATTAGCACAAGCGGGATTTTAGGGCTTGGCAACGTAACCGCTAGACTTTTCACCAATGACAAGTTTATCAAATGGCTTGCTTATGCACCTAAGGGGCTTGCGAAAAACCCTGTAAAATACATGCAGAAACTAAATGTTATTGCACCTCAAATAGAGCGCAAGCCTAATATGGGCGCACCAAAAGCGATAGAGGTGAAACCAATGGCCCCTGTAGCACTTACACCAGAAAAGATAAAGATTTTGGACGATTTGTATTTTAACAACAAAGGTGCAAACGATGCGAATTCTATTCCTGATAGCCCTACTACTCCCTTTCAAATCAATCAAGGAGAGGAAAACATGACACCACAAATGGAAACCACCATACGCAAAGCTGAGGGTGAACGGTTTAAGGTTTATAAAGACACCGTTGGCAAGCGTACCGTTGGTGTTGGCTTCAATATGGATAGTCCTAATGCGCGTAAGGTGTGGGAAACGGCTGGCATCAAGACCAGTTTTGATGATGTGCTAAATGGTAAAACTCCAATTACAAAAGCGGATTCAGATGCGTTACTTCGTGTCACGATGGAAACGGCTGAGAAAGATGCGCGCAAGTTAGTTCCAAACTTCGATACACACCCTGAAAACGTGCAAAGCGCAATTATTGAAATGTCATTCCAGCTTGGTAAGCCAACGCTATCACAATTCAAGCGTACCCTAAACGCTATCAAAAAAGGGCAGTATGAACTTGCTGCTAAGTTTTTGAAGCAATCCAAATACGCCACGCAGACACCTAATCGCGTGAACCGTATAGCATCAACTTTAACCGCTTAATAAAGGATTAATTATGTCACAATATAAACGAGCTATCTCTCAAGGTACTTTTACTGCTAATGGCGCGACCAGCGTTGTTATTTCTGATAAAAATTTTAACAGCACACAAACCGGTATTGATTTTTCAATGCGCACCGTTGGTGGTACTCCTGCTGGCCATCCTTATGTATTTGCATTTACGAACGGTACAAGTGTTACGGTAAGGGCTGTCGCAGGTGATACGTCTGTTTACAACTATGTAATTTACGCATTTAATTAATAGGTGCGAACATGCCTGAGTCTGAAAAAGTCGTTTCAATAGTCAAGCAAGAACTAGAAAACGCCCTATCTATTGCCGACTTACGCGGCGATATTAAAGTAGTGAAATCTGAACTTGATGGTGTTAGGGAGCAACAGAAATCCCACCACACATCAACACAGGAATCATTCAAAGATTTAGGCGTTAAAATAGACGATCTAACCGCCGTTATGAACAAGGGCAAGGGGGCTTTTGCCGTTGCTCTAATGGCGGCTGGAACGGTTGGAGCGTTAATCAGTAAGGTGCTTGGCTATTTGTTTACCAAAACCATTAACTAACGAGGATATTATGGAAAACGTATTTGAAATTGTCGGAGCCGTTACGATGATTCTTACCGGACTCTACACACTATCGCTGATTATTCCCGGCGATCAGCCAGACAAAACATTAGAAAAGATTCTTGATTTCACCAAGCGATTCAGCAGGAAGTAGTATGGAATGGGCTGTAGCAGGTGCGATTATTTCCGCACTAATTGGCTGGGTAGGGTGGATTCTTACCCGCGATTATAGGGAGTATCGCCGCCTTGAAGATGAAAAGCTAAATGATTTTATCAACGCAGAAAAGGCGCGTCAAAATGAAGCCAAGGAATATGCTGCTCCTCGTGGTAGCGTCAATGACATCATTGATAAGCTGTAGCCCATCGCCAAGGGTAGCAGGGTTTTGTCCGTTACCACTAGTAACTGGTTGTGAGGTAAAATCATGGCTCAAAGCACAGGACAAACCTGATTATGTGGAAGATTGGATATTCAGGCTATCTGCACAGCAAAAGACGATTCGTGCTAATTGCGGCTATCCTGAGCCTGATTCTTGTAAGTAGCTGTAGGCCCGCTCCTTGGGATAAGATTTCACAGCAATACGAATGGGGTAAGGATTAACGACTGTATTTTCTAAGCGGAGGTAGGGTAGATAAATCAGCGTTGCACATTAAATTAATTCCTTTTATTATCTATTCTTCAATTCCAAGATGCAAATACCAGTCGTTGTGTGGTATTTCCTTGGTTTTTCGTATAGCGTTATTATACAAATATGTGTAAGTTATTGTGGATTTTCCCCTTGATAATTCATATCGTTTTCCATGCTGTGCCGGAGTAATATACTTAAAATCATCAGGGTTCACAGAATCGGGGTGTATGCTGATAATTGTAAATTCTGTTTGCATCCAGTCTTTTTGAAAATTTGCATTTTTGTCATGCTCACATATTTTATAATCTAGTTTTATTTTATCACCTACAAAAGCGTCACCTTCAATAAAATGTAAATCAATAATCATTTCTCCTCACTCTTTGCTGCTGCTACGACCGCCTTCATACTTTCACCCTCTCCTTAATAGCCGCAATCGCTGCTTTGGCTTGAGCAGTCCTGTATTCAAATTGTGTATCAAATAAAACCTGCCTCACTACTTCCACCATCTCAGGCGAATCAAGCATAGATAAAATGCGCTTACGTTCGTTATTTTTACTATGTCGTGCAGTTAATACCACAAGCTCACATGTATCTTTTAGCGAATCAACGTGACCCATAGCAGTCTCTTTCATCCGTTCCAGCTCGGCCTCAAGCTTGGTGATGACGGCCATCATTTCATCTGCTGCAAACTGAAAGCGTGACACGGCATTAAGATTTTCAATTCCTGTAGTCTGCGTCCGTTTCTCATCCAACGCCTTCAATCTCGCAACCCTATCGTTCAAATCATTCTGCATCGGTTGGCTCACTATCTGACCTGTGTATTTATTTGTTCTACATTTTGGGCAGTAAATATCTTGCCCAATACCTCCAAAACCTCCTGCCCCTTCTGGTCTGTATCCGCATACATTACATTTTTCCATTGGTTGGCTCCTTAGTTACAATATGCGGCTTAGGTAGCGCGTAAACATCTTTAGAATAAACCACTCCATCACCTAGTATTGACCCCGCCTTTATGGGGGGAATTTGTCCGCGCTCAATTAATCCATCCACAAAATCAATTAGGCGGCATGTAATAATAGCTTCAATTTCTGGCTGCAAAAATTTAAACAATACAGCTCTGATATAGTTACGCATTGCAATCCCCCTCATCCGTCACGCCAGATAGCTTTAGTGCTTCTCGAGCAATGGTCTGTAATCTGACGCTACAAAAATAATCCTCTGATTTTCCCCCTATTGGACTATACGCAATCCTCCGCAAAGCATCCACGGCGGTTGCTAATTCAGCTTGTAGTTTAGCGGTGTAGGCAAACACCTTGCGTTGCACATCATCAACAACATCCTCTGGTATCTCTAAAAATAAGCCACTAAGCGCCTCTATCATGTTATCTTCCAATTCACTCATTCCAAGCCCCCTTCCTTGCGGATTATGTCGATGACGCATTCGACACCATCGTTGAATGATAGGCGCATATCTGTTGCTGGCTGTAAATGCCTTGGAAGCTCTGGCAACCTTGCTGCCTGACACTTCTTCACCAACTCATCAGCAAATGCGCGGCGGGATTCTTGCCATAGCTCCCAGTCGTTCTGAACACTTGTGAAATAATATCTGTCATCAGCACGAGTCATCTGACTAAGTGATAATCTCCTCTCAAACGCAATGCGCGATTCGTCTTTAGGGGCGGTCATAAAATACCTACCGATCTCATGTATTTTCTGCCTAATGCCTGTCCAGTGTTGAACATAACCGCCAAAAACCTGTAGACAACGCCTAATAAAATTAATGGCGCGAATACGAATCCTAACACAAAAAACATTACTTTTTGCAAGGCCTCCAACACCTTCTCATTTATCGTCATACCTTCCCCCCTATGATTCCGCGTGAACGGAGTGCATCAAGCACAATCTTTGCTTTTTCGCGTGGATGCGTTCCATAATCCCAGCCGTTTGCTTGACATTCTGCGATTACGCTCAAAATCTCATCATCCCCCACAGGCTCTATCGCGTTGAGGTATGCCTCAATATATTCACGAACAGCTTCTTTGGTATTACCAAACGTAGAACCTTGATGTCGCGCAATAGCCGCTTCCAGTGCCTTCTCATTTATCGTCATACCCTATCCTCTATGCTTGTGGTGGTTGATAGTTGCAATCCGCATCATCTATGCTGCTGTCACCGCGCACTTTATGTCTATCGCAAAACAAACGATATGGTGTTTGAAATTCCGGCTCTTTAACATTTCCGCATCTACCGCAGCCCTCTTTTGTCTGCACCAGCTTCACGGTAGCTTTATTCTTGCACCCCTCCTGGTCGCAGAAATCGCCTTCACCTGCATACATTGCAAAGCCGTTATCAATCGCATTTAAGTAGGTGTGCGAAAGCAGATGAACGGCAAAATCTAGCGACGTATGCCCATCATTGCGAAATACCAGATTGCCATTGCGGTAAAATTCTGTGTGGTAACTTACGCGCCATTCGCTACCCGATAGTTCCGATTCTTTGTAGCGCGGCACGCAAACAATGCGTATCTCATCAAATGCTGCTGCGTCTGGTTTTATTGCTCTACGTTCTGTCGGCATATCCATAATACTCACTCCTGTTCAGATGGCTGTTGGTGGGGTGCTTCTCCCGTCGGATCGGAGCCGTAAGACCATGCTCACGGACACAGGAACGTGATCGTCATCACTTTTTAGACGTAACCGCCTACCTCGTATCATCTCCGGTGTTTTCACAAGCACCCCATAAATTTTTACTTCTCCTCGTTAGTTTCAGATGGCGGTGCAGGGGGTGCGGGGAGTGGCATCCAGTGGGTAGGCTTGATACCGTCCAGATTATAATCATCAGGATAATCGTGATAATAAAACCCGCTCAGTTCTTCATCCCTAAAATATCCGGCAACAACCTTTTTACCGTCAAATAATAATACGGTGGTGTCTAGTTGGTATTTTGGGAATGTATCAATCGGCATCCACTGCATAACCGCGCTGGTAGCTGCTTGCCATGCCTCCCAACGGGCTTGCTTAATTACTTCTGCGTGTCCATGCACATCTTCGTGGTATCCACCATACCACTTCTCAAAAGCTGCTCTAATCGAGGGGTTAGTCATGTGGGGTGCCTTTCTTGCAATTCATTAACGGTAACAAACGATTTGTTTAACCGGAGAGCCTGACGAATGAGGCTTCCATAACCATTTATTTCTTGCACACGCTCACGCGGCCTTGCCTCACGAACATATATTTGCAACGTAGTTCCATCTGTGTACTGAATGCATGAAAGCTCTATCGGCTTGCGGATAACTTCACGATGCACCACACGCCGTTGGACTGAATGATAACCGCTCCATGTGCCTTCTAAAACGTATCTCATCTACTCCCCCGCTGCTGGTTGTAGTGCTTTTGGTTTGCTAGGAACGGGCATCCAATGCGTAGCCCATGCGTGGTAACTACCCATACCGTTACCTCTACCGTTTCCTGCTATGCCTAACTCAATCCGCTCAGGATTGGTCATCCCCCTATCAGGGCAATATAGTAAAATATCTACTGCCAATGGCGCACTCTCAATCGGCATCCACTGCATAGCCGCACTGGTAGCTGCTTGGTAGCCCCAACTGAATATGTCGTATTCTGTATACGTTGCTCCGTGCGGCTTTGACATACACACGTCAAAAGCGGCTCTAATCGAGGGGTTGGTCATGTGCTTATCCCCCAACCAGCATACAGCTTGTTACTTCTGATTCATCTTTGTTGAACTCAATCTCAAATGTTGCATCCATAAATCCGCCGTCAATATTGCTATCGAATGAATCTTCCAAAGCCGATATTTGTGCCTCCGTATAATCCAAATCAATCAATCGGTTTACCAATTCATTCTTGATATCGTCTTTCAATGCGTCAAAATCTAGCGATATTGTAACTTTCATTTTGTTTGCTCCTTTATGAATTGTAGCCATTGTGTGCAGCGGTGACGAATAATAGGTTCAATCAACTCCATCATAGAATTAACTATTGCTTCAACACCATCGCGCTCAGCATCAGATAATCCTTGCACCTGTTTATTAAGCTCAGTGTTCATCATCTACTCCCCCGCTGCAATCTGTTGGACAATTTTATAAACGCATCTTGCATCCTCTACGGACTTGATTTCGCCGGTGTGGTATTGATACCCAAGCGCATTCGATAATTTTCCGTAAATATGACCACGCTTGAACCTTTTGGATTTCCACAATGGGTCTAAGATTTTGTGAATATGCTGCCTAGCGTTGCGTATTTCTTTTGTAGGAATGTTGCCAAGTGGACGTGTAGGATTTCCAGTTTTCCAATGACAACCAACATAGTTTCCGCATCTGTCGCACTTCCAAAAAGGTTTCTGGTATAGGTCAGCACGATGCGGATAGATTTCTTTCCCATCCGTCAGCCGCGCTTCAATATCATTTTTGCATCCGCAGCAATAAATTTTCATTTGCTCACCCCTGATGCTGGTTGTAGTGCTTTGGCTTTGCCGTAGCGATGTTCATTCATTACATATTTATGGATGCGGCATACCCAAGAGTGACCGGTTTCCGGCTCTGGCACCCAATTATCTAAGTCGCAATTGCAACGCATGGTTTCTCTAAGTTGTCGCGCCCTTTGCTTTAATACATCGCTCATACACTATCCTTATTTGTGACTGCTTTGGCTTTGGTGAGGATGGTCCGTATATCGTAAAGTAATTCGCTATCGCCATATTGAGATAAGGCTATTTCAGCGTTAGTAAGTTTGTCCACCAGCTCACACACCAGCCCTGTTAGGGGTTCGTGGCGAGTGTTCATAACCACAAGTAAATCATGCAAATCATTGGATGGGAACTTATAACGGTTTTCGATGCTGTTATATTCAAGGCGCACTACGCTTGATAACCAGTTTCGCAATTCCGTTTGGTCTGCAAATCGTGTCGGCGTTATTTTACTCATGACATCCCCACTTGTTCAATTAAATCAATCACGGCCTCAACTTCCGTTGCACCGCGTCCTACATAAGAATCATAATCGTATGTATCCTCAAATATTGCGCTCCAGTCGCTGTTACGGTCAGGGATAGGCGGATATTCAAAACTGGTTTTGATTGGGCGCGAATTATAATCGTATTTACCATTCTTAACCACCTTAACGCGCTTATTCCAACTAGATACCACGTTTAATTCGCTATTGTGCTGAAAGGATATATTGCATCTTTCACAGCCAACCGAATGCACAGGTGGAGAATAATTAAGCTGTTCGTATACAGGAAGCCTTCCGCAAAACGGACATGGCTTTAACAGCATATGCTTTGGTTCGGCTGTCATTACGCTTCCTCCTTAATCAACACATAACGCCCATGCCAGTTACCACTAGGCAACGGCTCTTTATGTGTAACAATGGTTAATCCTGTATCGCGTAAATCCTTAATACGTGCACCTAGACGAAACCCCGTACCAAAATCATGAAACGTCACGCCTTTGTTCTTTTTCTTCTTGAGTAAGCTCAATACTCGCTGTGTCGATGGATGCATATCACTACCCTATTACGTAAATAGTGACAGAAGCCATAGACACTAACACAGCTATGAATAATACATCTTTAGCAAGATCAATGCGTCTAGCCCTGCGTATGTCTTTGATATTCAGTCTTACGTGTGCTTTCATAAAAACCCCTGTTGTGATTAATTACATCATCACAATAAGACTTTAATCTTACTTGTCAACAACAATAATAAGCTTTTATTCCCCTAATAGCTCTTTTGTTTTCTGTAGGAAATAATCTTCAGTTCCATATCTTTCTTCCCATACACGCCTTGATAT
>Ga0315901_10001248_pt1 | contig 36860 bp, 58 predicted proteins | sample LakEriMetagenome_10_FD_203761 | JGI IMG/M metagenome (GOLD analysis project Ga0315901, IMG submission 203761) | Freshwater fungal communities from buoy surface, Lake Erie, Ohio, United States - Buoy 2 MA116 | ecosystem: Environmental > Aquatic > Freshwater > Lake | place: USA: Lake Erie, Ohio...
CGCTAGACTACAGCGTCAACTGGTCCGGCTGGCTTGGCTCTGACACCATTGCAAGCGTCTCTAACGTCGTCACCGGCCTCAGCATATCCAATGCCAGCAACACGACCACAACGGCAACGTTCCGCCTCTCTGGAAGCATCTCTGGTTGGCTGGAACACCGTATCACCACAGCAGGCGGGCGCACCAAGGAGTTGCTGATCCTGCTGGAGGTGTCTGGGTATCCGGTGAAGGACGATTATGGGCTCCGCATCCGCGCCTAAGTTGCGGGTTTTTGGTTTGAGGCAGACGAATTGACGCCTCTACACTACGCGAGATAGCAAATGAGCCTCACACAGCAGCAAGAGCGCTTCTGCCAGCTCATAGCGCAGGGCAAGAACCAGACCGACGCCTACATGGAAGCAGGCTACAAAGCCAAGGATGCTATCGTGGCCAAAGCCGCTGCAAGCCGCCTGTTTGCTAATGTTAACATTGCTAACAGGGTGCAAGAGCTTCGCCAGTCCGTAGCGGGTGAAGCCGAAGTCACGCTGAAATGGCTTCAGGACAAAGCCAAGGAATTGCTGATCGAAGCGCAAGCCGCTGGCCAGTACGCCGCTGCAAACGGCTCCCTCAAAGAACTGGGCATTCTGACCGGATTCCGCGTTGAGAAGTCTGACCGCACGAACCGCACCGTAGAGGATACGAGTGACCTGACCCGTGATGAACTTTACCGTATCGCCAGAGGAAGCCGCGAAGGAACTGCTGCGCCGGGAATTGGCCAAGGACAGCTTAATTGACTTCACGCGCTACACGTACCGCGACTATCGCCCGGCGCCGCATCACAGGCTGATTGCTGAGAAGCTGGAAGCGGTAGAGCGCGGCGAAATCAAGCGGCTCATGATCTTCATGCCGCCGCGCCACGGAAAGAGCGAGCTGGCATCGATCCGCTTTCCGGCTTGGTTCCTTGGGCGCAACCCCACGCGGTCAATTATCGCCGCAAGCTATAACAGCGACCTAGCCGGAGACTTTGGTTACAAGGTGCGCGAAGTGGTCAGGAAGAACCATTTCAGCAACGTGTTTGATGGTGTTGGGCTGGCAAAGGACAGCCAGGCGGCAAACAGGTGGCGGCTCAACACTGGCGGATCGTATGTGTCGGCAGGTGTGGGCACAGCGGTTACGGGGCGCGGCGCTGACGTTCTGTTGATTGATGACCCGTTCAAGGACCGCGAGGAAGCCGAAAGCGAGACAATGCGGGAGAAGGTGTATCGCTGGTACACTTCGACAGCCTACACCCGCTTGGAAGGCGACCTGACTGAAGAAGAACTTGAAGACGACGACATCTGGCGGGACTTTGAGGCACAGGTAGAGACAGGGCAGGCCGAGCCGTTTGAAGGCGCCGTGGTGGTCATTCAAACCCGCTGGCATGAAGACGACCTGTCAGGCCGCTTGCTGGAAGCCGAAGCCAAAGGCGGCGATCAATGGGAAAAGCTGATCCTGCCCGCAATCATGAGCAACGGCGAAGCGCTGTGGCCTCAGAAGTACCCGCTGAACCGCCTGCAAAAGATCAAGGCAGCGATTGGCCCGCGTGACTGGGCTTCACTGTATCAGCAAGAGCCAGCGCCCGACGACGGTACGTTCTTCCTGAAAGCCTGGTTCAAACGCCACGAAAACCCGCCTGAGCGCTGCCACGTTTACATGACCAGCGACTACGCGGTGACCGAGGGTGACGGCGATTACACCGAACACGCCATCTGGGGCGTAGATGGCACTGGCCGCATCTTCCAGCTTGACTGGTGGCATGGCCAGACCGCTTCGGACGAGTGGATCGAACAGAAGCTGCACATGATCCGCAAGTGGAAGCCCATCTGTGCGTTTGGCGAAGCCGGTGTGATCCAGAAAGCAATCGAGCCGATGCTGAAACGCCGCATGACCGAGACATCGACGCGCTGCCGCATGGAATGGCTGCCAAGCATTCACGACAAGGCGACCCGTGCCCGTGCGTTCCAGAGCCGGGCTGCAATGGGCGAGGTTTCATTACTGGACGATGAGAGGGGAGAGCGCGTGTTGAAACAGTTGTTAGCCTTCCCAGCCGGTAAGCATGACGACGCTGTAGACGTGTGCTCGATGATGGGCCTTGCGCTGGACATGGCGCACCCGGCCATTGTGCCGCTCGCCCAGCCCAAGCCGCAAGCGTTCAGCGATTACCGCGCCAAGGCGCCAGACGGGGATAGTTGGCGGGTATGATTGCGGGCAAGCCTCAGACAGAGAAATACGGCGGGCCTGATCCGGTGAACAGCGAGTTCGCCGGGAAGGACATTGCGACCTACAAGAAGTGGGTGCGCCAAGCCGAGGACGCGCACAACGAGGCGCGCAAGCTGTCTCACCGTGACCGCGACTGGTACGACAACTACAATGACACGCAATGGGACGAGCGCGAAAAGCAAATCCTGATGCGGCGCGGCCAGCCGATTGTCACCATGAACCGCATCAAGCGAAAGGTGAACTTCCTGTGCGGTATCGAGCAGAAGGCGCGCTCTGATCCGAAAGCCTTTGCCCGCAAGCCGGGGAACGAGGAACAGGCCCAGGTTGCCACGGACGTCCTTGACTACATCGAGAACACGATCCGCTTTGACAAGATCGCCTCGTCCTCGTTCAAGTGCCTCGCCATTGAAGGCATAGCGGCCATCGACATCTGTTACGAGAAAGGCGAAGGCGCGTTTGGCATTGTCGGCAAGGAAATCGACTTTGACCAGTTCTTCTATGACCCGCGCTCGCGCCGTGCTGACTTCTCCGACGCCCGGTATCTGGGGTATCACAACTGGTACGACCTTGAAGACGCGCTGGCGCTGTTCCCGGACAACCCGGACGCTGAGGCCGCGCTCAAAGGCTCGCTGACGGGCGACACGACGGACGAAGGCTATGACGACAAGCCCCGGTTCCGCTGGGGTGATGAAGACCGGCAGCGGGTCCGTGTGGCGTGTATCTACTGGCGCGCTCCTGATGGCGTCTGGAACTATGCGTATTTCTCTGGCGGCGGTGTGCTGGACGAAGGCGAGAGCAAGTACGTCGATGACAAAGGCGTGCCCACATGCCCCATCATTGCAGCGTCTGCTTATGTGACCCGCGAGAACGAGCGGTACGGCGTTGTGCGCGACATGATCGGGCCTCAGTCCGAGATGAACTATCGCCGGTCGATGTCGCTGTTCCTGATTAAGAACCGCCGCATCTGGTCCAAGGCTGGCGTCTTCCCGCCGGACACGAACCCGAAGGAAGAAGTAGCACGGGCTGACGCGCACCTGATTGCGAACGGGGAATATGGTACGGATTGGGGGTTCATTGAAAGCCAGGCCGAGGTTTCACAGAACTTCGAGCTGCTTCAGGACGCGAAAAACGAGATTGACGCGCAGGGTCCGAACGCTGGACTTCAAGGGCGCGGCGTTGAGAACCAGTCAGGCCGGGCCATCCTTGCCCAGCAGAACGCGGGCCTCGCTGAAGAAAACACGCTCTACGACACGCACAATGACTGGAAGCTGCGTGTCTACCGCGCATTCTGGGCTAGGGCGAAGCAGTTCTGGACCGAGCCCATGTTCCTGCGGATCTCGGATGACGAGGCACCGGAAGGCGCACGGTTCACGCCGGTCAACCAGCCGATGATGCCGGGCCAAATGCAACCGGGCCAGCCAATGCCGGCGCAAGCCCCTCCGATGGGCGGTGTGCCGGGGATGGGGATGCCGGGTCAGATGCCGCCGCAGATGCCCCAGATGCCGCCCCAGATGGGCAATGTGATGCCCATGCCGATGGGTATGCCTCCGATGCAGCCCCCTGTGCAAAACGCGCTCGCTGAAATGGATGTGGACATCATCATTGAAGCCGCTCCGGACATGATCACGCTGCAGCATGAGCAGTTCGAGCAACTGACCGCGATGGTACAGGCCGGGGTTCCGATCCCGCCGGATGTGCTGATCGAGGCCAGCCAGCTCCGCAACAAGAAGCAGCTTGCCGAGAAGCTGGACGCAGGAATGCAGCTCCAGCAAGCCCAGCAGCAATTGCAGGAAATGCAGAAGCAGCTTCAGCAGGCACAGGCCGAATTGCAGAAGGCGCAGATGCCCAAGCCGGAAGCTATCAACCCGCTGGACATGGCACGCGCTCAGGACCTCGCCCGCAAGGCTGACAGAGACGATGCGCTGGCGCAGGCCACGATACGCGACACAGACGCAGGCATTGCCCTGAAGGCCGCTCAGGCCACGCAGGCGCAGGCCAGTGCTTACAAAGCGGTAGAGGACGCCAACCGTCCGCCGCCAGCGCCCAAGGCGCCGCCGAAAGGCTGAGTTCACCAGACATGGGCCGCAAGGCCGATAGCGCCGCCGCCGGGCGTACTCGGGCGATTCAGGCCGCCGCTGTTACGGGCGTTTGGAGATGATGATGAGTGGAGAAAAGGACTTTCTTGACGAGTTTGCCGAGCAGGATGCTGCCCTTGAACCCGTTCAACAACCCCGGGAAAACGTGGAGCCCGCTGGAAGCGGATCACTGCGCGGACCCGATGGGAAGTTCGTGCGGAAGGAAGCAGCCGAAAAAGCAACGCAAGCCGAAACGGGCGCAAAAGAAGCTGCCGGAATGCAGCAGATCACCGAGCCGCCGTCGGATGATGAAGAAGGTGCCCAAGTCCCTCTTTCGGTTGTCAAAGCCCTACGCAAGGAACTCCAGGAGCTAAAACGCTCTCAGGGACAGGCAACCCAAACGCAACCCAAGGCGCCGGAGTTTACCGGGCCACAGGTCGCATTTGAACAGGACCCGCGTTCTTACCTCGAACAGACGCTGCACGCCCAGAAGATGCAGATGAGCATGTTCATGGCAAGCCAGCAGCATGACGAGGCAACCGTTCGTGAAGCATGGTCAGCCTTTGACGAGGCCTGCCGGAATGACCCGGCGACTTCGGCCTACAGCTACACGCTTCTTCAGCATCCTCACCCGATGGGCGAGCTGGTGAAATGGTACAAGCGCGAACAGCAATTGCAGATGTTGAACGAGGCGGGGTCACTTGAGGCCCTCATTGAACAGCGTCTTCAAGCCATGCAAGGCGGGCAACCGCAGGTCCAGACGCAGGGAAGGCCAAACGTCCCGCCATCATTGGCAGGCACAGGCAAGCCCCGCACTTCAGATGCAACCGGTGAGCCCGCAGACGGCTTCGACGTCCTTTTCAAACGCTAACAACCCCTGAAAGGACAAGGCTATGGCCTATACGACCCCGGCAACGGGCAACATTCTCAAGAAATGGGAGACAGACTACTTTGCGGAATACGTCCGCGAGAGTGGGTTCAATCCCTACATGGGCTCGGGCACGAACTCCCCGTTCGTGGTCAAGAAGCAGCTCATTCAGGGCGGACAGGTTATCACCGTTCCGCTCGTCTCGGCGCTGACCGGCTCCAACGTTGGTACTGGCACGCTGGTTGGTAACGAGGAAAGCCTCGGCAACTACTCGTACGACCTCAAGCCCTACTGGCACCGTTATGCGGTCGCCATCAAGAAGTCCGATGAGCAGAACTCGGTCATCGACCTCCTGAACGCCTCGCGTGACATGCTCAAGGTCCGCGACATGGACGACATGCGGGATAGCATCATCAATGCTCTCTCGTCTGTTGTTGAGGCTTCCAGCTCCTACACCGATGCCCCCGGCCACTCGAAAGAAGTCTTCTTCTCCGAGGCAACCACGGCGCAGAAGAACACATGGACGGCTGCTAACCAGTACCGCATCCTGTTCGGCAACGCTGAGGCCAACTACAACGCCACGTTCGCCACGGGCGCCGGTAACGTTGACACCACGAACGACAAGTTCTCGGTGACGTCGCTGGCCCTCCTGAAGCGCATGGCCAAGCGCCGGTTCCGCATCCAGAAAGGTGACGCGATTGACCTGCCGTCGATCCGCCCGATCCGCACTGGCACGCAGGGCCGCGAGTTCTTCGTGTGCTTTGCTGGCCCCGAGACGTTTGCTGACCTCAAGCTCGACATGCGTACCATCAACCTTGATGGCCGCCCGCGTGACCCGGAAAGCAATCCGATCTTCCAGGACGGTGACCTGATCGTTGACGGCGTTGTGGTCCGGGAAATCCCCGAGATCGGCAACGTTGGCCTTATCGGCAACAGCTCGGCCCGTGTGTACCCGGTCTACTTCACAGGCGCGCAGGCGCTTGGCATTGCGTGGGGTCAGACGACCCGTGCCACGCAGCGCAAGGAAGACGACTTTGGGTTCGTCAAGGGCGTCGGCGTCGAAAGCCTCTGGAGCGCAGAAAAGCTGCGTTACAACGGCATCGACCACGGCATGATCACCGGCTTCTTCGCCGCAACCTGATCCGAACACTGAAGGAGACTAAGCTATGGGCTCTCAAGCTCGTGTGTATCACACAAACCAAATCCACTACCTCCGCAAGGACCTGACGTTTGCCAACACGGGCGTTCAGACGGTTGGCGTTCTTCCGGCGGGGGCAATTGTCGTGTCTGCCGGTGTTGTCGTCTCGACGGCATGGAACTCCGGCACGTCGGATGTTCTGGACATTGGCACGTCTGGCGATGGCGACGGGTTCGCAACGGACCTTTCGCTCCGCACGATTGGCAATATCGTCTGGGACGAACTGGCCACGTCGAACGACCTGTACAGCGCGTCTGAAGTGACGATCACCTGTGAGGCCGCTTCGACGGGCACCACGGCAACTGCCGGTGTGGGCCATGTCTATATCGGCTACATCCCGGCAGCGTGATGACAGACCGTCCTCTCCGCCTTGCCGTGCTTACGCCCAGCCTTACGGGGCAGGTACATATTGAGCATGGCGAGGCGATTGCGGACCTGAGAGTGCAATGCCTCAAGCGGGGCATTGCATTCCGCAGGTTCTACAACAAGGGCTCATCGGTCCTCTGCAAGAACCGCAACGCATTAACGCAATGCGCGGTGGATTTCGGGGCGGACTGGGTGCTCTGGGTCGATGATGACATTGCGTTCAAGGCGGAAGACGTGTTCCGGCTGATCGCGCATGACAAGGACATCATTGCGGGCGCCGCACAAAAGCGGACGCACAAATGGGGTGAGCCCGGCGCAATGATGTTTGACGGCGAGCTGAAGCGTGGGCCGGATGGCCTCATCAAGGCAAACCGTGTGGGTACGGGGTTTCTGCTAGTGCGTGGGTCGGTGTTCACTGACCTTGCTGCCTCTGGCCTTGCTCCCGAGTACAAGACCCGTGACGGCGCGCATGGTGATCTGACCATGCGTAAATGGTTCTGGTTCGACGTGGACGCTGAAGGCTATGACGTTGGCGAGGACTATTACTTCTGCAACCAGGCCAAGAAGCTCGACTATGAATGCTGGTGCGATCCTGACGTGAGGCTGTCCCATTTTGAAGGCCTTGTGGAGCACACGCTGAGCCTTGCAGACATCATGCAGGCGATGGAGATGGCTGATGGCAACGCAGGCTGACCTTGTCGCTCGTGTACTGAAGGAACTCTACGTCCTTGAAGGCGGGGCAACGCCGAATGCAACCGATGACGCAACCGTGGATGAAGGCATTGCCGAGGTTCATGCGGAATTGCAGGAACGGCGCATTGCGTATTGGGAACTGACGGACATTCCCGAAGCGGTGATGAGGGGGCTGACCCTCATGGTAGCCGGGAATGTGGGGCGCAGGTTTGTGCCTGACATGAGCGTCGGTGAGTGCGAGCAGATGCGGGAACTCGGGATGAGGCGCATCCGCGAGGTGATCGCGATGCAGCAGGACCACCAGACCGTTCCGCAGAATTACTTTTGAGGTGAGACATGGCAATCCTTCGATACAATGGGCCGCATGACGTACGTGAATTGTGGGGGTTCAGTTTCCCGCGCGGCGCGAGCGTGGAGACCAATGACCCGGACCTGATTGCAAAGGCTATTCGCCTTGACGGGTTTGAGCGCCTGGATGTTGAGCCGGTGCTTGATCCGGCGCCGGAAGACTACCCGGCTTCTCCGGAGCCCGCCGCGTTTGACGAGCTGAAAATCCCGGTGGTGGGTGAGGGGATGTTGCCGGACGGCTGGGAGAAGATGCACTGGAAGCAGCGCGTCAAGCTGGCCAAGGAATTGACTGGCAAGGATTGCGCCAACGGCACAGAGGCCGATGCAGCCCTTAGAGAGGCGCTGGAGCCGCAGTAATGCCCGAAGCCGCGATTGCATCCTCGCATTTCGAGCCCGATGGCTACGGGGATGCGCGGAAGTTCGTCATCAACTATTACGTTGAACCGAACGGGGGCGATCCGCAAAGGCCAGTGCGTCACGTCAACACGCCGGGCAGCCGGATCGTGGATAACGGGACGGTCTTGACCACAAATGTGCGCGGGCTGTTTCAGGCAGATGGGTTTGCAGGTGGTGACGTCGTTGTGCCTGATGGGACGACGGTTCGGCTCTATGATGTGAGTGCTAACACATGGAGCGCCCTGACCGGGTCTCTGACGGGAACGGACAGGGTCAAGGCAGTCTTCGGGGAAGTCCAGGCGGGATTCCTTAGCGGAGGCAGCCTCTTCCAGTCCGGCGGCGCCAGTGTTGCGGCGCTGTCGGACGCGGACTGGGCAACCTTGCTGAGTGACGCAGGCGAGACGGCTTACACGTCGATTGCCACAATGGGCCAGCGGCTCCTTGCGAGCTATGGATCGCGGTTTGCGTTCTCCACAACGCTCCAGTTCAACACGACGACCACGCTGAGCTATTACACCGCAGAATACGCCCCTGACGGGATCGTGGGCCTTGCGGTGATTTCCAACACGTTGATGGTGTTCGGTACGCAGACGATACAGCCGTGGATCGAGACGGGCGACAATGACGATCCGTTCAGCCCTATCGTGGGGCAGGAAATCGACCGTGGCGCGGCTTGCCGTGACAGCATTGTCAAGCTGGACAACACGCTGTTCTTTATCGGGGATGACCTGAGCGTGTACCGACTTAACGGCCTGACGCCTCAGCTATTGAACGCCAATGACCCGTGGGTGAGCCGGTATCTGGCCACTGTCGATCGATCCGACATCGTGTGCAGCGCAATCGAGACCGAGGCGCACAAGTTTTACCTAATCTGGACCCCTCAAAAGTGCATCGCGCTCGATGTTGCAACCGGCGCTTGGCACCTTCGCCAGACCTACGGGTCAGACACTTGGGAATGGGTGTTTCAGGTCACTGTGGACGGCCAGCAGTTTGCAGCACCGGAAGGCAGGACGCTGGTAGAGCTGAGCCGGTCCTACAAGTCTGACCGGATGGCGGATGCCTCGACGTTTGGCACGGAAATCGTGCGGTACTTCTCGGCGCACTTGCCGGTGAACATGGGCAACCAGCCGCTTGGCCAAGTCCGTGTTGAGGGCACAAAGGGCATCGGCCTTGTGAGCGGTCAGGGGTCAAGCCCGCTGCTCTCGATGGCCATCAGCCGGGACAAGGGCAACACGTTCGGGGCGTACCGGGATCGGTCTTTGGGGGCAATTGGTGAATACGGCGCCCGCACGTCATGGGAACAGAACGGACGGGCCATGCCTGAACAGACTGTGCTCCTGTTCCGCCTGAGTGATCCGGTCGGGTTCCTGCCATCCCGTGTGCCAGTGGGTGAGCGATGAGAAACGATCAGTTGGCAGCAGCACGCAGGGTGCAGAACAGGTATCCAGATGTGGCGTTTCGTGCGGTGCCTACGGGGATAGAGGTACGCGGTGTGCTTGTTCCGATCACGGACAACATGAGCCCCGAGGAAGTCCGGCAAGCCTTGGTTATCGAGGTGCTGAATGGCTAAGCGCGTCATCCCTGTGCAGTTTGTGGATTTGGCAACCGGCCAGTTGACGATGGAGGCCATTCGCTACCTCAACGACCTCGACAACGGCGCCAGCGACAGCATCCGTTCGGTGGGCACGATCCTTGCCGGTGTGAACCAGACGCAGCAGGCCATCCTTGATGGCACGCAGCCCCTAGCAGATGTGATCATCTCTGGCACGGGGTCAGTCTCAGGCCAGCTATCGAGCGTGTCCGAAAACGTGGCGGTAGCCGCAACAGCGGCGGCATCAGGCGGGGCATTGTCGGCTTATGTGCTGCCGACATATGCTTACGCTGCCATTGTAGGTGCTGGCACGGCAACGACAAATTCGGTGTCTGTGTTCGCTTCAGGCGGAACTGGGCCGTACACTTACGCATGGGCGAAGAAGTCCGGGCCCGGAACGATTACGGCAAACTCGCCCACGGCAGCAAGCACGGACTTTTCTGGTGTGCTGATTTCCGGGGCGGCACGGTCTCACATCTGGGCTTGTACGGTGACGGACAGCTTGGCGGCAACCGTGGCGGTAGACGTGTCCGTCTACATTGAAAGCGATTCTGGCCTGTAGGGCATAACGGTCGTTGCGACCGAGTAGGAGTTAGAGATGGCGTTTCCTATTGGCATGGTGCTTGGCTCTACAGCCTTGGCAACGATAGGTTCGGCGGTTGCTGGCGGCGCGGCGGCAAGCGCGCAGCGCAAAGCTGCGGAACAGGCTAACCAGCAATTGACGCTCGCCCAAAGGCAGGCGGCTGGATACACCGAGCCTTACCGGAACGCAGGCACGAATGCCCTTGCCCCCCAACAGGCATTGCTAGGCATTGGCGGCGGTGTCGGGGCAAACGGGATGCCGGTCGGATCAACCGACTGGGGCGCATACCTGAAGCAATACGGCCCTGAAATCCAGGCGTTCTACAATCGCTACGGCAAGGCGTTCAAGAAGCTGGGGTCAGACTGGACCGCAGCGGCAGAGCAATACTACAAGCAAGTCGGCCAGATGAAGGGCCACGAAATCCCGAAGGTTGCGGGGCCGGTTGGCTCCGATGGCCAGCCGCTCACACAGCAGCAAATCTCGGATCAGGCTTATCAGACGTTCCTCAACTCGGGTAACAACCGGGCGATGACGGACTTCACCAACGCGGACTTGCAACAGGTTGCGGGTGCGTTCGGGGCTGGCGGAAAATCCCTGTCAGGATCAGCGGTCGGTGCAATGGGCGACCGTCTCGCACGAAACCGATACGGTGCGTACTCGGACTATACCAACGCACTCTCTGGCCTCAGCAGCCAAGGCGCACAGCTTTCGTCAAACCTTGGCGCACAGGGGATGCAGACCGCGCAGCAGATCGGCGCCAACAACATGCAATCGGCAGCGGCACGCGGGTCCAGCTACATGAACACGGCCAATGCGCTTGGAAGTGGCCTGCAAAGTGCGGCAGGGCTTTACGCCTATGGCAAAGGTTCTGGCTGGTTTGAAAAGCCTCCGAGCGTCAGCACAGACGGCTACACGTTTAACCCGATTGGTATGCCGAGGAAGTAAGCCATGTATTTCAACGCCCTTGATACGATACAGGCATTTGAAGCGGGCAGCGCGCGGCGCAAGGAGCGTGAGCGCGAAGTCCAGATGAAAGACTTCGGAAACGCTTTGGCTCAGGGCAATTATGACTCGGCAGCCTCACTCGGGTTCCAGATCGATCCGGCGCTAGGGATGCAGGCCCGGCAATACGGCGAAGGCCAGAACGCTTTGGCGCTGAACAAGCAGATTGCCCCGCTGATGGCGGCTGGCAAATATGACGAGGCAACAACGCTTGCTGCACCGTCTGGCAACCTTGAGCTGATGGCACAGCTCAACCAGTTCAAACAGACCGCAACTGAACAGCAACGCCTAGAAGCGGCGCGCCGCGCTGAGAGCTTCGCCAAGGTCGCCATCAATTACCAAGGCATGTCGCCCGAACAGGCCGCGCAGCGTTGGCAACAGGATATGCCTGCATTGCAGGCCCAAGGGTTCAGCCCTGAGGAACTGGCGCAGTTTGACCCGACTGATCCAAATGACATCAACGACGCGCTATTTGCGGCGCAGACGCTCGGGGATATTATGACCGGGCGCCGCGCTGACGCCGCTGCCAAAACGGAAGCAGAGCGCTGGACAAAAGATTATAACCTTCGCCTGCGTGGTGTGCAGATTGCGGAAGATGAGGCTGAGGCCGCGACAGCAGAGCGCGAGGCGAAGGCTGCCGCAAGTCCAGAAATCAACGTTGACGACGAAGCCTCCTTCCGCCGCGAATACAACTCGATCACCAGCGGGTTCCGCGACGTGCAAGCCTCTTATGGCCGCATCAAAGCGACGGACGCAACAACGCCAGCCGGTCAGCTTTCGCTCGTGTATCAATACATGAAGATGCTGGACCCAGGTTCGACCGTTATGCAGGGCGAGCAGGCCTCTGCCGCCAATGCGCGCGGTGTGCCTGAAGCAACCCGCAACCTTTACAACCAGATCGTTCTCGGAAAGCCGCTTTCTGCCGCTCAAGTGGCAGACTTCACTAATCAGGCTGATCGCCTTTATGCTCGGTCCTTGGAAGATTACGACCAAGCGCGCACGACCTATGAAGGCCTTGCGGGCATGTACGGGTTTGACCCAGAGCGAACGGTCCCAGACCTTGCGACTGGAAGGACCACAGGCACCGTGTTCCAAGGCGGCGCCGTCAACCGCATTCCACAGCCTGCCGTGCAAGAGCTTTTGAGCGATCCTTCGCCGGAAGCCATGCGCGAGTTTGATGAAGTGTTTGGCCGAGGCCAAGCGCAGAAGATCATGCAGCAGCAAGGCCGCGCACCTTCCCGGATCACGTTCTAAGGGGCTTTCATGAGCCGTTTTGCTAAATACGCTGAAGGCCAGACGCAGACGGGCAACCGCTTTGCTCAATATGCTGCCGTTGATCCGAACCGCGAAAACGTGATCAACGAGTACGCCGCTGACATCCAGCGCCGCGTTCAAGGCGGCGCTTATGACCGCGCTGTGGCGTCCCGCTTGCAAGACCCTGCCACGCTTCGCCGCATGGCTGAGATTGAAGCAGAGCGCAACGGCTACCAACCGCCAAAGCAAGACGACAAGCTGGGCCGTCTGGCAACGTTTGCCACGGCATACGGCCAAGGCGGTACGTTCGGGTTTGGCGAGGAAATCTCCGGCGCGGCTGACTTCGTGGGCGGCACGGCAATGGGCATTGCGCGCGGCGAAGGGTTTGGCGCTATCGAGTCCGGCAAGCAGGCGTATTCTGAACGGGTGGCCAAGGACCGCGCCGTTATCAACAAGGCGAAGGCTGACAATCCTTACACCTACATCGCGGGCGAGCTGACCGGCGGTGTCGTTACGACCGCGCCGCTGCCAGTGGGCCTGACGGGCGCAGGTGCCCGCACAACGGCTCAGGTTGGCCTCCAGGCCAGCGCGAAGGGCGACAAGCTGGCAAAGCTGGCTCAGGCATCGACAGGCGCCCGCCAAGCCAGACTGGCTGCAAAATCGGCTGCCCTGAAAGCCAAAGCCGCAAAGCTGGCGCTGCCAGCGCAGAACGTGGGGCAGGCTGTTTCCCGCGCTGGCGGTCGGGTTGCTGAAGCTACCGGCAAGGGAATAGGCTACGGCGCTGCTTATGGTGGCCTGTATGCGGCAGGCACGGCAGAGGGTGGTATCCCCGAGCGTCTGGACGAAGCGGCACAAGGCGCAGCATTTGGCGCAGCGGTGGGCGGTGTTCTTAGCCCGGCGGCGCAGTTTGTTGTGGCCCCGATTGTCGGCAAGGCTGGCTATAGCCTGTTCACCAACGCCGAGAACAAAGCGCTTGATATGATCCTGACCCGCGCCGAGCGGTCGGGCACGTCGTTGCAAAAGGTGCGTGACGATTTCGACCGCTGGCAGAAGTCCGGCGAGGTGCCCGAGACGCTGGCCGAACTGATGGGGCCGAACGAGCGCAGCCTCCTGTCGGCAATGATTACGGTGAACCGTGAAAGCCGGGAACAGGCGGCTAACGTGTTCGTCAACCGTGGCCGGGGCGAGGTGGACCGGCTGGAAGATGCGTTTGCGCGCAGCTTCGGAGCACGGCGCGGTGACTATGCCAAGGCGCAGTCAGAAGCGGCAAGAGCGCGCGTAGAAGACCCGGAACCGCTTTATGCAGCCGCGCACTACGGTAAGAACAAAACCCTCAAACCGCTTGACCCGCAAAAGCAGGCCAGCCTTAACAACATCCTTGCCGACGAAGATGACGTTGGCCGGATCATCAAGGATGCCGCTGCGGACTTGAACCGTATGGGCCACAAAGCAGCCCGCGATGAAGTCCGGATGTATGGCCAAGCCCTTGAAGCAGCCCGGCGCGGTGAAAGGGTGCAAATCCCCAACCTGTCTGTTCAGGCTGCGGACTATATCGAACGTGCCATCAACCAAAGTTACAAGGCTGTCGGCGGCGGATCGGGCGAAATCTCAGGGAGCATTGCGGGCTGGCGTGCGCTTCGCAACAACGTGCGCGCGATTATTGACGATACGGGCATCGGTGACGCGCGGGCAACTGCCGCTGAACGCATCCGGCGCGGCGAATTGCTGGAGGAAGGCTTAGACATCATGAAGCCTTCCGTCGATGTGGACGACGTGAACCGCATCATGCAAGGCATTCCAGATGCAAACATTCCTGCCGCATCAGACGAGGGCCGCAGGGCTTATGGCGTCGGTGCTGCCCGTGCCATTGCAAACGAGCTTCGCAACGCGCCGAACATGGGCGGCTTTGCAGATGCGACCCGCAAAGTTGCCCGCACGCCAGCGCTACGCGACAAGCTGGAAGCCGCGCGTCCGAAGGTGCTCGTCACTGATCCGCAAATCCTGGCCATCCGCAATCGCCTTGCGGCAGGGAAGAAACTCAACAAAAAGCAACAGGCCCGAGTTGATAAGCTGGGGCCGCAGTTTGCTGAAAAAATTGGCTCGGTTCAAACCAAAGCCAACGCTGCGCTAGATGAAGCCATCGAACGTGCATCTAACCGCGCTCAGTTTGGCGTGGACATGGTGGGCAACAGCAAGACCGCGTTCCGTCAGGGTGACGTGACCGATGCGCTGGCTGATGATGGCATCTCCGCACAGATCGGGCAAAGCGTCTCTGACCTGTTGGCAGGCGGCCCGGCGATGGCAGCAAGCCAAGTGGCGCAACGCTTTGGCCGCGACATTGGCCGCGCCATCAGCCAGCCCCGTATCCTTCGCCCGAACATTAACCGGGCGGCTACTGACATCTTGCTTTCGACCGGCGACCAGATTCCGGCGCAAGTGGCCAAGCTGGCTGCGCGTGCTGCGTCTCGCAAAATGGGCCGCATCACGTCGCGCGGCTTGCACCCGCCTGTTGGTGGCGCTCCCCCCACCGCACCGGGCACGCCCCCACGCGGAACCCCCCCCTCCGGTTCTCCCACACCATCCCCCAACGCCCTCGCCCCGCAAGGGCCGATACGGGCGGCTGGGTTTGGTGGCTTTGGAAACCCAAGCCCGTGGAAAGCTGAAAACATCGAGGGCTTTGTTGACGCTCAGATCAAGCTCGCAAAGCCCAAGCGTATTGAACGCGCTGCTACGCCGGAAGAATGGCAGGCGGCGGTTGAAAACGCGCAAGACCTGATGGAGCGGTTCGGCAAACGCGGTGATGTGCCCGGCCAGCGCCCGCAAAACCGCAGCACGGACAACCTCACCAATCCAGATGCGCGCCGGGCTTACCTCTGGGAAGACTTGGCCGCCGCTCAACTTCGCAGTCAGGGCCTTGACCCTGATCCGGTGTTCATGCCGCTTGTTGCCCGTCGCCAATCCAACGCAGAGCGCGCAGTTCCGAACAAGGCAAGCCAAGCAGCCCGCGACATGGCTAACCGCCTGTCAGGCACCGGAGACACGCCGCGCGAGGCTATTGTAAACCGGATGCGGAACGGCAATCCGGATGCGCCGCCGCCGATTGAGCGAACGGCAACGCAGGACGAATACCAAGCCGCATGGGAGATGGCACGCGAACAGCTTGTCGCTGGCAGGGGTCAGGCAGGATACACGCGCCGCGATGTTGAGAACCGTGCTGACGAACTGCTTAAGGGCATTGGTCTTGATGGTAGCGAGTTCTCAGTAACGACCCGCCAAGGCGGCACGGAGAACGTGACAGCGCTTCAGCCTCGCTATGATCAGCCTCCGAAGACCAGCGGTATTGGCGCCCTCCGAGGCGACCTCGGCAACGCCCTAGCAGGCGCAGGCATTGGCGCATTTGGCCCGGCAGACAGCAACGAGGAGCGGCTTCGGAACATTGGAATTGGCCTTGGTGTTGGCCTCACTCCAGGCGCGATCCGCGTTGCCCGCAATGCGCTCTCGTCTGGTGGCCGCACAGTTGGTGTCCCTAAATCCGGCGCTGACTGGGGCAAGGTCAAGCAATACAACGGTCAGTCTGTTGAGTCCGCAACATTTGGACCAGAAAATCGCGGATTGGAATTGACCATCGGCAAGGACGGTGAGGTGGCGTTTACCCTCTATCGCCAGTCAGTGCGCCCCGGCGATCCGTCTACGGAGGGCGCTCAGGAGCTTCGTCAGTCCATTAGCAAGGTCATCATGGCCTTGCGGGAACACGCACAAAGCGGACGCGCGAAACCGTACTATACATTCAAGGCAAACGAGCCGAAAAAAGCTGACATTTACCGAAAGCTCTTGGCCCGCGAAACCGGCGATGATCTGCGGTCATACGAAACGGCAGACGGCACATTCGTTATCACACGAAAGCCAAAGTCTGACGTTGAAAGAAAGTTCGGGCCTGTCCGCACAGTCGCAATCGGCGCGGATGATGTGGCGACGGCTGGCGTAGGAGGCCCGCGTAAGCCCCGCGCTCCGAAAATGGACAAGCAGGCCCGCGCCATTGAGGAAAGCGTTCGCAAGATTGCAGAGCAAATTAACGCCAAAGGCATCCAGCCAACGCCGCAACAGCCTGAAATGCGAGTAGGCAAAGGCATCGCCAAGCTGGCTGGCATTAAGGACAATCCGGCAATGTCCATGCGCGTTGCCGAAGACATGCTAAAAGCCGGACGTTCACCAGAGGAAATCTGGGAGGCAACTAACCGCGTGCCAATCAAAATCGAGGGTCGCACAATCCTCACGCGCGCCCCAGGCAAGAACCCCGAAGACGTGCAAGCCGCGTTCTGGCAGGAAATGGCAAAGCCCTACAGCAAGCGCGCCGATTGGGCGAAGACTGGCACCGAAGGCATCTGGCCTATGGGTCCGAACAGCGTAGCGCGCAAGCCTGTGGATGACCGTCTTGAAGTCGCCAGAAAAGCCATTGGAAGAAATTCTGAAACCGTCCCTATCCGCGACATCTGGGAAGAGACGGGAATCGTTGTTGTTTTGAAGGACGAAGCCGGGCAGATTGTTATTCCCCGGAAAGGCGCCGCAAGCGTAACTGGATGGGAGCCGGTGGCCTTGATGGACGGCAAGCAATACAAAAGCCTTGACGAAGCGTTTTTTGAGCTGTGGCAAATCTCTGCAATGCCGCGCGCTAAGCAGCCAGAATGGTATCGCAACACCTTTACCGAGCCGCTGGACACAGAAAACCTTCGCAAGGTCAGCCCACGCGAAAAGATGGCACGAGACGCGGGCGCCGAAATTCTTAAGCGCCCTCGCGTCTACGGCCTGACCGGCGGCGCAATCCTTGGAGGCGGCGCGGTGGTTGCCTCAAAAGCTGAAATCGACCGACGTCAGAAGAAGAACGCGCTCGCGCAATAACCGACAATGACAATCAACGGAATGCAGAGAGCCGCCATGCGGAACACTCTGCCCATCATTTCAATCTGAATCTGGTCCACAAAGGAGCCCTCCCATGGAAGAAGAAATCATTGCCGCACTCGAAGCCCTTATGCAAGCCAATGGCCTGGAGTGGACGCTTGAATTTTTGAACGCTGGCCTTCAGGAAACCGGACAGGGCGGCGAAATGCCCCCCGAGCCTGAGATGATGTCCCCCGGCGGTCCTTCTGCGATGCCCCCAATGGGCAAGCGCAACGCACTCGCGCAATAGCGCGCCCCACTTTCCCCAAAAATTGAAACGCAAGGAGGCTGCCTCATGGCTGTTGGCATCGCATACGGCTGGCAGGTCGAGAACTCGTCTGGCACACCTGTGTCAGGCGCAAAGGTGTTCTTCAAGATCAAGGGCACGTCTACCAACGCCACGACGTACACGGACAGCGCGCTGACCGTTCCGGCAGCTAACCCGGTTCAAGCAGACGCGGCAGGGTGGTTTGCGACGTATATTTCTCCGACGGTCAACTATGACATCCAGATCAAGTCTGCCGATGAAAGCATCACGTATCAGTCCACGAGCGTCAGCCCCTCCGCAACCGGCTCGCAGCCCGTAGATGCTACCCTGACAGCGCTTGCGGGGCTTGGGCTTGAGAACCGCAAGCTGATCCGGGGCACCGGAGGGGATACGGCGGAAAATGTGTTTTCGGGCGATTTGTTTGAGGTTAATAATGCTCGGGATTTTGGGGCAACGGGAGATGGCGTAACCATAGACACTGCGGATTGGCTTTTGTTTCAAGCCGCTGCTGCAACCGGCGTGGGGTATGTGCCAGTTGGTGAATATTTAATTGGACAGGTCGGAATACCAGATGGCGGATTCATTTTCGGGGCTGGTTCTAACGTCACGTCACTTGTGCGGCAAGCGGCTGGCAATTTCCTTAACGCTCCAACCGCACAAAACGTTCACGTAAGTGGCCTAACGCTTGATTTGAAGCGCAGCGTCAATGGATGGTCCGGCCACGGCATATCAAGCGTAGCAAGTGATTCGACATTTGAGCACTTGCGCGTCCTTGATTTTGGCTCCGACCTAATTACGGGCGGCGGGAGCGGCGTGCTTGTGGTCAAGCCGACCTCTGGAGCAAAGCCAGAGCGCGTCCGGTTGATGAATAGCAACTTTGTAAGTGATCCAACCTGCGACAGGTCGTATGGTTGGATTTTCTCGGAGGTGGACTTTTCTTTCGCATCCAACCTTTATTCGCGCCATGCGGTTGGCTACGCGCACGAACTGAAGGATGATAGCCGGTTCAATGTGATGATCGGACTTATCGGTCATGACAGCAATTGGTGCCTTGCCTATGGCCAGGAGACGGTTGGCGTAGACGGCTGTGACATGAACGTTGCGGTTGGGGTTATAGCTGCATCATGTGACGGCGGATATTTGGTTGGCGAAGGTTTCGGAAACGTTCTCGTAGGTTTGGTGTCCAGTGAGACCGACAGCCCTGGCCGTGAAGTAACCAAAAACGCAATCCGCTATGAAAACGGGGCCACTCAAAATATAACTATCGGAGCAGTTTCTCTTGGCGCGGGTGTGACCCAAACGGTTCGCCACACAGATTCCGATCAGAATTACACATCTGTCGCAGCGCATGACAGCGCCACGGTTCTTGCTCGCTTTGACGGCACGAGCGAAGGCAACTTTGTTGACGTTTTGCATCCGGGGCCGACCAACTCAATCTTGAGCCGAATTGTCTACGGAGATGTAACAACGCTTCGAGGCGCGACGGCTAACGTGGTGCATTGCCAAGCCTCGGGCGAGCGTGTCGGCACAATTTCCGGCTTCTTTCGGGATGTAGTTGGCACTTCTACTGCGACACACAGCAGCAGTCATTTCTGGCGTTATGATAGTGAACAGCTCGCATTCCACGCTTTCGGTATTCCCGGCGCTAACGGGGATGAGGCTGGCATAGTTGTAAACATTAACGGAACATCTCGTCAGGGGCAGTTTTCGTATGCAAAGGCGACATCAGGCGCGAATGACTTCTGGTTGCTGCGTGTAAACGCGACAGACGTACTGAGATTTTTTTCATCGGTCGCGCGGCCACAAACTGACAACACGTATGATTTTGGGTCTTCTAGTTTCCGGTATCGGCGCACGCATTCGACAGAATTTAGACCCGGCGGGGGTGCTGTAATTTGGACATCTGGGGCTGGAACGCCAGAGGGTGCGGTCACCGCGCCGGTTGGCTCCCTATACACTGACACGAGCGGGGGCGCTGGAACGACGCTTTACGTGAAAGAAACCGGCACTGGAAACACGGGATGGGCGGCGAAATGAAACAGCAGATACGCTCACGCTTGAGGGCTCCCTTGTCAAAATGTGTTCGGTAGCGTGATGCTCACCAAGCGCGCCGGAGAGTTTGAAGCCAAGTGCGACGTGTGCGGACGGAAAGAGACGCTGTACGCCAATGATTTTGCCGATGCGTGGCACGAACTGAAGCGCAAGGCGTGGGCCGTCCGGCGCAAGGCGCATCCCATCATCCATATCTGCCCCGAATGTCCTGTGGAGGTATCCCATGCAAGAGCAAATTGACGCCATCCTTCGCCCGTTCAAGCGGGAAGGATATGACACAGGCGCCGAGTTCAACGGCAAGTTTTGGGAGGTGTGGATTGGAAGCCATGCCGGGGGGCGTGAAGACGGCCTTTCGCTTGCCATTGAACTTGGAAAGAAGGTCCGCGCAGAAACCCGACAGCCCAGAAAACTTCCAATTCCAGAAGCTGTCCCGCCCCAGCCCCTCACCGCGCCTCTGGCAGCAAAGCCAACCCCTCCGGCAACGGACTATGACGCGATCATTGCAGGGCTCAAGGCCCAGCTTGCCGAAGCGCTGGCGAAGGCACCGGAGCCTGTGGAGATACCGGAGTTCCTGCAAGACAATCCGCCTGCTGAACTTGCTGACCTGTTCGACCCAGCCGACACCGCGCCGGAGTCAAACGAAAAGCTGCTTGTCCGCCTGCGTGAAGTGCTGGGCCTGATTGGCTTGGCAGAAGATGCGGGCGGGCGGGCCGCTCCCGAACTGTACCGGCGCAAGGACCGGCTGGAGAGCGGGATACGGTGGAATCGCGGGCGTCTCGCGGAAGTGATCTAACCGAACTGGGGCTGGGAATGGCAGATGATTATCACCGCGTCTTCATGCGGATAGATGGCGAGGAAAAACCCGTCATGGTGTCCACAACGGACTTGAAGATTGGCCTTCAGTCTATGTGGCTGAGCGACATGGACAAGGGCTGGACCCTTCTTGAAAGCCGTTTGCCTGACGTGATGACGCGGGCGATGAAGGCTTACGAGGCCGAGAAAGAAGAAGCAGAACGCAAGCTGAAAGAAAGGCTTGGCGTGACGACTGCAAACCCACTGAAAGCCTTCATCGGGCGCAACTGGGGATGGGTCGCCGCCATAGTCATTCTCGTGATTGTCCTACGGCCTGAACTGGCCGGGCACGCGATCTCTTTCCTGTTCTAGGGGCTGACATGTCATTACCATTCTTAAAGGCTGAGAGCGAGGAAACCGCTACTCAGGCAGCGGCCTTTATTGCCGTATGCATTATCACCGTTGGCCTTGCCACGATGAACGTCATGGGCGTGCTTGCGGGTTCGCAAGGCTCGTCTGTCGGGCAATTGATCATCCGTGTTGCGCTGGCGATTATCGTGTGCGGGGCAGAACTGCTTGGCGCGGTGATTCTGGTGCGCGTCATGCTCGCCCCGAACTGGTGGCGGCGTGCGGCAGGTGCAATCATCATGATCGGCGTAGCGTGGGCGTGTATCCAGAACGGCAAGCGCGCGGTTCATCTGATCTACCCCGAGTTTGCCGAAAGCGCTGCCTTGCTGGAAGCCAAAGCAGGCATCGCCGGGACTGAGGCGGGACTGATCGCAGAGGCGCGTAGCAAGGCCATCGACGCCACGCCGGAAGAGCTTGCGCGGGTGCGAACAGACATTGCCGCGCTGAAAGCCGAACAGCAGCTTATGTCCTCGCAAAGCCCTGAGAAGGTCAAGGAAGCGCAATCGCTCTTGATCGCGCAGGGCAAGTATTTCGGGCGGGTGGACGGGATCAGGGCCGAACTGACCGAAGCTGCCATGCGCTCACGGGGCGAAGAAATCTCCCGTGAGCTAACTAACCTTGGCCTGCGGGAAGAAGCCCTCGCGGCAGGCGCTGTTACAGCGGCGGCAGGTGTAGCGGCTGCGGCGACTAACCCCGCCGTCCTGCAAGCCGATCTGGCAGACCGGGCGCGCAAGGCCCGCGAGGCAACCATCTGGGTGGAAGTCATGCTGTGGGTGTTCGAGCTGGCTCGGACGTTTGGCCTCTGGGCGCTGGTGACAACGATCACGGCAAAGAAAAAATCTGACATCACTGAAAGCATCTCGCCTGACGTTCCTCCCGGCCATGTCCGCATGGAGATGACCGAGGAAGAATGGGCCGAGTACGAACGGGCGATGGAAGTGCATCGCAACATCCAGACCGGCGCAAAGAAGGGCGCCCGCACGAGACGGCAGGGCAACAAGATCGAAGCCGGTGACGAATACTACCGAGACAAGATCGCAGGATGGATGGTGGCCCATAACCAAGGGGTTCCGACTGTCACGATTGCAAACGGCTCGGGGCTGACCTTGGCGCAGATGCGGATGACATATGGCCCGCACATGACCCCCGAGGAACACGCAGCGCTGTTCTTCACAGGCGAGGCGGCAGAACCTGCGCCAGAGCCGGAACCGGAGCCAGAACCAGAAACTCCGGCTACGGATGAACTGGACATTCCGCCCGAACCACTTGAGTATCCTGTGGCGCCCTACGAGCCGCCTGCAAACGACAAACCAGACGACAAGGAAGCTGCGTGATGAGCAAGTGGTACGAGACTTCGCCAGCCGGAATGGAGCTTATCAAGCGCTTCGAAGGCTGTGCCGAGCGCCTGCCTGACGGGCGCCTGAAGGCCTACAAGAAGCCGGGCGACCCGTGGACAATCGGCTGGGGCATCACAGGCGCAATGCCTGACGGTCGCCCTGTCACCGATGGCCTTGTCATCACGCAGCAGGAAGCTGACACCGCTCTGGAATGGTTCGTCCGCAGCGTCTCCGATCCGCTGACCCGCAAGCACTTCAACGCGCAGTCACAGGCCGAGTTCGATGCCCTGTCATCCTGGGTGTTCAACATCAATCAGGGCAAGCTGGAACGCGGCGAGTATTCGCTCCCCGCGCTGGTGAACCTTCGCGCCCGTGACCTCGATGCAGTCATTGCAAAGTGGATACAATACAAAAACCCCGGCACGATCTTCGAGCAGGGCCTCTACCGGCGCCGTCTGGCAGAGCTGTGCATGTTCTTTGGCTGGCCGTGGCACTTCGCCCTAAGCGCCGTCCTGAAACGCGAGAACGGCAACATCGTGGACATGACGCCCCCGGACTATATCCTTGAACTGGCCGAACAAGCCAAACCCATCGCCAGCCTCCCCGATCCGCCAAAGCCCGCAAAGCCGGTTGTCCCGGTCAAGGTCGAGCCGCTGCCGGAAGTCAAACCCGAGCCGCAGATCGGAACAAAACCCATCAGCCCCAAGACGGTCAAACCGGAAGAAGTGCCTTACAAGATCGACCCGAACGCTGGCCTCAAGCCGCTGGAAGAAAGCGAACGCGCCATCGGGTATTTCTGGCAGAACCTCGCCCGCCTGTTCCTGCGCCTGACCGGCCTTGGCACGTTCGGCACCGCAGCGGCGGGTGTGGCCAACGTTGTCCAGTCTGATGCGGTGCTGGGGACCGCTTTGCTGGACCTGACCATTCCGCTGCTGGTGTTCGTCACGGGCATTGTGATTGCGTTCGTGGCCAAACAATACGGCGACTGGAGACGCAAGCGGGGCGAGGAATCGGCATCGCAGGGGATGTACTGATGCCGTTCATGTTCGCCATCTTCGACTTCGCAGAACGCGCTGGCAAAGCTATCTGGGCAAACCCGGTTACACGCTGGATTGCCATCATACTGACCGGCGCTTTCATTCATCGCATCTGGCTTGCCATGCGGGACCGGAAGTTCAAGCGTCAAGCGCGCATCGAGGTGCGTGAAGAGATTACCCAACAGATCGAGGACCACACCAATGAACGTGTTGAAGACGCCCGCGAAGCTGCTCGCAGCACTGACGATCTTAACGCTGAGCAGCTGCGCCAGCTCCGCGCCCGTGATCCAAACAACAGAAGCCGCCTGCCGTGACTGGAAGCCGATCACGTATTCCTATTGCGTGGCCGATAGTTGCACGATTGAAGACCCGCTGAACATTTACGACAGCGAGGAAACCGTTCGCCAGATCGAGCGGGTCAACCTGTATTTCGGTGCCCTATGCCCACAAAAATAACCCGCTCCTCGCGCTACGCACCCAAGCCGCCACACAAGCCGGTCTTTCCCGTTCGCAAGCCTGCGCTCGTAAAAGCCTCAGACGAGGCCCTGGCGCCCATCAACGCCGGGAAGGTCAAGGCGCACTATGTCTCGGCGGCAGGCTTCCACGGCGTAATCTGGCTGCAATACGTGGCCTTCGCTGCGCTGCTGCTGACGGTGCTTGCGGCGGGGTTCTATGTTCACCGCACGCTGGCGCTGGCCGAAGTTGGCGAGATCACCTGCTCAGCCGAAAACTCGATGATGTGGACCATGCCGACGCCGGACAGTGACGTGCCGGTGTTAAACAGTGCGGTGATGAACGCTTGCGCGAAGGCTTACAACCCGCTCGGCTGACGCCCCACGCTCGCCACATTCCCCCCGCACAATCTGAACGCTGACCGGAAGCACCCCAGCCCCACCGGAAAGCGGAGCCCCGCCCGCATTGACCTTCTGGTCGCGTGGGCGGGGCTTTTTGCGTTTCAGCGCATGTTCACGACATTGCGCTCGGCATACTGTTCGCGGCGCTTTGCATTAAGCTGCTCACGGGCATAAGCGGCAGCTTGGTCAAGCCGTTCCTGCCGGGCTTCGATAACCTCGCGGATTTCCCGGCTGGCAGCATACAAGCCGCCCCGGACCAGGAACATCGAAAGCTGGAACAGTCCCGCCCCGATGGCCAGCATCCAGATAGCAGGCGGTTCCTGACCCATCATCTTGATGATGTAGTGGGCAGCATGGACCTGCAACGCGCCGTCGATAATCATGGTCATCAGCACGATGAACATAATGACTGACTGAGCCGGACCGCCTTCGATGGCCTCCCCGTGAGCCCGCGCAAGGCTGATGGGTGTCATGGCCATCAGGAACGCAAACGCCCCTGCCAGGATTGTAAACGTCCAGCGGATTGCCTCAAGGTCGGTTTTGAGATCGACCCAGACGTGATACGATAGCGCAACTGTAGAGATCAGGCCAGATACGACCGTCGCAGCGAACGTGACGATATGGCCCTCTTGAAAGTGATGCACCTTGGCGGGTGCCTTGGGCTTTTTCATGCTGCACCCCGCGCCATTTTCTGAAGCTGGCGGAGCAGCGGCATACAGCGCCAGCGGGTCTGCTCGCATGGGCAATCAAGGATCATGCGAGCGGCGATCCGAACGGCCTGCGTGCCGGTCAGGATTTGCTGGTGGGCGAGGTGGGAAGTCAGGTTGAACATGGTGGGCTCCTGTGTTGGTGCTTATGGGATATCCCATATTTCCTAACAGGTCGTTATGGGATATCAAAATCGCCATGAGCAGAGACCCGAAACAGATTGAAGCCGAGAAGCGCTACGCTCCGAAGCGCTCAAAGAAGCCCGTCAGCTTCCGCCTGGACGACGAGGACATGGCCGCGCTCGACCGGGCGAGGGGTCCGAAGTCGCGGGGCGACTACGTGCTCGGGCTGGTGCTGAAGGCGATCAAGCGCGCATAATGCGCGCCACCCTCCGCCTACGGACAATCCCTAAGGCCTTGAAAAGACTGGTGGGCGATGCAGGGTTCGAACCTGCGACCCCTGCCGTGTGAAGGCAGAGCGCCTGTTCGCCATAGCTGTCATTTCGCATCTTTTGCAGGGGGTTCGGCGCCATCGGTGGTCAATGGTTGCGGCTCTGTTCCGGCAGGACGCGCATTATGCGCATTTTGCAGAAACACGGGGCGGGGCGGCATCATGGCCTCGCGGTCAATTATCAGCCGCTGTAAATAATGAAGCTGCTTTCGGTCGTGCAGGGCCTCGCGGGTTTCTGCCAATTGCTCCGCCAGCTTGCGGAACTCATGCTCAGACCGTGCCTCATGCTTGTCGGCCCAGCGCCGCATGGAAAACACATGGTCCGCCATTTCGCTCTGCACTTCGGCCAGCTCCTTGAGTGGAGCCCAGCCAAGCCATCTCATCAGCGTTTTCATCCCGCAATCCTTCCTGTTATCCCAACCATGTATTCGTCACTGAACCGCGCATAGTGCCGGCGCACGGTGCGCACGTCATCGGACAGAAGCGCAGCCGCCATGTCGAACGTCCCGCCATTGTCCAGCACCCAGCTCGCAGCCGTCCGGCGCAAATCATGGATGCGCACGTCACGCAGCCCAGCCCGGCGCACAGCGGCCCCGAAAGCCTTCTTGATGCTGGTGATCGGCTCCCCCCGCCAATGCACCACAAACGGCCCGTTGCGGTCCAGCATGGCCGTCGAGAGCGTCAGGGCCAGCGGGGCGCTGATCGGCACGTAGGGCGTTCTCCGCTTCGTGGCATTGCCGCCTTGGTAGCGGACCAGCATGTTCTCGGTGTCTATGTCGTCCCATGTCAGTTCCAGGATCGCAGACGCGCGCTGCCCGGTATAGACGGCAAGGGCAAGGAACGTGCGCAGGTGGATCTGCTCAGCGGCTTCATACAGCCGGGCGAACTCAGCGCGCGTCAGGAAGCGCTCACGGGGCGGGGCAGGTGTCGGGGCGTCGATGTGTGGCAACTCCTTCAGCCAGCCTTCCTTGCGGCCCCATTGAAGCGCAGCGCGCAATACACGGGACTGGCGATTGATCGTGCTGTCAGACGCTCCCTCAGCGCGCCGGGACTTGTGGAACATCCGCACACGGGCGCGCGTCAGGCTGGACGGTGAAAGGGGGCCTAGCAAGCGGATAACAGCCTTGGCGTGGTGATGCTCGCCCGGCGCTTCCTCAAGGTATCCCCGGACCAGCATGGCTATATCAAACTCCTGTGGCGGCAGGTCTTGAACCGCCTCGTATTCGGCTAGGAACCGCTCGGCCTGCCAGCGGTCAGTCTCCTTGGAAGAGACGCGACGAGAGCGGCCTTTCTCGGACCAGATGACATACCAGGTGTCTGATCTTCGCCCGTTGATGTTGGGGCGGTCGAGCCTGTATCCTGACATTGAATGAACTCCTCCAGCACTTCCGGCCTGATCCGGATCAGCTTTGGCCCCAGCTTGCAGGTCGATAGTTTACCATCGCGTATCCAGCGGCGCACCGTGGAATCGCCAACGCTCAGCCGTTCTGCGGCTTGGGAAATCGTCAGCAACTGGGTCATGGCCCGTCTCCGAGGGCGTCGGGGGCGGCGGCGATCATGGCGGCCCACGCATTTCTGTACTCTCCGGGAAGCATACGAATATCGCCGCGCGCCTCAGCTCGGGCGCCAGCATATCCGGCCATATCGTCTGTGCATTTTTTCGGCACGCACACCAGCCCTTGGTCTGCAAGCCACTGGCGGAAGGTGGCGAGGGCGGCGTCTGCGGCGATGTTAACTATGCCCGCTTGTCGAGCATAATGATAAGACTCGTACTGACGGAACGCTGCGGTTATGTCATCATCCAGCCTCTCCCTCAACCCGCTCATCCCTGCCCCTCCTTCGCGCGATGGATTAAAACAAAGTCTTTATTGAAACAGAGGTCAGAAGGCTCGGTCTGAATCCAGCCCCGCCTCTTGTCAGCGCCCCGCGTTTTTGCCTCAGATGGACTCTGACACATTCCGACATCAGCATTCAGGGGCTTGAAGTACTGGCAAGCCCTGCAGCGACCTAGCGTGCTCATCCCTGCTGCTCCTTCGCGCGTTCGAGGAGGACGGCGAGGGCGGCTCGGGCCAAGTTGCGATACTGATCTTGGTCTGCCCTATCCCAATCGTGAGGCCATGCGCCTTCTCCGTCTTGGTCGATAGCCATACCTTTTGCCGCCGCCTCCACGCTCGCCTCATCCTCCGCGATGGCGGACAGGTAGGCGAGGATGGTCTGCTGCGCTCGCTCTGTTGGTGTTGGCTCTCGGTGCACTTGGATGGTTGGCCACGGATCATTTTGGCGCGGACACCCGGTCAAATGCCCAGCTCGCCCGCGACACTCTCGGCAGACAGCATCGAAATCATTGATCGTTTCTGGGACCAGTCTGTCCGCAGCCTCCGCCGCAGCCTCAATCGCGCTGTGTTTCGTGCTCATGTCGTGGCATCCTTTGCGAGAGCTGCGGCGAGGTGGTCAAGGTCGCATCGTGTGTCGGCAAGCCAGCCCGTTTTCGGAACTTCGGGCATACCGTGGTGATGCAAGACGCAGGCTTCGCTGTTGTTTTGAAGCAGCTTCATTGCCAGCAGTGCAGGCCATGCCGCCTCTCTCAGCTCCGCCAGCTCCGCACGGGCGGCGTCTAGGAGGCGGAGGAGGGTGGCGCGGTCGGTGTGGGCGTCTCCCCCGTAAGTAAGGCGCCACTGGATTGCCGTGATGTTTCCGTTTGGCGCGTTGGCCGCCTCATGCCTGCGCCGTATCGCTTCCACCTCGTCTAGCTTGTCAGCGTCCTTCACTTGCTCACCCTCTCCACTGTTCCGTCCATGCGTTTCTTCCAAGTGCGGTCGAAACCGCGTGACTGCATCGTCGGCCCGCGCTGGGCTCTGCGGTCTGCTTGGGTACAGCCCTGAAGCCGGTTCGACTTCTTGGCTTCCTTGTTGTCCGTCACAGTTTTCAGCTTGTGACAGAGACCGCATAGGAAGGCACCGTTATCGACCGTGGGCGGACCATCGACATAGGCGGGCGTGATGTGATCCACTTCGGCGCCTTGGCGCTTGCAAGCCTCTGGCAATGCCGGATACATGCAGCGGGGAACCAAGTGGACCTCGCATTGCCCTCCGCTGCGTTCGCGGATCAGGCCTTTGGTCTTGGGGGTGAAGTTGCGCCTAGTCATCCCACCCTCGCCGCAAGCCGTGCGCTGGACTGCTCCGTGCGCCAAGCATCAATGATTGCTGACGCCGCCGATCTGCGGTCACGGGCCTTGTAATCCATTTCCGCAACCGCCTTCTTCTGTTCGATATGTGCCGTGTACTGAGGCTGCGCCAGCGCCCATGCTTTCCGCGCGTCGGCAGACTTCAGGCTGTCCGGGGCCTCGTTGATCAGCTTGGCGAGAACAACGGCTGTCAGATCGTCCATGTACTCGTTTGCAGCGCGGTTCTTGGCCGCGTTGCTTTCCCGGTCGATCAGGATTTCCATTGCCCAGTCTACTTGCTTCTCGGTGATCATGCGGCCCGCCCGTGGTTCGCGTGGTAGCCAAGTTTGGCTTCAGCCTGCTTCCGAGCGGTGATCGCGTCTTCCATGCTCTCGAATAGCCCAAGGAAAACGTAGCTTCCGTCACGGTGAATTTTGGCGCCCCATTTTTTGCTGGCCTTATACCAGAGAACACCCGTCACCCCGCTGGTGTTATCTTTTCGACGCCGAGCGTTTTTGTTGTTCTCGGCTTGCATAACGCACCGCAAATTTTCAATTCGGTTGTCAGACGGGTTGCCGTTTACGTGGTCGATGTTTGCACTTGGCCACTCGCCGTAATGCAGAGCCCACGCAACACGGTGCTCTTGGAACATGCGACCATCCACCCGAACGTGCCTATAGCCTGTTGGCTTCAGGCTGCCCGCAATACTTCCGGCAGGTCGCCCGCCGCGATCTTCCTTCCAAGTGACAACGCCCGTGTGCGGATCATAGGCAAGCGCCTTCTGTAAGCGCTCAAGTGGAATGGTGATTGTCATGCCTCAATCGCCTTCAGTTCGTCGCGCCGTGCAGACCAAAGGCCGCGCAAGTCGTTGGCAACATCCTCTGGAAGTTCGTCAAGCTGATCCTTCCAAGCCTTCGACCACTCCTTGAGGGCGTCCACGGAATTGCAAGAGTTGATGCCGCGAGAGAGTTTGCCGTGCATTTCTTTCACGTCCCGGCTGGACATGGCGCTGTCCAATGGGGTCACGTCCACACGGGGCACCTTTTGGCTACGGTCCACGGCGCCAGAGGCCGCATTCGCATCGTCGTCTTCAGGAGCCGCCCCAGCAATTGCCAGAGCCGCGTAGCGCCGTGCGTAGGTGATGCACGAGCCGATGCCTTGCGGGTCCATCTTGACCGGCTTCATGTGCAGCGTGGCTTCCATCCACTCGCCGCTTTCGTGAAGCAGGATAGAGGTTACGCCGACCAGCGATCCATCGTATGATGGTGACTGGATGAGGGACAGACCAGCCCGGTTCAAAGCTGGGAGGACAGCTTCGAGCACCGCGCCAAGGTCGGCGTATTTTGACCGGAAAGCCGGGTTGGTCTTGTCCTTCAGGACCGGGCCAAGGTCGCCTTGCGCCTTGGCCATTGCCTTGGCCAGCGCACCCCGCTCGGGGCTCCAGGTTGTCATTGTCTGTTGGCGGAATTGTCCGCCCATCATATCGTCAGCCATTTTCCTGTTCCTCTCGTGTCCATGTATCCGTCAGCCAGTGCGCCATAAGCGCGTCCCGGCGCGCCTTCTCAGCGGCCTTGTTTTCCGCCCATGCTGCCAACACTCGGCAGCGCTGAATGCGGGCTAGTTCCTCGTTCAGGCGCTGCGTCTCGCCCCGCTGCTCGACTGCGTACGTCATGCGTCCACCCCCGCCATTTCAAGCAGCGCATCAAGCGCTTCCTCTGGCGTGGCGCCTGTGCCAATCGGGCTTTCGGGGCCGTCATAGCTGGCGAACGTGGCAACCCAAGGCGAACCCCACGAGTCGTAGTCGTATTCGATGGTGATGGTTTCGCGGGTCATGCCGCCACCCGCTGCGCCGAGCGCTGCTTGATCATCTCGCCATTGGCCGCGCTGTAGAGAGGCGAGCCATCCAGCGCGCCAGCAAAAAGCGATGCGCTGTCAGCAAACGCATCCTCACCCGCGCCGTTCTCAATGATTGCCTCAGCAATCCCGCAAGCATCCGTTGCGCTCAGGCGGCGGACTTGGCCCGCTGCGAACAGGGCAAGCTCGATGGCATTGGCGAGGCGCTGGCCCCACTCGTAGCTGTTGGCGCTGTCGGTTTCGTGGAAGGCGTTCAGCATCACACGCCCCCTCTTTTTGGAATTGCAAAGTATCTGGCGGTGTCGTTTGCGCGGTATTCTGCAAGAGCCTTTTGCGCTTCGGCTTCTGTCAGGCCTGCGGCCTCGATTTCAGTGGAATAGCCACTGTCACGGAAGATTGCCCAAGTCCCTTGGGGCATCTCGCGAAGCATTTGTTGTTCTTTGGCAACCGTCATGTCTGTCTCCGTTGTTGGAGACCATTATGCACAACGCATAAACCCTTGCAAGCATAAACTTATGCCATGCGCATAAATTTTTTCAAGAAACGTTATTCGCTGTTCTTGGCGAGCCCGCGAAGCATACGAAGGGCGGCGGCTCGGTCGCGCTCTGGGATGCGGGTCCAGATGTCCACGATTTCAGCCCCGACGGCGGGCGTTGCCGCTCGTCCCGACATCAACCAGGTTGCGTCCACCTTGAACGCGCGGGCGTAGCGCTGGGCAGCATCGAAGTCATAATCCCGAGAGCCGTTCTCGTGCGCTGCATACGTAGGGTAGGGATAGCCAAAGGCATCACACGCCGCTCTGACGCTTGTGTAGCCCGCATCCTTGCGCGCCGCCTTTAATCTACTGGCTCGTGATTCCATGACTGGAAATTACGCCAAAAATTTATGCGGCGGGCATTGACACCAATTATGCACAACGCATAAACTGCCTCCCATGATCAGGATTGCAGACATCTTTACCCGACTTGGCGGCGTCACGGTAGTTCGGGACATTACGGGCGCGAACTACCAGACGGTGGTGAGCTGGAAGAAGCGCAACGGCTACATTCCGCAGCACTTCCATCCCGCGATTGTCGCCTACGCCAAGGCCAAAAAGATCAACGTGACGCACGAGTTGCTGGCGGAAGCCGCAGCGAACGAGCGCCGCCTGAAAGAGGGGGCACGCTGATGTCACCCCTCGGCTTTCCTCAGCTCCACGATTTCCGCGCCGCTCGCGCTGCAAGCGTCTTGGATCGCCCGCGCCATATCGGCATGGATCGCAAAGAATACGTGCCTCGGGATTGTGAAGCGCTGGACGACTACACCGTCGGATTTGAGTTCGGCAATGAAGGCTTGGCTTTTGGCGTCCCAGTAGTGGTGCGGAACCTCCGCGAGGTAGTGAGCGAGCATGGATTTTCCCTGACTTTTGTCAGCAGAAAAGCCAAAAACTTCCGTGGCGTCAACGTGTGTTTTGGGGGATTTCGCGCATGAACCGCGACGACCCCCTAGCTGCCATTCGCGGCATCGTCTGGGCTCTGCCCGTCTCGCTCGCCCTCTGGTGCGCGCTCCTGCTGATGGTGGGGCTGGCGTGATGGCTGAGTGGCAACCGATTGAGACGGCGCCGAAGGACGGGACGGAAATTCTCGCGGCCCGAAAGCCCCGTCAGTTCAACTGGTGGATATTCGATGTCGTCTCCTACGCATGGGAGGACGATAACGGCCACTGGTGGCAGCATGACGGCAGCCGCGCGTGTCAGCCTACCCACTGGATGCATCTGCCACCGCCGCCAACGGTAGACCACGGCGCACGGCTCATCGCCAGCCTAGATGCGGCAATCGAGATCGCCAAGGAACTGAAGCATTGGTCCGACTGCGCGGTCCACAACGAACCTGCTTTCCCTAATGGCCCATGCAATTGCGGGGGGTATCGGGAATGACCTCCACTGACAGCCAGCTCGCCTTCGACCTGACCGCCAAAGTCGCCCAAAACTACAAGCGCGAAGGCACCTCCCAGCGAGCCGCTGCCTATGCCGCCCGGTACGCCAATGGCGCGTTCGGCAAGATCAGGACGGCGCTCCTGTACGGCCCCGCCACGCCTGACGAAATCGCAGAGCGCACGGGCATCACGCTTCTGACCGTTCGCCCCCGTATGAGCGACTTGGCGCGCCCTCGGGATGCGGATGGCAACAAGATCGCCCCGTTCATCGTACCGACCGGAACCACGCGGGCAACCGCCTGCGGCCGGGACGCGGACGTAATGCGGCTGGCGACACCGACTGAACGCAAAAACTGGAAACCGTAGGAAATAGGGGCTGGGGAATGCCAAGAGAATACACAGCGCGCTGGAGCGCCGACAGCATCGATTACATCCGCACACTGGCCAACTCAGGCCAGAGCGGGCGGGAAATCGCGGCGCGCTTTGGCGTGACCCGCAACACGATCATCGGGATTTGCCACCGGAATGCCATTGCCCTTGGCGGTCGCCGTCATTCCGGCAGCCGGTCGGAAAAGGCCCAAGCCAACGCGGTGTCGCCAGGCCTTGTCCTGAAGCGCAAGGAAGCCCGCCAGCGCACGACCGCGCCAGTCAAGCGCATTGATCCGCCTAAGCCGCCTCCTGTTGAAGGCATTCTGTTTGACGCCCTGTCGCGCACGTCCTGCCGCTGGCCTGTGACAGACGCCCTGCCGCACAAGTTCTGCGGCGCCCACGCCGAGGGCGGACGGTATTGCCCGCACCACACAAGCCGGTCGGTGGCTCAGTCGTCGGGGGGCATGGCATGAAGGGTCGTTTTGACCGCCTGATTGCAGCCCTTGAGGCTGGCAAGTCCATGCGCGCGTTTGCGCGTTCGGAAGGCATCGCCGCGCAGACCGTTTACAACTGGCTGAAGGCCCGCCCGCATTACGCTGAGCAAGTGGCCAAGTTTCGCCGGGCAGGCGGAAGCCGCAAGCCCGTGACCGGCTATGAGTTCCGCCGCCGCGTGGAGGCGTACAAGCTGCGCCTTGCCGGACATTGCTGGAAATCGGCAGCACGCACCCTCGAAATCAGTGATGCGGCCTTGCGCCAATGGTGCCGGATCAACCGCGCACAGATCGAAGCCGCGCTGGCGGAACGGAGAGCAGCATGAACATCGACAAGTACACAGAAACGCATCTGGCGATCCTGACGCGCGACCCAGAAATGCCTTGGGTTCAGCAGGTCATTCTGCTCCTGTTTGCGGCGTTCACGGATGAAAGCGGCGCCTGCACCCCGGCTTACGTGACGGATGCGGACTTGTTTGAGGCTTCCCGGCACGTCGCCAGGGACTTGCAAATACCATACGCAGCGATCCGCGAAGTCTGGGAAGGCGTGCGCCAAATCCCCGGAAACGAGCCTGTCGAAGTCACCACGCCCAAGGTGACGATCCAATGAACAGCTTGCCATATTACAAGCGGTTCCCCCGCGACTTCCTTGATGGAACGATCGGCATGGGACTTGAACTCAAGGGCGCCTATGCGGTCGTCCTTGATCTGATTTACATGCGAAACGGGCGCCTTCCTGATGACGCGCAGTACATTGCCGGTCAGCTAGGCTGCTCTGTTCGCAAGTGGCGCGCCTTGCGTGATGAGCTGTTTGCGCGCGGCAAAATCAACATCGATCACGGCATTATCTCGAACTCTCGCGCGGATTATCTGCTCGAAGAAACGAGAACATTCCGAGATAAACAGGCCGAAAATCGTTCGCACCCTAACAAAATCAAAGCGGTGCAATCACCAAAGCCCGACCATACAGATACAGATACAGATACAGATACAGAAGTAAGAACAGAAGCTAACGCTTCTGTAGAGCGCGCAAGCGCGCCGCCCCCGAAGCCGCTCCCCCCTGAAAGCAAATCGACTGGCAAGGCCAGAGGCGCCGCCCGTGGATCGCGCATCCCGTCCAACTGGACCCCAACCCCAAAAGACTACGCCTTCGCCAGCAGCGAGGGCATGACCCGTGAGGAGATCAACCGTGAAGCAGATCGGTTCCGTGACTACTGGATTGCCACAACCGGAAGAAACGCCTGCAAGCTCGATTGGGAAGGCACATGGCGAAACTGGATCAGGCGCGTTAGCGACGACAAGCGCAAGCGCGCCGCCGCTCGCCCCGCTTACCAGCGCGGAGGAGCTGAGCAAACTCTCTCGGCTTTCGACCGGGTTGCTGCAAGCATGGCGGGACACGCCGCCCGGCCAGCCGATCCAGTTCAATCTGACGCCTTCACAATTGAAGGCGAGCATTGGGCTCCTGAAACGCGCACAGGCACCGATGGCTGAGCCCGCACCAGTGCTTTCGATCCTGAAACAGATGCTCATTGCCTACGTTCCGCCCGGCAAGGACATTCACGAGGACGCGGTTCGCGCATGGCTGTTTGTCCTTGACGGCCAGCCCTACGCCAGCATCGTTGAATGCGCCCAGCGCCAGCTCAAGAGCCCTGACGAATGGGCACCTAAGCCGGGGCAGTTCCTCGCCCGTGTCCGCGAACATGCCAGCGACCTAGCCAGAATGCAGGCCCAGCTGGAAGCGGCGCTCCAAAAGGAGGGCTCGCTATGACCCGTTTCCCCGACCGCCCTGCGCTTGCCGAGTTCCTGGCGAGCGGCGTCCTGCCGGAACAGCGGAGGGCGGCGTGATGGGCACCCGCATGGAATGGCAACCGATTGAGACGGCGCCGAGGGATGGGACGGCTATCCTCGCCATCGTTGGCGAAAACGATGACCGCCACATGAGCCACCAAAGAGGCCGCATGTTCTGCATCCGGTACGAAACCTTTGGCGGCAAGTTTGGCGGCTGGGGTGTCTACCCCGGCTATGGCGGCGCCCCTGACAGCACGTTCACCCACTGGATGCCCCTCCCGGAGCCTCCAGCATGACCCGCACCCGCCCCCTCCAGACAGCCGCCGAAGCCCGCGCCGAGCGCACAAACGAAAGGTGAAAACATGAAGACCATCTGCATAGACTTTGACGGCGTTCTCCACAGCTACACAAGCGGCTGGCAGGGCGAGGGCGTTGCAAACGATCCACCAGTGCCCGGCGCAATCGAATGGCTGCGTGACATGATTCGCAACCCCGACTTTGAACCGGTGATCTATTCCAGCCGGTCAAAGCACCTGAGCGGCGTTCAGTGTATGCAAGGCTGGCTCGTTTTGCACGGTCTGTCTGCTGACGATCTGGCGCAGCTTCAATTCCCCACACAAAAGCCCGCTGCATGGCTCACGGTTGATGACCGCGCAATCTGCTTTGATGGCAACTTCCCGACGCTCACCACAATGCAGGAGTTCAAACCATGGAACAAGCGCTGAAAGTCGAGTGGATCGACCGGCACCGCGAGCCTCAATGCCCGCCCAATCCGCGCTATCCGAAAGGCATAGATGTTGACCTGTCTGGCGGAGAGCCGAGCTGCGTGACCCAAGTGCCGTATCCGGCAAAGCGCTGCGGCGCCTATCACGTCACATGCAAGCGTTGCGGGTTCTCCGCGCTGGTAACAACCGCTGGACGCATTGATGATCCCCGCACGGTTCGTGTGCCTTGTCAGCAGGGGCAGGCATGACCCGCACAACCCCGCTCCGCTCCGAAGCAGACCTCCGCGCCGAGCGCCACGCCCGGACGTTCCTGCCGCGCCAGCTTCCCCCGCCTGACCCGCGTGTCGCCCGCCTCGCTGCTGAAGGCTACGTGCCCGTCCAGATCGCTTCCATGCTGCGGATGCCGGTCGCGGATGTGCGGCTGCAACTGGCCACACAACCCACAACACACGCGAGGACGAAACCATGACCGAACCATACCACCAGATGCTCAAATCAGGCCCGATGCTGATGTTTACGCCAACCCCGGACATTACGCTTCCAGAACTGGTTGCCGTTGTTGTCGCGCTTAAAATTGGCCTTTCCGCAAGCTTGGTTAGCGCGCTGCCACCGGAAGCGCAGCGACACTTCGAAGAGGCAAAGACATGACCGAGGATGAGGCGAAGACGAAATGGTGCTTCAGGACCGAGCATAGAGGCCTAGGCAAGTGCATCGGCTCCGCCTGCATGGCTTGGCGCTGGCATGAGCCAACGTATAGGGGCCGGTATGGCGAAACACCAACTGGCGAAGCGCCCACTGAAGGCCATTGCGGCCTAGCGGGGCGCCCATGATCCCCCTCATCAAACAGAAAAGCCCCGTATCCCGCAGTGCCGGTTTGGTTGAGCCGACACTCGACGGTAGCCAACCCATCGCCGGGCGTGGGGCGGGCGAGCCCGGCACCAACACAGACCAGCCGCACCGAACTGCTGGCTGGGACTGCGACGAAAGCTGGGAGCTGGCCACGCCGGAAGCCCTGTCCGAGGTTTTCAACATCAAGCTGGTGGACAAGCAATGACCCTCATCCTCCTCCTCCAACTCATCGGCGTCGTCGTCTGGGCAGGTGC
>Ga0315901_10001249_pt1 | contig 36859 bp, 45 predicted proteins | sample LakEriMetagenome_10_FD_203761 | JGI IMG/M metagenome (GOLD analysis project Ga0315901, IMG submission 203761) | Freshwater fungal communities from buoy surface, Lake Erie, Ohio, United States - Buoy 2 MA116 | ecosystem: Environmental > Aquatic > Freshwater > Lake | place: USA: Lake Erie, Ohio...
CCTCGGTCAGCGTCAGCGGGAGCACGACCGGCCTGACCTTCAGCGGGAACCCGATCACCACCTCGGGCACGATCACGATGAGCGGCATCCTGGCCGTCGAGCACGGTGGCACCGGCTACAGCACGGGCTGGCAGGATGGGCAGTTGCTGATCGGGAGCACGTCCGCAAACGACCTGTTCCGCGGGACGCTGAACGCAGGGAGCAACGTGAGCATCACCAACGGCTCCGGGGCGATCACGATCTCGGCTGTCGGATCGGTGAACTCGGTCAACGTGTCGGGCGGCACCAGCGGGCTGACATTCAGCGGAGGCCCGATCACCAGCTCCGGCACGATGACCATGGCGGGCTTCCTGAACGCAACCAATGGCGGCATCGGGTTCCCGAGCTACGCCGACGGCGAGCTGCTGATCGGGGACAGCGTGGACGGCGAGTTCAAGAAGGCCACGCTGACCGGCAGCGGAATCATCACGGTCACAAACGGTCCCGGGACGATCACGATCTCAGCCACCGGGGCGGGCTCCGGGGACGTGGTGGGGCCTGTCAACAGCGCCGACGGAAACTTCGTTCTGTTCGATGGAACCACAGGAAAGCTGATCAAGGGCGCAAGCTACAACCAAGTGGGCGGTGACTTCATTGGGCCTGTCGGAAGTAGCAGCAACACCGATGGGTTTGTCTACATCCCAGCCGATTCAGGAGCTCCAACAGGCACGCCAACCAACGCGACAGGCCTAAACGTGCCGATGTACTTCGACACGACCAACGAGAAGCTCTACGTTTACAGCCCGTCGCACTCTCCGAGTGCAGCATGGATCGCGATCAACTGACCTTCCCCCTGATGAAACACTCATTCCCCTGCGTCGAGTCGATGCGGCGCGTGAACCTCTCCAACGGCCGTGTGGTGCGCGTCTGGCGCGACCGGACCAAGGAGCTGCTGTCCGCCAGCTACGACGACGCCGACATCGTTTCGACCTGCATCGCGCAGGCGAACAACGACACCCAGCTTCTGGCCGCGCTGGCCAAGCTCAAGGGCGTGAACGCTGTCGAGCTGGTCGACGCCAACGGCCAGGGCACGGTGGTCTACTCGAGCTGGCCATGAGCGACATCGTCTCGGCCACCATCCAGGAGCGCGGCAAGGTCTACGGCGAGCCGCACCACAGCCACACCAACATCGGCCTGTCATGGACCGGCCTGATCCAGCAGCACTACGGCATCACCCTGCCGCACGCGCTGCCCGCGCACCTGGTCGAGCTGATGATGGTCGCCTTCAAGGTGCATCGGGCTTCCCGCGTGTTCCATGCCGACAACTACGTCGACCTGCGGGCCTACGCTGCCTTTGCGGAACACGCTCAGGAACACCCTGGCGAGCCCTACGTTCCGAAAAACTGACCCCTGTTTGACCCGCATAAACATTGGGTTTTTTGCAATAAATGTAGAAAACTGCGTTTCTCTGTAGACAGGTCAAGAAGTTCATGCGATGTTGTTCCCGTCGAAAGGAACAACACCATGAGCTACAAGATCCAGATCGAGAGCATTCCCACTACCGAGGAGACCAAGGCGTTGACCGCCCTGCAGGTCGCCGGTGATCAAGCCAGCCTGACCCGTGACCAGGCCGCCTACATCCTCCGCAACACGGCCAACGTCGGCTACGTGCACATCGGCGGCGGACACGTCGCCCTCTGCCGCGGCTGGAAGCGGATCGCGCTTATCACCAGCAATCACCCCGACTGGAACTAAGCCAACCAACCCCCGGGGGCGCGACCGGCCAACGCGCTTTCCTTCCTACCATGACCACCATTTCCAACCTCATCAGCGCCCTGATCATCGTCGAGTCCAGCGGCAACGACCTGGCCGTCGGCGACGGCGGCAAGGCCATCGGCCCGCTGCAGATCCACCGCGGCGTGGTGCTCGACGTGAACCGGATCACCGGATCGAACTACCGGCACTCCGAGATGACCAACCGGGCGCAGGCCCGGGCGGTCTGCGAGGCCTACCTGCGCCACTACGGCCGGGGCAAGACTACCGAGCAGCAGGCCCGGATCTGGAATGGAGGTCCCACCGGGGACCGAAAGACTGCAACCGAGGGCTACTGGCGGAAGGTACAGAAGGCGATCAAATGAACACACAAATCGAGAACTACATCATCCGAGCAGCGGAACGCGGCCAGAAGAGCAAACTACCTCCACTCTTTATTGATAAGCTGATAGACGTATCCGGCATCAATTTCCACTATTTAGACGGAACTCTTGATGCGACAAGCAAGCAGCTCAATATAGCTACTGCGATGAATGAGATAAAAGATGGATCCCAAGAAGTGGTGACCAACACCATTGGGTATCTGCACGCCAAGAAAGCATCCAGCGTGTGTCTCAGGGGCAAGCAATACGCAAAACACGTATGCCAAATAGCAATGGGCATTCTAGGAACGGATGCATTCATGCTACTGACATCGACATCAAACGACGGAGTAAATTGGAAGGTGTTCAATAAGTACAACGCAGATCTGTCGAATGACGGCTGGATGGGAGCAAAGTTTTCAGGAATCGTGCCGACAATGAGCGGCTTCCAATGCTTTATCGAATACTGCTGGACGGTAGAAATCGCCTTTGAAACAGGATCTCAGCCAATCGCGTGTTCTGTTACTGAAGAGATGTTGGACAACCTGTTGTCTTTTAGGAGCAAACCGCCTGGTGTGAGCAAACTGCAAGCCGTGATAGCAGAAGTGTCGCAGCACAAAAGAAACGGAAGAAACGTCAAAAAGCATATGCGAGGGTATACTGACCATTTGTACAAGGGATGCATCATGCGTGTCATCCCGCCGATCAATTCGATTCTGTCTCTGCCTGACACCAAGAAGGGGGCTGAGCTCAAAAGTTTGTTTCTCAAATAACGTGGCAATGAAACCCAAAACCATCAACGTGACCAACGACACCCACAAAGCGCTGCGGGCCTATTGCCTGCAGGCCGGCCTAAAGATGCAGGCCGTGGCCGACAAGGCGATCCTCGCCTGGTTGAGAAAGGCGGCCCGATGAGACGCATCCTGGCCATAGACCCCGGGGCGAGCGGCGGAATCGCGCATTACTTGGACGGGCGGGTCATTGCAGAGCCGATGCCGGACACCTACGGCGACATCCGGGATGTGCTCATCAACTGGTTGGCGCAGTCCGACGTAGTCTATCTGGAAAAGGTCGGCGGGTACGTGGGCGGCAAGGGCGCCCCCGGGTCGGCCATGTTCAACTTCGGATACAACGTCGGATACCTGCACGGCCTGATCGCTTCGATGAACATCAGGATGATCGAGGTCCCTCCGCAACGCTGGCAGAAGACCATAGGCGCCGGTGTGAAGGCCAGCTATGGCCCCAAGTGGAAGGCGCACTTGAAGCAGCTCGCCCAGCAGCGCCAGCCGGGCATCCTGATCACCTTGAAGACGGCTGACGCGGTGCTGCTGCTGGAGCACGCCATGCTGATGGAGGGAGTGAAGTGAGCGAAGATCCGCAGGCCGAGATTGACCGGCTTAGAAAAAAGATCGCGCAGCTCTACGAAGGCGCAGAGGAGCAGCGTCAACGCATCAAGCGGCTTGAGGAGGCGGGGGATGAAGTAGTAATCAATTACGTCAACAGCCTGTCAGCATTTGAAATGTGGCGCAAAGCCAAGGAGGCCAAGCCGTGAGTGACGATGCATTTCCGTACATAGCAGGAGTAATTGGAGGGGCGATATGCTTTGTCATGCTGTTTGTTGGAAGACACATCGGTGAATCAAACACTAAGCAAGAAGCCATACTCGCTGGAGTCGCGTACTACACCAACGACTCGAGCGGAATGGCGCAGTTCAAATGGAAGGAGGCCAAGCCGTGAGCGAAACGCCGAGAACCCAAGCTGAGGTGAACCGGCAGAAATGCTGGTCCGATGACCTCATCACCGTAGACGCGAACTTCGCTTGCCAACTAGAACGCGAACTCAACGCAGCGAACGAATCGTTCAGGAAGCTGAACATACACGCTCTCGATCTTGCTGCTCGCATCCAGCGGCTGGAGGAAGCTGGTGATGCACTAAAATCAGCAGGGTACTTCGGTGGATGGGCCGATGCGGTCAACAAATGGAACAAAGCCAAAGAGGCCAAGCCGTGAGCGATAAACACACGATGCCATCGCACCTCTACAAGCTGGAGAAGGATGTGATGGAACTCAAAGCCTGCAACGAATACCTCAGGCAGAAGCTCGGGCAGCGCGACGACCGCATCCGGCACCTGATCCGGCTGGGGCTGAAAACCACAAGGCCGGAGGCTCTGGACCAATGGCAGGAGGAGGAGGAGCTGTGAAGCTGCACGAACTACCGCCCGACCACCCGGCCCGCAACACGGCCATCCGGGACCTAGATGTCAGGACGGTCTGCCGCCACACCGGCGCCAGGCGAGATCCGCGGACCTGGAAGATCCAGGCCGACACCTACAACCGGCTGTCCGAGACTTGGAAGAACAACTTCGACTGGGTGCTCAACAACCAGAAACCATGAACGAAACCACCGTGAACAAAGTGAGGAAGCTAGGCACCGGGCAGTATCAACTCACCCGGAAGGAAGCGGGCGAGGCCTACCGGGCCGCCCGGGCGCACAAGGTCAAGGGCGACATCGCCGCCTGGAAACGCCCGAAGAGCCGGAGGGGCAGCAAGTGAACATCACAGACCGAGACGTGGCCCGGATCATGGTCGAGTACGGAGGCAGCTTCGTATCGAAGCTCGGAGCCGCAGCGCTGGCCGCGGACCCCACCAACCTGAGAACGATCCGGGAGGCATTCCCGGAATACTGGGCGAACTACCTGCGCATGGCGCAGCAGCTTTTCGAGGTCGAAAGACAGGCCTCGGCAAAACAAAACAACAACAACACAACCAAGTAAGACGACATGATCATCAGCAGCAAAGGTGGCGGCAAGGACTACGCTCCATGCCCCGAGTATACAGGCCGGGCAGTCTGTGTGGACGTCAGCCCGCTCAAGGAGTACGAGACGCAGTTCGGAGTGAAGAAGAAGTTCAAGCTGGCATTCGAGATCGACCTCCCGGACGACAGCCGGGACCCGGTGCAGCCCTGGGTGGTGCTTACCAAGCCCATGGTCCCGAGCCTGCACGAGAAGGCGGCGCTGACCGCCTTCCTCAAGGACTGGTTCGGCCGCAAGCTGACCGAAAAGGAGACCGTGACATTCGACATGGAAAGCCTGATCGGCCGACCGGCCAACCTGATCATCGTCCATGAGCAGAGCCAGGACGGGACCAAGACCTACGCCAACATACGCCTGATCACCCCGCAGAAGTCGGGTGAACCGCTGGAGCCCTCCGGCCTGTGGGTCCGGTTCCAAGACCGCCCGCCTCGGGAGGACGACAAGGCCAAGACCGTGGCGCCGGCCACCGCGGCGCCGGTGAAGCTGGGAGAGGTCAAGGTGCACGTCGGCAAGTTCCGGGGCACTCCGCTGGCCGACCTCACCGAGGATGCGGTGCGCGGGCTGGGCGAGCATTGGCTGCCAAAGGCCAAGGCCTCGAGCAGCAAGACGCCCGAGGACATCATGCTGATCGCGGCGCTGACCAAGCGCCTCGAGGAGATCAAGGCCAGCAGCCTGCCCGACTTCGACGACGTTCCCTTCTGAGCCATGAGCACCACCAAGCCTAGGATGAAGCTTATCCAGATGGTCCCGGAGGTTGTCCGCCTCCGGGCCGAGGGCTGCACCCTGCAGGACATCGGCGCCCGGTTCAACTTGAGCCGACAGCGCATCAACCAGATCGAGAAGGCCGCCCAGAAGCACGAGCACATCCTGCGTGTCTGGGGATTCCCGTTCTCTGTTCGCACCTTCAACATCATCGAGCGGCTGGCGATCAAGAATCGCGAGGATGCGCTCGAGCTATACCAGGCAGGGCACCTCCACCCCAACGTGGTCACCGGCTTCGGCTGGATCAGCTACAAGGAGATTTGCGAGTGGCTCGAGGTGCCGATGCTGAAGAAACGGCCCAAGCAGGTGAAGTACTGCCCGCATTGCGGGAAAGAGCTCTAAGACAATTTGCCGGGACTGTTTGCCCGGCGGTTCATGGTATCAGCGGGGGGTGCGCATCCGCGGAACACACGCACATCAACACCTTCACACGTAAGACATCATGCCCACTTATCCCACCATCTACTTCGACATCGAGACCGGGCCGCTGCCTGCCAGCGAGCTGGTCATCCCGCCCTTCAACCCTGCCGACGTGAAGCTCGGCAACATCAAGGATCCCGACAAGATCGCCGCCAAGATTCAGGCAGCCGAGGAAAGCCACGCGGCCGACTACATCAAGAACGCCGCCCTCGACGCTCTCAGCGGCCAGGTGCTCTGCATCGGCTACCGCATCGACCATGACCAGCCCGCGGTGCTCTGCTCGGACGCCGATGGGGAGGCAGCCATGCTCCGGCAGTTCTGGGCCCTACTGAAGCCGACCAACGACAGCCGCTACCCGCGAATGGTCGGGTTCAACATCAAGCCATTCGACCTGCCGTTCCTATTCAAGCGGTCATGGAAGCATCGCATCGTCCCGCCCTACTGGCTGCGCCAAGGCCGCTATTGGAACGACCTGGTGGTCGACCTGCGCGAAGTCTGGCAGCTCGGGGACTCAAGAGCCCATGGCAGCCTGGCAGCGATCGCCCGGCACCTAGGGCTGGGAGAGAAGGCCGGCAACGGCGCCCACTTCCATGAGCTCTGGCAGACCGACCGCCAGGCAGCCATCAACTACTGCCTGCGCGACGTGCAGCTCACCCAGCAGGTGGCCGACATCCTCATCAACAGCTACTGATGCTATGAGCGAAGACAACATTGAAATCTTCCCAATTCACAAGCAGGACTGCCCAGACGAGCTGCTCAAAAAATACAACGGGAGCCATGCATTGGCCAAAGCGTGTTACGATCCGTTCGACTATGCGCTCAAACTAAGGACGGGTGAGGTGATCAGATTTGAATCTGCAAGGTTGATCAGCCCTGAGTGGATACACATTGAGCTAAGGCCAGAAGACCAGATCGTTGAGAAGCGCGTCCCTTACATTGCTGATCGTGGTATCGACATCCGTATCGCCGACATCGTCTGGGTCATGGATGCTCCAATGGGAAGCTGATGAATCCAATCCCAGACAACCTGTCGCCCGAGGCCGCCTACCGCTACCAGGAGCGCCTGGGCATCCTCTGCGGCTCGGATGAGCCCACCGAGGAGCAGCACAGCCTGGCCCTGCTGGAGGCGCTGCAGTACGACCGCCAGGAAGCGCTCGACAGTAAGAAGGCTGGCAGCTAGGGAACAGCACGTCGACGTGAGCTGTGAGAGGTGAGCGTCGAGGCATCTAGAGAAAACCATGTTCGATCAATTTGACCCCGTCCGTATCGTGCACGTCGCGTTGTTTCTCCGCGATACCTCACCTCGATGCGTGGCGGGGTTTTCTGTTTGAGACATGAAAGAGACCAAGCAAAAAAACCGGGCGCCAGCTTTCCAATTCTACGCTGACGACTTCCTGGCAGGCACCATGACCATGACCAACGAGGAGCGAGGCGCCTACATCTCGCTGCTGTGCCTCCAATGGTCAAAAGGCTTTGTAACCGAGCTCGACATTCAGAGGATGTGCCTCGGTATGCCAACGCATTGCCAAGGCATATGCCAAAGCAAGTTCGAGGTCGGCGAGGATGGAAACTACAGGAACAGGCGTCTTGAGAAGGAACGCACCAAGCAAAAGGAAAGAAGCGAAAAACAAAGAGATAACGCCAATCTCAGGTGGCAGAAAGATGCCAACGCAATGCCAACGCATATGCCAGAGGATACCAATGACGATGCCAGCCCGATACCAGAATCATGCTTTCCGTCTCCATCTCCTAATAAAGATACTAAGACACCGAAGTCCGAGTGGGAGGTTGCCCATGGCGTTGAGCTCCCGGAAGCCTTGCGCACCCAGAACTGCCTCGAGGCAGTCCGGCTGTGGCTACGGTACAAGTCGGAGAAGCGTGAGGCCTACAAGAAGACCGGGCTGACTGCAGCCATGACCAAGTGGGCCAGAGAGTTCACTCCTTCGGAGTTCCCATCGATCGTGGAACACTCGATTGCATCGGGCTGGAAGGGAATCTACCGCCCGGCCGGGCTGTCCACCGGAGAACAGAAGCCCCAGGCCAAGAAGGAACTGGACTGGAGGGATTCGGTGTGAGCGACGTCTACTTCCCGAAGGACGACGAGCTGGGGATGATAGGCGCCTGCCTCACCGGCTCCATCGACACCTGTTCGGATGCCCTATCCGAGATCCGCAGCGACTGGATCACCCAGGACAGCCTCCGGCTGACCTTCGACTGCATCCGCAGCCTGGTCCAAGCCAACAAGCAGCCTGCGCTCGCAGACCTCGGGAAGGAATGGAAGAAGGCCTACGGCCAACTTCCGATCCCATTCGATGCCTGGAATCAGGCCATGGAGGCCTGCCCATCGCCCGCGAACCTGCCGTACTTCATCAAAGGCATCACCGAGGCCACCCATCGTCGCCAGCTCAGAGACGCTGGGGAGCGTCTGATACGGGAGTCCGCTGTCCTGACCCTCCAGCCGGATCAAATCGTCTCCAATGCCGAAGCAGGGCTCGCCATTGAGGTCTCCCGTGAGACCCTCTCAACCTCGAGGCAGGTCGCAGGCAGCTTCATCGACCAGATGCAGGACAGGTTCAACCGGAAGGGCAGTCTTTCGGGCATCGCCACCGGCTTCCATTGGCTGGACCACAAGACCGACGGTCTGCAGCTCCGGGAGATGGCTATCATGGCAGCCCGCCCCAGCATCGGGAAGACAGCCATCGCCATCGCCATCGCGCACAAGGCAGCCGTCCAGGACAAGGTCCCCACCCTGTTCGTAAGCCTGGAGATGTCGAAGGAGGCCATCTTCAGAAGGACGGTGGCCACCATAGGCAGCGTCTCGATGCAGAGCCTCAAGAGCGGCAACCTCTCCGAGGGAGACATGAGGTCGATGATGGCAGCCTCGGGCAAGATCAGCGGCAGTCCGCTCTACTTCCTCGACGGCTCCAGCAGCCACAGCATCGCCAGCATCACAGCCAACGTCAGGCGTGCCGTCAGGAAGCACCAAGTACGCCTGGTGATCGTCGACTACCTGCAGAAGGTGAAGGCAGCCGACCGCTCGGAGAAACGTACCTACGAGATCGCCGAGGTCTCAGGCAAGCTCAAGGACATCGCAGTCCAGACAGGAGTGGCCATGCTGTGTTTGGCACAATTGAACCGCGAGAACGAGAAGGACAAAGGCCGTCAGCCCCGACTCACCGACCTAGCAGACTCCGGGCAGATCGAAAGAGATGCCGACCTGGTCATGCTGTTGGACCGTGACAGGAAGGAAGCTAGCGGTGAGGCTTCCATCATCATCGCAAAACAAAGAGACGGCGAGTGTGGCCTCGTCAAACTACACTACGAAGGCCAGTACTGCCGTTTCTCAGATCCAACCCCAGACTTCTGATACATGAGGCAGCCATACGAAATACAACGGGCCAAGCTATTGGCCGAAGCACAGGGACTGATAGCCAAGGCCGTCAAGGCAGGCTGGATGTCCTACCCGGAAGGCCAGAAGTTCCTGCCAGACGGCAGGCCGGACCCCATGCTCCACCCGGTAGAAGAGGTCGAAACCCAGAAGTACACCCCGGAGCTTTGTCTCAAAGCCTACCAGCTCAGGGACCAAGGCCTCGCCCTTGAGACCATAGGCAGGATCTGCAAGGTCCCCCGCGGCAGCGTGGTCTACCTCATCAGCAAAGGTCACGAGGCCCACCTCGCAGCAGAACGCCAATCCCATTGCCCGACAACCACCCAAACCCCTACCCTCCCCTCCGATGGATGATCCATTCCTGTACGCAGCAGCACCACCGACCAAGCCGCAGCCAGAGACCAAGGCAGGCACTAGGCCGTCTATGCACGTCTCCATGTACGCCTACGGCGGAGTGTCAGCCGCCTGCCTGATGTCCTGGATCGGCCTAGCCGCCCACTTCGCCCGGTCAGACCGCCAGACCGACCTACGGGCCATCCGCGAGGACGCCCTCATCAGCCGCTCACGCTGCAGGGCCACCAAGTGGTTCCTCGACTCCGGCAAGGACGTCTGGGTCCAGATCGACCACGACATCGAGTTCGACCCAGCAGACATCATCCGCATCGCGGAGCTCGCCCACCAGCACCAGGCAACCGTCTGCATCCCCTACTCCTGCCGGTCGCTCCCGGCACGCCCAGCGCTCCGCCCTTTAGCCGAGCACCTCCAAGCCCTGAAACACCAGCTTGCCAATGCCGAGTGCGCAGCGGAGCTGGTGCCGATCCGGATGTTCGCAAGCGGATGCCTCGCAATCGCTCGAGGATCGCTTATAGGCGCACTTTCCAAGCTTGGAGGGTCAGGAGTGCAGCCCCCATATAAAATCGACTGGTGCAAGGACGTGGCGGTCCCGGAGTTTCCCACCCTCTGGATGCCATTCGCCTTCGAGACCCTCCCAGGGCAGCCCGAATACCTCTCCGAGGACTACGCTGCAGCCCTCAGGCTGTCCCTGTGCGACGTCCCCCATTACGCCTACAAGCCAACCAAACAACTCAACCATTGGGGCGAATACCCCTACGGGTTCAAGGGTTATGCCGGGTAAGAAGACCAGAGCATCCCTGAATGATGTGGCCGCCAAGGCAGGAACAGATCGTAACCGAGTGACCTGGGCGTTACGTGATGACCCAAAGCTGTCCAAAGAGTTCAAGGATAAGGTCAGGAAAGCCGCAGAAGAGGTTGGCTACGTCAAGCCACCTTCCAATCAACATTGCAATTCAAAGCTGGATCAGGAGAAAGCCGACAAGATCGTCGAGGGTATCATTCTAAATAAGCCGCTTGAGAAGATTGCCGCGGAGACAGGGCTGTCCTCCCACACCACCTTCAAATACATCCGCGGGGTCAAGGTTCCATCCGATTACCCGGAGAACGAGGAAGACTGGCGAAAGGATGTGACAGGGTTCCTGGAGGTTGCTTTGTGGAAAGGCACTAGGCGTCTTGCCGAGGAATCTATGGCTTTTATTGATGACCGTAGCTTGCCCGTAGCGGTGGCGGTGCTAACAGACAAGCTGGCCACGATAAAAGGCCAGCCCACCAGCATCCACCTCGCCATGACCGCCTCCGTGAACCACCGAGACTTGATGAAGGACTTGAAAGAGCGGGACGTGACCCCGGTGAACGACGAGCAGATCCCGGATGGGGCCTGACCGCTTTACCGCTAAATGTCCGACCCCACCCGGAGCCGCCTTCCGAAAACATCGAAAACAGGCCTGTTTCAGCGCAATCGTGCACAATACGTATTATATTCACTTGGGAACGACGACACCCAGCAAACCCGCGTAAACATTGGTCGGAATGCGTGTCGAGGCACCTGCGACAGCCCAATGTCCTACCCCCCATCCCTCCCCGCGGTGCACAGGCAGCACCAGGCAGCCCCGGGCCCCCGGGGGAGGGGGTCGGGCATTCCGCGGTAGCGCTAAAAGTCGACGGGTTATAGAAACGAAAAAATATAGCAAATGAGCCAACCCCTCTGCCTCACCTGCTCGAAGCCTTTCGAGGTCATCAAGCAGCGCGAAGGCTCCAAGCAAAAGCGCTTCTGCTCCACCGCCTGCAATGACATCTGGTGGAACGAGCAACCGTTGCATCCCGTCATCCCTCGAGTCGACGCTTCGCATCCCCGTGCTGCCGAGTTACGGCAGAAGCGCACGCAGTTGGTCCTATTGGAGAAGGCTGACCCGTACACCTATGGTTTTATTCCTGACCATTGGGAGATTGCGAATGCCGAGTACCAGGCCACGCAGGAGCTTTTGATCTCTGGTGGTAATCGTGCTGGCAAGACGCTGTGGGCTGCCCGGCGTGTTGTGCAGACGCTGATTGAGAAGGAGAACGCCTCGGTGCTGTGTTGTCACACTAGCCATGCGACCTCGGTGACGGTGCAGCAGCCTGCGATCTACAACTACCTGCCTGTCGCGCTAAGGGCTACCAAGAAGGGGCGGATTCACTATCTGAACTACAGCCGGAAGAATGGTTTCACAGATGGCTCATTCATCCTGCCTAACGGCAGCCGGTGTGACTTCCTGAACTACACGCAGTCGGAGAACACGATTGAGGGTCGGGAGGCGGACCTGATCTGGTGTGACGAGTTGGTGCCGCAGAGCTGGGTGGATACGCTGCGGTATAGGCTGATCACGAGGCGTGGCAAGCTGCTGGTGACGCAGACACCGCTGGAGGGTGTGGCCAGCGTGTACAAGGAGTTCACGGCTGGGTCTGCGATCACGGCCTTTGCTGATGCTGAGTTGCTCAGGGGCAAACAGGCGCTGCCTACGTGGCCTGTGGGAAAGGCTGCCCGTACCATGGTGCAGGCTGGGACCAACCGGAGGGTGGTGTTTTTCTTTTCGGAGGACAACCCCTACAACCCGTTCGACGAGATGAAGTCGAAGCTGGTGGCATCGCCTGTCGGGCAGGTGTTGACCCGGGCCTATGGGTGGGCGAGCGACAGCATTGGGAAGGCCTTTGCGCGGTTTCGGGCGGACGTGCATTGCATCGAGGCATCCGCGGTGCCGCCTGGTGGCACGTTGTACATGGTCTGCGATCCGGCTGGTGCGCGGAATTGGTTCTGCCTGTGGCTGTTGGCGTACGAGGATGGGCGCCGGATTGTGGTACGGGAGTTCCCGGACTTCGCGAACTATGGGGAGTGGGCTTTGCCTGGGGAGAAGCCGGATGGAAAGCTGGGGCCTGCGCAGACATTGGAGGCTGGGAGGTCGATCTCGGAGTACCGTGCTTTGTTCCGGCAGATCGAGGATGACTTGGGCTACGGCGAGCCGGTCATGCGGTTGATTGACCCGAAGGCTGGCGGGAGTCCGGCGCTTTCTGAGGCTGGAGGCACCACGCTGATCGACCTGCTGGCGGAGTCTGATGACCCGACCGACGAGCCTATGGCGTTTTTACCGGCCCCCGGGGTGCCTGTGGACCAGCGTACCAGCGCGATCAACAGCCTGTTGTCCTACGATGCGACCCAGCCTTTGACGCCGTTGAACGAGCCTTCGTTGTACGTGGTGAAGGACTGCGCCAACCTGGTCTATGCGCTCTCGGAGCATACGGGCCGGGATGGGCAGAAGGGTGCGACCAAGGACCCGATCGACTGTCTCGGGATGCTGTTGGTCTCCGGTCTTGCTTATGTGGGCCGCGGGGGCTTTGATTCCCGCGGAGGCGGCGGATACTAAACCAGACACGTATGCAAGGAGATTCCTACAAGAAGGCGACCGACCTGATGGCTCGGGTCGGATCGGAGCCGGATGTCAGCGCATTGACCGAGGAGCTCCGGCGCTCGGCAACGGACTATGGTGTGATGGCCCGGGTGGACCGTGTCGAGAACGTGCGGTTCTGCCGTTGGGCTGGTCAGACCGATGACGGCAAGAAGTGGAATGATGCCGGCCGCGGCAAGCCTGCGTTCCCCTGGGACGGTGCCAGCGACACCCGTATTCCGTTGGCTGACGAGGTGGTGAACGGCCTTGTGGACCTCTGCAGCACCAGCTTCTGGCGCTCGATGCTCCGGGTCAGCCCGACCAACATCAGCCAGCTCGACCAGGCTGTGACGGCGCACAACCTGATGGACTGGACGGTGAACGCGAAGATGTACAACGACCTCACCCGCGAGGTGGAGCTGTTGTCGCAGTACCTGTGGACCTATGGGTGGGCTGGGGTGCACGTCACCTGGCAGCAGGAGTTGGGGCAGAAGGAGCAGTACCTGACGATGGACCAGGTGATGGCTTTGGCCGCGCAGTCGCCTGAGGGCTCGGTGCTGGCTGATCTGCCCAACCTGCTCGCGAACCCTGAGGCTGACGACCAGTCTGCGGAGCTGTTGCAGGCTGCCTTCCCGAATCTGAAGAAGCGTCGGGCGCTGAAGGCGGTGCGGGAGCTGCGCGAGGAGGGCGAGTGCGACTTTCCGGTGCCGACGATGGTGACCAACAAGCCGATGATTGCGGCCTTGGCGCCTTGGGACGAGATCACGTTCCCGCCTGAGACGACCGACATCCAGTCTGCCCGGGTGGTGTTCCGGCGTTTCTACATGACGGAGGCGCAGTTGTTGAACAAGGTGGAGACCGAGGACTGGGATGCGGAGTGGGCGCAGGAGGCCATCAACACGATGGGCCGGTTCAGCAACTTCGCGGACTACACCTACAGTTTGGGCATCGCGCAGAACTCGGTCTTGGACCGGGAGAACCTGATCGAGGTGGTGTATGCCTACCAGAAGGCTGTGGATGAGGACGGTGTGCCGGGCGTGTTCTACACGGTGTTCAGCCCTCAGGTGGGCGACAAGTGGGGCTACTTCGAGGCTTTGGACTATGCGCATGGCCAGTACCCGTTCGTGGTCTGGCGCTCGGAGCTGATCCACCGGCAGATCACCGAGAGCCGCGGTGTGCCCGAGGTGTGCATGACCTGGCAGGAGGAGGTGAAGGCGCAGCGCGACTCGGTGTTCGACTACACGAGTCTGGCCACGCTGCCGCCCATCGAGGTGCCCAAGACCCGCGGCGGCAACCTGAAGATCGGCCCCGCGGTCCAGGTGCCCGTCCTACGCCGCGGTGAGATTGGGTTTATGGCGCCGCCCGCCCGGGAGCCAGGGGTTGCCTTCCAGCTCATGGCCTCGGTGGAGGCGCAGACCGACCGCTACTTCGGGAGGCCGACCGAGAAGGTCCCGCCTGTCATCACCCAGATGCGGCAGCAGCGGCTGATCAACAATTGGCTGCATGGGTGGACCGAGGCTTTCCGCCAGGTGCTGGCTCTGACCCTGCAGTACATCGGCCCGGCTGAGATCCAGCGGATCACGGCCTCGCAGACGCCGTTGCCTGAGAACGTGCAGGACTTCGACGTGATGCTGAAGTTCGACATCCGGGAGTTGAGCACAGACCTGGTGACCGAGAAGCTGAAGGCTATCAGCTCGCTGGTGCTGCCGCTGGACACCGCCGGTGTGATCGACCGGGCCAAGCTGATCTCGGTGGCGCTCCGGGCGATTGACCCGACCTTGGCGACCGAGCTCGTGATGCAGCAGGGTCCGGCTGCCCAGAAGATGTTCAACGAGACCAACGACGAGATCGCGCTGATGAGCCTTGGCAACCCGCCGCAGCTTCGGGAGAACGATCCGACCGCGGCCATGCGCCTGCAGTTCAGCCAGCAGGTGCTGCAGAGCAACCCGAAGTATCAGGCCCAACTGCAGCAGGACCCGCTGTTCCAGGCTAACCTGCAGAAGTACCTCGAGAACCTGCAGTTCAGCATCCAGCAGCAGCAGAACGCGGTCACCGGCCGCCTGGGGGTGCAGGCGTGAACGAGGAGCAGCTCAAGGAGGCGCTGTCGGTCAGCGACGAGCACCCGGTGATCAAGGCGTTCCTGCAGATCATCTCCGACCAAGAGGAGTCCGAGGTGTTGGCCGGCATCCTGCCCAACCTGTCCGCCGAGGACCGTGCCTACAACTGCGGCCGGGCGGCTGCCATCAAGGATCTCAGCAGCTCCATAAGGCTGCTGCGAAGTGCTAGCCAGTTGACTTCCGGTCGGCCATAGGCTCTCACTCAATCAACGGCTTCTGGGTTGGCCTGTAACAACCCTGGCGCACCATACCCGGCTTGCAGGGTCTAAACCGCATGGACATCCCGAATGCTACTACGCAGGAAGCGACACCTGCCCAAAACACGGCACCGCCCCCGATCAACCCGATGCAGTTCGACGAATCGGCGTTGGCCAAGCTGCTGAAGACACGATTCAGCGGGGAGGAAGACAAGGCAGCACCCGTCGAGCAACAACCGCCGGAGTCTGAGACCGCGAGTGCGGAAGATCAGGCCGAGGCTGCGGAGCCGACCGCAGAACAAACGGAACCACGGGCCGAGTCGCCCGAGGAAGTTCTTTCGGAAACGGAGGAAGAGGAGGAGTCGCTGGGTGTGCGCAAGCGCATCGACAAGCTCACTCGCCAGAAGAAAGAGGCGATGGAGCGTGCCGAGGCGTTGGAGCGCGAGCTCAACGATGCGAAGGCGAAGCTCGAGCAGACGGCCGATCGGCCTGTTGCTGTTGCGAACCAATCCGACCCTTTCAGCGACGTCTGGGACGTGACCAAGCTCAATGATGAGTGGACTAAGGCCCGGAACCTGAAGCGGTGGTGCGAGGACAACATCGACGGGTGCGAGGTGGACGGCAAGGAGTACAGCGCGGAGGACGTGAAGCAGATCCGGCGGCGTGTAGAAGACGCCATCGACCTGCACATCCCCAACCGTGCTCGGTTCCTGCAGTCCTACCAGCAGATCAAGCCGGTGGCCGAGCAGCTCTATCCTTGGTGGAAGGACCGTTCCAGCGCCGAGTATACGGCAGCGCAGCAGGTCCTGCGGCAACTGCCGCAGATCTCGCAGCTCCCGGAGTACCAGGTGCTGATCGGCGACTTCATCGAGGGGCGGCGCCTGCGTCTGGAGCGTGAGTCTGCGAAGGGGAAGCCCTCGTTGCCTCGTGTTCCTGCGAAGGCCCCGAGCCAGCCAGGCAAGCCAACGGCAGCGCCCGTCAAGAAGGACGCAGCCCAGGCCCAACTGCAGGCCGCCAAGTCCCAATTCCGACGCTCTGGATCAACTACTGAATTGGCTCAAGTACTCAAAAGGATGCTCTAACCATGCCCCTGCTCCAACCCAACCAGGGCGGCTCTGTGCCGCTCGCTTCTACGTCTGCGGCCCGTGAGGATCTCGCGGACTACATCGCCATCGTCGACGCCAAGTCGACCCCGTTCGTGTCCATGTCTCCCAAAGGCAAGGACATCGGGAATATGCAGTTCTCTTGGCTCGTGGACAATTATGGCGCCCCGGTGCTTCAGGGTGTTGTTGACGGCACCGACGTGACCGTTGCCAACGCTTCCAACCCGGTGACCAACCGGACCCGTCTGAACAACTACGGCCAGGCGTTCCGCCGCGACCTCCGCATCGGCTTCATCGCCGAGACGCAAGATGTGGCTGGCGTCACCGATGAGTTGGCCAACGGCATTGCCAAGAAGCTCGTCGAGATCAAGCGCGACATGGAGTCGACCTTCATGTGCACCAACCAGGCTGCGCAGGCCGACAACGGCACCAGCAACGCCTATTTGACAGGCTCGCTCGGCAACTGGCTCAACAGCACCAATGCCTCGAACATCGGCGCCTGCGCTTCCGGTTCGCCGTTCCTGCCGGCCTCCGGCGCGGTGGACACCACGGCCAGCGCTTCCTTCACCGAGGCGACCGCCCAGAACGTGCTGACGGCCGTCTACGGCAATACCGGTACCTTCCGGGACTACGATTGTATCCTCGGCACCACGCTCAAGCGTGCGTTCACCAACCTGACTGCCTCCGGCACGACCCAGGTTGCCAATACCAACAGCATCGCCGCGACGAGCGTCCGCACGTTCAACCAAGACCTGTCGGCCGACACCTTCAAAGCGTCGATCGACATCTTCGAGGGCGACTTCGGCCGCCTGATCCTGCACCCGTCGACCTTCATTGGCGGCAAGAACGGCACATCGCTGTCTGCGCAGGCCTACAAGGGCTACGTGATCCCGATGGACATGGTCGAGGTGCGCTACGCCAAGCTGCCGCAGGTCAAGCCGCTGCCTGACGCTGGTGGTGGTCCTGGCCGCCTCGTCGAGGCGATCGCCGGCCTGGTTTGCAAGAACCCGTCCGGCTTCGGTATGTTCAACGGCGCGAGCTAATCGTCGCCACACCGGGGGAGGCCTGCACAGGGCCTCCCCCTCTTCCCCTTTCCAATGGTTCACAATTCCGCCACCTCGGTACTCGCCAACGCCCTCGACGACCTGCCCGGCGACTTGCGCCGCGCTGTAATCAACGAGTTCCAGTCCGGCATCCAGAAGGACTGGGTGCAGGCCGGCATCCAGCAGAAGCGCATCGCCAGGGATTCCCAGGCCGACCTGCGCAGCATCGACGGCATCGGCCGTCTTCGGATGCGGATCGATCCGACGCTCTACCATGCCTGGGGCACCAAGTACGGGTACGATTGCTGGAAGGATTCCCAGTTTCTCAAGGAAGTGGAGCGTGACAACCCCGAGGTGCGAGTGCGCTGCGGGGCTACACGCTTGCAGGTCGGTTTCAGCGGTGGCACAAAGCGAAGCAGCCAGAAGTTCAACCTATGAATGTCGGAGCAAATCGTCAGTTGGCCGGCGAGTACGGTGGTCGATACATCGACGCCTCGGCCGGCACCGTGACCGGCAACTGGATGGAGATCCATGCGGTCTCAACGTCCATCCTGGGCACCGTGTCCTCCAACATCACCAACTTCCCTGCCGGCGTGACCATTCAGGCCGGCGACTCGATCTCGGGCGTGTTCACCTCGGTGGCTGTATCCTCCGGGGCGATCATCGCCTACAACCGCAAGTGGGTCTGAGATGCGACTGGGACTCGGCCTAGGACTCGGCGTCGAGCAAGCCCTTGGAGGGGCTGGCGGCGGCGCCGACCTACCGATCATCCGGCGCGACCTGCTGCGAGAGGACGATGGCTTCACCCTCCTCGAGTACGATGAGGGGCAGCCGACCTACAAGATCGTCATCACCTACGGTACATTTGATTCCTTGATGCTGGAGGACGACGTGACTTTCCTTCGGCAAGAGGACGACGGAAAACTCATCATCCAAGCGAACTAGCCATGGCAGACACCAAAATCACAGCCCTAGCTCCCATCGGAGCAATTGACCCGGCGAACGACGTCCTCCCCATCGTGGACGTGTCGAACAACAGCATGGCTGCGTCCGGCACGACCTGCCGTGTGACCACAAACCAGCTTCTGCAGGCTAATGCGATCGCAAGCCTCGCCTCCGCCACCATCACCGGCGATCTGACGGTGGACACCTCGACCCTGAAGGTGGATTCGGCGAACAATCGGGTGGGTATTGGGACGGCGAGTCCGGGCTCTGCTCTTGACGTTCGATTCTCAACAAATCCTGCAGTCGACAACGCTGTACCAACCAATGCGTTGCGGGTTTTTACTTCAGTCGCTCAAGCTGTTGATGTTGGTGGTCAGATTGGTCTTGGTGGATTGTACGATGCCACAACCTTTCAAGCTTTTGCCAACATAAGCGGCAAAAAGGAAAACGGCACCAGCGGAAACAATGCTGGATATCTAGTCATTGGCACCTGTAATTCCCTTGGCACGATGGCGGAACGCTACCGCATCGATTCCACCGGAGTCAGCACTTGGTCCGTCAGCGGTTCCACCGCCATGACCCTGAACTCCACGGGGCTGGGCGTGGGGGGAAGTCCGCAAGCAAAGATTCACGCGATTGATTCTAGCGGTGTCTGCGCGTTGTTTAGCCGAGCTGCTGCGCCTGCCGCTGCCTTAGCCGCTGTCACCATTCAAGCCCCCGTCTCAAGCGGGTTCAGCTCAAACCCAGTTCTCAACTTCTGGTTTCAGAACGCAGGCATTTCAAACCCCGCAAGCGAGTGTCTTGCTATTCGCACGAGTAGCGCCGATCGGATGTATTTTGACTCCACCGGCAACGTCATCTCCAACGTAACCGGAACCGCTCCAACTCTGGCCGCTAACAGCCAAATGGTTTTCAATCTGACCAGCAACACCAACCTTCGCATCTCGGTTCGTGGCACCGACGGCACCACCCGCGTTGCCAACATCACCCTCGCCTAATCCATACCACCATGCCCACCCTCTCTTGGATCATCGAACGCCTTCTTTGCAAACCCGTCGAAGGCTCCCTCACCGATGTCGTCATCACCGCCGACTGGCGTTGCAACGGCATTGATGGCACCTACAGCGGCACCTGCTACGGCAGCGCGTCGTTCGCGCCTCCTACGGAGGCCTTCACGCCGTATCCTGACCTCACGCAGGATCAGGTTCTCGGCTGGTGCTTCGCCAACGGAGTCGATCAGACCGCCATCGAAGCGAACGTCACCGCGCAGATCAACAACCAGATCAACCCGCCGGTTGTCGTTCTGCCGCTGCCGTGGGCTCCTCCCGCTCCGGTTGTGGTTGCCGACGAAGCTCCGGTTGCCGATGCTTCCGCCGCATGATCAAGATCGAACTCACGCTCCAGCAGGCCCAGCAGCTTGCCCAGCTCGTCGAAATCGCGATGAAGGCCACCAACGTCCCAAACATGAGGGTCGGCCTTCCGCTCTACGACCTCATCGAGGCCACCGTCATCAAATCGCAGACACCTAAGCCCGTCGAGTAACCATGGACGCAACCAACCACGGCGGAACGAACGGCCTAGCCTTGTCGCTGGGCACCGCGGCAGCAGCCACAGCAGCCTCGCTGCTCCCACAGCTCACCGACGGCATCCGCTTCGTCTCCGCCGTGGTCGGCCTCATTGCGGCCTGCATCGCCCTCTACAAAGCCTGGAAGAAATGAAAAACACCAAGACCACTCTAGCCGGTATCGGCGCCATCCTGGTCGCCATTGGCGGGGCCTTGAAGGCCCTGTTCGACGGTGATCCCAGCACCAGCCTCGACATCACCTCGACCATCGCCGCGGTGACCGCCGGGGCGGGCCTGATCTGGGCCAAGGATGCCGAGAAGCCCGTCGAGCCGCCGAAGCCGTGAACTGGATCTACCAGATCCTCAAGGCGCTACTGGACTGGGTCCGCGAGAAACCACCCACCGAGATCGAACATGGCCAAGCTCCAAAGGCTCTCAAGGATGATCTGGCTGCTCGTGTTGCCGATCTGCCTGGGTTGCCAGACGAAGGTGGTCCTGGTGCCTTCCGGTGATCCGGTGATGCTGGCCAAGCCCATCAAGGCCAGCGTCTACGCTTTCGATTCCAACAAAAAACTGGTCGGGCCATCGCGAGTCGAACTGCCCGCCGGCTGGTACGTCCTACCGAAGTCCCAATGATCAACTACAAGGGCAACAAGTTCTCGGGCTACAACAAGCCCAAGCGCACACCGGGCGAGAACAAGAAGTTCGCTGTCCTGGCAAAGGAAGGCGACCAGGTCGCTCTGGTGCGTTTCGGCGACCCGGACATGACGATCAAGAAGCACATCCCGGAGCGCCGGGCGAGCTTCCGAGCTCGGCACGGATGCGATGACCCGGGCTCTAAGCTGAAGGCCAAGTACTGGGCCTGCAAATCCTGGTAGCCAATGAGGACCGTCACCTACGATTACGTGCTGCAACGCGCCTGCGAGCTCACCGGGCGCGTTTTCAGCACCCTGACGACCGAGGAGGCCAACTTCTTCCGCACGTTCATCTCGATGAGCCTGCGGAGCGCCTGGGAGTGCTTCAACTGGCCGGAGCAGACGGTCTACCAGCAGGAGTTCTTTGCGGCCAACTACAGCTCGTCGCAGCTCTACTCGGGCGGCATGGTGGTCTACTACAAGGTCGAGCAGAAGTACTACCAGTACGTCGGCTCAATCAACTCCGGCAACCCTCCGACCATCGGGGGCCCTGGTGGCACGATCAACTCGCAGTTCTGGGCCGAGGCGCAGCCCGACTATGGCAACAGTCAAGGCGACTGGGATGCCACGGTGACCTACAACATCGGTGACATCGTCCTATACCCGGAGACCCAACGGTACTATGCGCTCTATGGGGCTGCACCGGCAGGCACCACCCCGACCACTCCGGCCTACTGGGGAGTGCTGAATAAGTTCCTGCGAAACATATCGCAGACGGCCAACCCTGACGGCAGCGCCCGCACGATTGAGATCGGTGAGGCCTTCTCGGTCTGGCCCGATGATCCTCGGGTGACTTGGCGCCAGCAGGAGCCACGCTACACGTTCACCGACGATGGCATTCTGATCGAGGAGCAGCTCCCATACGTCTGGCTGGAGTTCCGCAAGACACCTCCTTTGCTGGCCACAGCCGGCGAGGCCAGCGCCTACGCATTCCCATACCGATTCGCCGAGGTGTGCGCCTTGAAGGCTGCCGGCCAGATGCTTCGGGTCGACGGCAAGATCGACCTCGGCAACCAGTTCTTGGAGCTCGGTGAGGTGGAGCTGACCAAGGAGATCGACAAGGTGGCGCTGCAGGAGAAGTACGTGCGCCAGATTATCGTGCCCAACCGCTGACCATGGCTGACCTACCCCAGATTGGAGCTATCGACGATGGATTCGTTGGGGTGATCTCGCGCATCGAGCCGGCCCTGATCCCGACGTCCTACGTGTCAGGGGCGGTCAACCGCCGCTTTGAGGACCAGGTCATCAAGAACCGCTGGGGTATCGTCCAGCCGAAGTGGGGCGGCAAGTGGCAGAAAGCCTCCAGAGTGGTCACGGTCACGTCCAACTCTGTTGGGGCGCCACCCGTCAGCGGCACGACGATCCCGCAGGACACGATCATCTGCTCCGATCCGGTGGCCAACGTGCTTGTGTTCGCCAACGGCACCCGCTGCCTGTTGGACAACAGCACCAACTGCATCTTCTCGACCGCGGCCATCTCGTTCACCGGACCTCCGGTCAACCGCACGGTGCAGTTCTACAGCTCCACCGATCCGTTCGACGACATCCTTGGGGTCCTCCCCTACCGCGACCCGGACACCGGGGCCAGCGCCCTGATCGTGGCGACCAACGAGGTGCGCACCTCGGACGGTGGGCAGGGCAAGATGTACTGCGTGCGGCCCAACCAGAGCCCGGTGGAGATCCCGCTCAACGGTCACGACATCTACCTCCCGGTGCGCCTCATCCAGGCGACCAACGGTGTGGTGATGCTCCGCCCAGGCAACGCCCGCTACTACTTCGATGACATCACCGGCCTGGTGTTAGACACGATTGAGAACGAAGGGGGAGGGGCCATCCTGCTTGAGAACGACAACGTGCTATCGCAGGAGGCCTCGACCGAGATCAACCTGAACGTGGTGCCCGACCTAGGCACAGGCGACATCGTGACGGTCGGTGGTGTTGGAGATGTCTCTCCGTTGTGGACCGGATCTACCGGCGCCGGGCAGGGTTTCCAATTCTGGGTCAACGTGGTCAACACCGAGGTCTCGCTGCACCTGAGCCTGTCGGATGCCAGGACCAAGACCAACGCCCTGCCGTTGAACCCGGAGAACGGGGCCCGCTACTACATCGAGCTGGCCAGCAACACCACCGGGTACGATCTGGCGCAGGACATCGTCAACAACCTGAACGACGGGATGCCGCTGATGATGAGCGGCAACGCGACCTACCCGTCGGCCTTGGACGCTGGGTTCAACCGCATCCCGTCCACGCTGTCGATCGTCGGAAGCGATCCCACCGGGGATACGATCACGGTCTACAACCACAACTTCATCCCAGGCGATCAGGTCACGCTGTCCAACGTCAGCGGAAGTTCCAGCGTCGACAGCAAGATCTACTACGTCTTCCCGACCGACAACAACACGCTGAAGCTCTTCTCCGGCACCACCGAGGAGACCGACTCGTTGAACGATGCCGGCCGGGCGATCATTGAGCTGACCACCAGCGGGACTTCGCCAAACATCTCGATCACCAACGTCACGATCCTCAACCAGGGATCAGGCTATCTGACGGCCCCGGCCATCACGGTATCTGGAACGGCATCTGTGGCTGCCAGCCTCACGGCGACCGTGACCAACGGCAAGGTGACGGCTGTCACGATCGTTGCTGGCGGCACATTCTCGACGACCCCTACCGCATCGGTCGCGATGCCTTCGACCCTAGTCGACGTCGACAACAGCGGCATCACCGGCTCCATCAAGCGCTCGAGCGCCTCCGGTGCCGCGGTGCCTCCGGGGCGAGAGGGTCTCTACTTTCAGAACCGTCTGCTGCTGCTCTACGGCAACGACTACCTGGCCGTGTCCGACGTGCTGGACCCTCTGCACTACAGCCCGGTGCTGAACGAGTTCAAGCTCAACACCGGGTCGAACGACAAGGTGGTAGCCCTTTACCCGTTCAACAGCACGACGCTGCTCGTTTTCAAGGAGCGCTCGGTGCTGGCGGTGGAGAACCTCTATGGCGATCTCTCGACCACCCGCCTGACGGAGATCACCAGAGAGTTCGGCTGCGTGTCGCAGTCATCCATCGCCGGCACCGGGTCCGACGTCATCTTCCTCTCGCAGCGCGGCATCATCAGCCTCCGGCAGACCGAGTTCGGCATCAGCCAGTCGGTGGTGCTGCCGCTCTCGGACCAGATTCAGAACCTCGTCGACGAGATCGACCAGGCCTACTGGTCCAACGCCTGCGCCACGTACTACGCCAACCGCTACATCATCAGCGTGCCGATTGAGGGTGGGGACGGCACCAACCAGCGCACGCTGGTCTACAACTTCCTGAACAAGGCCTGGGAAGGCTACTGGGAGGGCTCGCTGCTGATCCCGCGCTACTGGTGCCGCCTGGTGGTTGCTGGAACCGATGCGCTGTGCTGGGCCGATGAGAGCGGTCTGATCCACCAGTTCGATCCGCAGGCCCTCGTGGACGTCAACCGCACCGGGATCTCGACCCAGATCAGCACCGAGGTGAGGTTCCGAGGCTACACCGGCGAGGACAACGTCGACCACAAGCAATGGACCGACATCCAGTTCGAGCTCGGGAACTGGAACACCCGCTACTCGATCACCGCACAGTTCGATGGGGTCAACGAGTCCTACGTGGTGGCGACCGACCAGACCAAGGATCGGACGGCCTACTACACCTACGGCAGCGGCACCTACACCGCGAGCAACACCGGCGACAACTTCCTGAACCCGTATCGCGAGGACTACTCGACGCAGCCTGTGCTGCGTTGCGGCACCAACGGCTGGAAGGCCGGGCTGCACCAGTTCTACTCGCACAAGGCCCGTTTGCGTAAGCATTCGGCCTCGGTGCAGCCGCTATTGACCACCGACCAGGGTTCGCTCGAAATCTACAGCGCCAAGGTGATCGGGATCGCCTACCGGCTCTACGGCAAAAACGACGTCTGACCAACCATGCCACTCTTTGTCACAGTCACGCCCGGGACCACGATCACGTCATCGACCACGCTGACGCCATCGACCCTCAACCTGCTCGGTACGCCCAGCATCGATGTCACCGGATCGGTGGACGGCGGCACGCTGTCGGTGGCGGACGGTTCCCTTGGCCTTGAAAAGTTCTCCGCCATCGCCGGCAATCGACTGATCGGAAACGGAAACAGCGTGTCGGCATACCCAGCCGTGCTGTCCTCGACCGACCTGACATTCACCAGCACGACGGTGAACGTCGGAACCGGCGTCATAACCGAGCCAAAGCTGGCTGCTCGTGCGGCTACATTCGCCAAGATTCAAGCGATCAGCACCGGCAAGCTGTTGGGGCGCACGACCGCTTCCTCTGGCGACATTGAGGAACTCACGGTCGGCTCCGGCCTGACGCTGTCGGGAGGCACGCTTACCAACGGTCTTCTGCGTTACACGACGACAGCCAAGGATCTTCCTGCGATCGGGGATGCCAGCCAAGCAGTCCAATGGCTCACCACAGCCACCGAGCTTCCTGCGACCACCGGATCGGTGCTTCCCCAGCTCGTCCGAGTTGTCTTGCGTTGCAAGACAAACGACGGGCCATTCGTTGCAGGAAACGAGTTAGACATCCACAGCGTCATCAACGAGCAGACTTGGAGCAGCGGAAACCTGACCAGCGAGTATCCGATCACAGTCTCCATCGGAACCGTTGTTTCCAGCACGACCAATCTGTTCCTCAACGTGTGGTTTTCAAAGGCTCGTCCAGGCAACCGAGTGTTTTTGAATGGAGGGGATGCCGACTCGCAGCTCGTCTACCTCGACAGCACCGGCACTCGCACCGTGTTGACTAGGGCCAACTGGCAGGTCAAGGCCTACCTTCTCTACGCCTCCACCTGGGCATGATCAAAGAGACCGCCAACTACCTGCTCTCCAAGGTCCCGGACAGCTTTCGGGGCTGGACCCGTGAGGCCTTGGAGGACTACGTGCTGTTCCATGCGGAGCAGGGCACGTTGAAGGTGGCCACGCAGGACGACAAAGTGGTGGCGGTGCTGATCGGCTGGCGGCAGAAGGGTGCTGAACCGCAGCCTTGGGCTTGGCAGGCCTCCGATCCCGAGGGCGACCATTGGTATTGGCACCAGTTCGCCGCCGACAGCGCCGTCTTCGCGATGGCGGTGGCGGCTACCTTCTTCCACTCACGGCCGGAAGCGGCAATCCTCCCGGCCATCGGGTACAGAAACGGCAAGCTGACCACCTACAGGAAGGGCTCGTTGCCCATCTACCGGGTGGCCTCAAAAATCGTATGACAGTCGACGCACCTCCCCCACGGAACTACGCCCAAGAGACGGCTGACACGCTGCGCACCCAGCTTGAGCTGGCGCCGGAGAAATATGCGGCCGAGGCGCAGTTCGCCCCGAAGTACCAAGCGCTTCAGCTCGACCTGGTGCGCCAGGCCACCCCGGAGCTCCTGAAGCTCTACAAGGAGCAGATCGCGCCGACGATGGGCGAGGTCGAGGCGGCCGCCCGCTCACGCTCCCGGGCTGGCGACATTGCGGACATTGCCAGACTCGGCCCGCAGGCACGCGAGGCCATCCGCGGTGCTTCCCCGGAGCAGGCCCGGATCGCCGACATCTTGGCGGCCAACGCGACGTCGAACCTTCTTGCCGGAGGTCAGCTCACCCCGGAGCAGCAGCGCATGGCCCAGCAGCAGGCTCGGATCGCCTCGACGGCCCGTGGCATGGCTCAGGGCCCGCAGGCTGCCTTTCAGGAGGCGCTCCGGTCCCAGATGGTGGGCGCCGGGCTGCAGCAGCAGCGCCAGCAGCAGGCCATGGGCGCCCTGCAGGCCGGCCAGGGAGTCTACGGCGATGTCTTCCAACAGGTGTTGGGGCGGCCCTCGCAGGCCTTCGCCGGGTCCCAGGGCTTCCTCGGGCAGGCGCAGGGATTCAACCCGGGCCAGTTGTTCAACCCGGAGAGCGCCTATGCCCAAAACATCTATGCCGGAAACCAGCAGGCGATCGGGGCGGCAAATGCTGCCGGCGCGTCGGCGACTGGAAGCCTTCTGGGCGGACTTTTCAGCGGACTCGGAGCCGTTGGCGGCGGGTTTGCTGCTGGCAGGAGATAACAATATATGGCGACTTACGGCTATTCTGCAGGCTATCAAGGCGGCGGCCCGCAACCTGTTGCGCCCGGATTCATCGAGGGGTATGCGCAGGCCGGGCGAAGCATCGGTGCTGGCATCCAGTCGATCGGCAGCGCGATCGGTGGGGCGCTGCAGCGGTATGGCGAAAAGAAAGCCGAGAACGAGTTCCTCACGCAGCGCCTGGAGTCGCTGGCGCCGTACCTGCAGACCGTGGCGCAGTCCGGCAACGTGATGGACGAGCGCAGCCCTGAGTCGAAGCTCCTGGGCGACATCGAGAAGTTCTCTTCGATGTCCATCCCGCAGAAGAAGGCCACGCTGCTCAATGCGGAGTTCTACCTGGATCGACTGGACAAGCAGCGGGCTCGTGAGATCCAAGATCTGCAGGCCGAGGCCGCCCGCTTCAACCTGCAGACCGCGCAGGATGCCGAGGCTCGGCGCCGCGGCCTTGAGCAGGCCATCTCCCAGGTCGCCCAGCTTCCTGCCACTCAGGAGGTCGCGGTGCCAGCCCCCCCTGCGATCATCAGCAGCAGCATGATGCTGCCCTCCGAGCAGCAGCCATACACGCCCTTCTACCAGGTGCAGCAGATCCCTGGTGCCGCCATGCAGACGCCTCCGGCGCCGCAGGTGCCACAGGGCCCGACCTTCGGTGGCTTCCGGTTCGGCGGCTCCGACCAGTACACGATGGGCCTCGGTCGCAACATCATGCCGATACCGGCTGGCACCAACCGCGCCCAGTTCACGCAAGCGCCCGAAGTGCAGACGCCGCCTCCGGCTGGCATCGCTCCGATCCCGCAGCGGCAGACTCCGTTGTTCGAGTCTGCGCCCATTCAGCGCACCGTCACCGAGACGCAGCCTGTCGGCTATCAGGACCGCTTCAAGCAGGCGATTGATGTGTTCCAGCGCTTGGGTGCCCCGATCAACCCGGACGCCATCAGGAGCGTCTTGGAGGCCACCGGCACGCCGCGCCCGATGCAGATCGAGACCCAGACGCTGCCTGGTGGCATCACGGTGGTGCGTGCTGACGGCAAGGTCGACATCCTGCCTGCGCCCAAGATGGTCGAAGGTAAGGACCTGACCGAGGGGCAGGCCAACTCGCTGGGCTTTGCCTCCCGAATGATGCTCAACGAGAGCACCATCAACGACGTGGTGGGCCGCGGCTACCGGCCCGGAGGGCTGACCGAGTTCGGATTCACCCCGGAGCGACTCAAGACCGACGACCGCAAGATCTACGAGGCGGCCAAGGAGAACTGGATCGCCGCCGCTCTGCGCAAGGAGTCGGGCGCCGCCATCGGCAAGGACGAGTATGCCGCCGCGGATCGCCAGTATTTCCCGCAGCCTGGCGACAGCGACAAGGTGCTCAAGCAGAAGGCAAACCTGCGCTCGACCGTATTCAAGTCGATGAAGGCCGGCATCGGCCGGTTCGCCGACGACTACCTTCGCCAGATCGGTGGCATGGAACAGACGGCCCAGCCGCAGGGAAGTGTTCGCAGGTACAATCCAGTCACGAAGCGCATCGAGTAATATGCCATACCAGATCCAGGTCGGCTCTCAGGTTGTCGAGTTCCCTGATTCCGTTGGCCAGGACGAGGCGCAACGGGTGCTGGCCGAGCAGTTTCCAGCAACCGGCGAGGACATCTCGCTGGCGCTGCAGGACCCTACCTTCAAGCCTTCGGCCGCCGACTACGCCAAATACGAGGAGTACGCCAAGACCCGGCAGACCGACTGGCTCAACACCATCGCGCAGTCTGTGGATGTGGCCGCCGGCATGATCGGTGGCGCCATCTCGCAGGGAGTCCAGGGCGCGGCTGCCAACCCGCTGAACTACATCGAAGGCGCGGCCCAAGGCACCCGCCAGCTCTACGGGCTGGTGGCGCAGTCCCAGGACCCGGCCTCGCCGCTCTTCAAGTTCAAGGACCTGGTGGCCGGCACCGGCACCCAGGAGTCGCGCTACCAGCAGTTCCTCGAGGCCCGGGACTTCGCCAACACCACGGCCCGCCTGGAGCGTGGCGAGGAGGGGCTGTTCGTTCCGCCCGAGCTGACCAACCCGGAGTTCGTTCAGGGCGTGTCCATGATCCTCGACCCGACGCTGGCCCTGCCCGGCATCGGCGAGGCTTTCGGCGCCGGCAAGCTGGCGACCCGGGCTGTCGGCCGTGGCGCCCAGTTGGCTGGGCGGGCTGTCACCGGGGCTGTCGCCCCCGTCGAGCGCCTGGTGACCGGGGCGGAGCGCATCGCCGGGGAGGCTCTGAGCGTCAGCCCCGAGGCCCTGCGGACCACCGCGGCGACCACCGGCATTGCCGGAGCCCTCGGCATCGCACCGGAGGCGGCTGCCTTGGCCGCGGTGCCGGCTGCGGTGCGAACCACCCGCGAGGTTGGCGAGGCAATCACCCGTGCCGGCGAGAACCTGATGACACAGCCGTCCCGCATTGGACCGCTAGAGGCCATTGGTGCTGCTCCGGGCGCCAATATGCGCCAGCGGATGCTGGGCGTGATCGGGCAGTACGGTGGGGACGCTGCTTTGGATTCCTCACTAAGGGGGCTTGCTGGAGGAATTGAAGGTGCTGCTGTTGGCACGGTTCTTGGCGGATTGTCGGGCGGCGAGGAAGGGGCTGCGGCCGGGCTTGGCACCGGCATGGTGCAGGGTGCTGCCGGTGCTCTTGCGGCCCGTGGCATCGAGCGGCTGACCGGCAAGGCTGCCCGCGAGGCACGTGCCGGCGATCTGGGGCGGTTCATCGACGCTCAACAGGACCCGACGACAAAGGCGCTGTTTCAACAGTTGCGTGATAAGCACGGTGTTGATGCTGCATCTAGCCTGATGGACTTGCAGGGCCTTGTCCGCGGCAAGTTCGGCGACGTCGAGGTTGAGTATCTTTCCAGCGAAGACTTCGCCAAGCGTTACAAAATCAACGCCCGCGGCGTACAGGTTGAGAACAAAGGTGGCCGGCCTGCGGTGGTTATCAACGCCGACATCATCGGCAAAGGCACCGGAGACGGCCCGCTCTACACGCTCGGGCACGAGCTCTTCCATGCGCTCGAGAAGAGCACTCAGCTCGAAGCCGGCGCCACCGAGATCAAGAACGCTCTGGTTGGTCGATGGATTCAGGAAGGCGACACCATCCGCAAGCTGGCCGATGGAGCGTTGACCGATGCCGAGATCGAGGCCCGCTTCAACGAGTACCGCGACAAGCTGGGCGTTGGTAATGCCTTGATGGCAGACGAGCTTGCTAAGTACGACACCGTCAGCAAAAAGGCTGACTACGTGGCCTCAGAGCTCGCAGCAGAGCACTTTGCTGCACTCCTTGCCGGGCAGAAGCCTGACGCATTGCTGAAGGGATTCACGGGACTCACCAGGCAACTTCTCGACCTTGCTCTGACACAGAACGCCAGCCGGGCCTTGGCCGATGCTGCGGCGACCATTGAACGCACTTTCGGAGTCAAGCCGACCGACTCGGTGCTGTTCCCGGATCTGAAGCAGGCCTCGCCTCAGGTGAATGCCATGCTGCGCGACCTGGTGCGTGCCCGGCGCAAGCTGGACGAGAAGATCAAAATCCAAGACGAGAAGACCAAGCTGGTCCTCAAGCCAGAGGATGTGTCCAACCCGCTGGCAGCCAAGCAACTGGTCGATCTTGGTTTAGCTGAACAGATGCCCGATGGCACGATCCGGCCAATGTCCAGCGAAGAGGTAGTGGCCCGAGAAGACAAGGATCGTGAAAGCCTTCGCGCCATTATTGAGAACACACCGGGTACTGCCCGCATGGTCGATGGCGTTGCTCAGGGTCGATTGAGCCCGGAGCAGTTGTCCGCCATCGAGCAGTCCCAGGCTGTCAGCAGCCGGATGAAGGACAAGATCCGGGCTGCGAATGCCGCAATGAACGCTGGCAACAGCCTCAACATCACCTACAGCGCAGCGCTCAAGAAGGTCATCAACCGGCTGACTGGTAAAAAAGTCAACAGGTACAGCAGCGGTATCCGCCTTACTGACCGCGACGTGCTGCCGTATGCGTTCTATTTCTCGCAAGCGGATCATCCGCTGATCAAGGCCATCGACATCAGCAAGGTCCGGGATGCCATCCTGAAGGACACAGCCTCCAACGGGAGTGTGGGCAAAGGCCTGTGGGACAATGTCGACGGGTTCATGGGCGACCTGGCAAAGTACTTCACCAACCTCGACCAGAAGGAAGGAGCCCGCAGGTCTTCTGAGATCTTTGGCCTGGAAAAGGCCAAGTACCTTGGGGACTTCATCAACCAGAACGAGAAGTTTGTCCGCGACTTCCGATTGGACCGCATTGGTTCAATAGCTCCTTCTGGGTTCCGCGCACGCTTTTCGGAAGAGGCCTACCAGCTCTCAAAGCAGCGCTGGATGCCGGCCGAAAAAATCGGAGACAAGTCGGTCATCAACTCCGAGGAAGGCTACCGCATCATCAGCGGCGCCAAGCACAAGCTCTACGGTCCCGACGGCAAGCTGCTCGGGATCTTCGACACCCAAACCCAAGCAGAAAGGAAAGCAGATGCCACTCAAGCAAGGCTACAGCCAGAAGTCGATCAGCAGCAACGTGCGGCGCGAGATGAAGGCCGGCAAGCCGCAGAAGCAGGCCGTGGCGATCGCGCTCTCGGTCGCACGCAAGGCCGAGAAGAAGGCAGGCAAGAACTCGGGGCGGTTCGACAAGAGGGGGATGTAGGAGCGCGATTCATGGCGGCTTCAGAAGCCGACCCAAGCCAGCCATCCACCCAAGCCATCCGTTCGGTCAAAGGACAGCGTGCGGTCAATTCGTTGTACCAGTTCGACTACACGTACAAGACCAAGACACCTGGCAAGCCAGCGCGTGAAAAGGCTGCGACTGAAACCATCTCGGCGTTCTCGATCAGCGAGGCCAAGGAGAAGGCGAAGGCCGCAATTATGAAGGAGCTGACTGACGATCCGACCGTGCTGAGATCAACCATTTCAATCTCTCAGCCGGAGATCAAAGGGCAGTTTGCGGTCACCGAGCTTACTGGTAAGCCTGCTGATCCGAAATCGCCGAAGATCGTCCTGAACCCGGGCACTCCGCAGAAGTTCACATCCATGTTCAATGCGGTGGACGCTGCATTGGATTTGGTCAAAGACAGCCCAGCCCTGGGACTTGATTCTGATGGATGGATCAAAGCCTACAGCCGGGCATTGAATGGTTCGCGTGCCTCAGTACCTCCAGCTCCATTGCGGCTGGCGCAATGGGTGCAGGACAATGGCGCTTTTAGGAAGTTCATCGAAGACGGTCTGCAAAGGAACCCTGAGCTGGTCAAGTCGGCTGTCGGTGGCCTGAATGCGTTGCAGCCCATCCACGAGCTTGCCCGTCAGGGTCAGATACCGTCCAAGATGGTGGCCTTGCATATGTTCTGGGGCCTTTTGTCTCGGATGCTTGATCCGTACAACCAGGAGGCTGGATGGGCTAGGTTGACTAGTGAGCCGAAAGTCCTGCGCCTTATCGAGGACTCAGTAGATGGGCGCTACAAGTTCACCAAGGATCAATGGAAGGAAATCGTCAGCACCAAGATGTCGGAGTTCCCCGACGTTTCGGTAGGACGCAATGCCATCCAGAACTCCAACGCCTTCCACGAGATGTTGTCTCGGTGGAACGGTCGATGGGATGAGCTGACGAGCATCATCAACAACCCGGACCTTACTGGTCCGCAGATGCGCCGGCAGTTCAACGAAAAGGGATTCGGAGGCGCTGGCATCAAGCACAAGGTGCTTTCGTTCGTTCTGGCAACGCTGGCCCGCAATGACGTGTTCGTTGGTGACAGGTGGCAGGTTGTCAACCTGTGGTTCCCGCACCTTGAGAAGGCTGCTGCAGCCCGCAAGGCTCAAGGCGGTTCCACCGAGGTTTTCGCCTATGACCGCAACGGTGTGCCCGAGGACACCACCGGAGCCTACAAGGTCATCGGAGGGATGCTCAACAACGAGACGGTGGCCGAGACAGCCTACTCGCTGATTGAGAACGGGATGCGCAAGATCGCCGCGGAAAGCCCGTGGTTGCGTGAGATGCTGGGGCGCGAGCCGCAGCCCTTCGACATCCATTGGCTGACCTGGAACATCATCAAGAACGAGCCAGTCGGACATTCTAGCTTGGATGCCACAGCAAAGTTCTTGACCGAAAACCTTTACGGCGATCCTGAGTTCGCGCAAAAGTTCGCCGAGACGGAAAAACGCACAGAAAAATATGCAAAAGGAGTCTTCGATGTCTTCTCAGTCAAAGGTCAAGAACGCCCCCAGATCCGGCAAAGGCCCGGAGCCGACGATGGAGGAGCTGGTGCGGCAGGTATCGGGCCTGATGCGGGCCGGAGTCCGGGAGGACCTGCGGGACCGGGTGCAGCCGCAGCAGGCGCCAGCGAAGTAGGCGCCCAGCGGTATATGCCCGACCAGCAAGGCTTCTACAGCAAGCTGGAAGAGGTAGTGAATGCGAAGCTGCCAAAGGTTGCTTCGCCTCAACAGGTGCTTGCCTCCGTTGACCCTGCCAAGGGCAGCGGAGTCAAACCCGAGGAGCTGAAGTGGACCGGGTTTGCTCAGGCCGTCGAACGCATTGCCAAGGAGAATGGCGGCAAGGTTCCGAAGGAGAAGCTCATCGAGCACCTCAAGAACGAAGGGCGAGTGCGGTTTGAGGAGGTGACCACCGGGATACAAGGCAAGTCGATCACGCAGGCCGAAGTGAATAGCCTTGAGCGCCGTGCACAGCGTACGCAATCAGAGGAAGATTGGAGAGCATACGAAAACGCGGTGTTGCGGTTTGAGAGCCAAGAACTCGGCACCGAGGCGCAGTACTCCAAGTACCAGTTGCCGGGTGGCGAGAACTACCGCGAGGTGGTGCTTACTTCAGAAACCGCTGCTCCGTACACGTCGAGCCACTTCCGGGACATCCCGTTTTACGTCGCGCACATGCGCGTCAACGAGCGCACCGCTGAAGCAGGAAAGCCTGGACTATTCATCGAGGAGATCCAGAGCGACCGCCATCAGCAGGCACGCGAACAAGGGTACAGAGAAGACAAGGGAACAGATTGGTCGAAGGTTCCTGTGTACCAGTACAAGGACCTAGTTGCCGGTGGATTATTCCCAGAAGTCAGGCATATTGAGGTGAGAGATGGCATTTACAGGCTCGTTGAGCCTGACGGTGGTGTTGCTTTTGTTGAGTCATCTCTTGAAAAGCTGAAGAAGAACTACGACCTGAGCAGAAGAATCGAAGGTGTTTCTGACGCCCCATTCCGCAAGGACTGGTCGCTGCAGATGTTCAAGCGTGCGCTGCGTGATGCCGTTGCCTCCGGCAAGGAATGGATCGGCTGGACTACCGGAGAGACGCAGGCGGAGCGGTACGATCTGAGCAAGCAGATCAAGACGCTGTCGGTTGAGCCTCTCAAAGATGGAACCGGAAAGTTCGCTGTCTATGCCAATGGAGACCTGATGCGGCACGCATCACGCGATACGCTGTCTGACGTTGTCGGCAAGGAAATGGCGCAAAAAGCATTGTCTGACATAGATGCAGGAAAGGATGCTGCATACAGCGGACTTGATCTAAAGATAGGCGGAGAAGGCATGAAGGGTTTCTACGACAAGATCCTGCCTGCCGAGGTTCAGAAGTACGTGAAGCAATGGGGCAGCGAGGTAAAGAAAAGCGAAGTAAATACCGGACAAGGAAAGCCTACTGAATACTCTGACTTTTCGGAGTATCAAAAGGCTCGCAAAGAAGGACAGAAAACCACCATTTGGCGCGTCGACATCACGCCGGAGATGCGCAAGTCGGTGGAGACGGTTGGTCAGCCTCGCTTCATGCCCCAGCCCGACTCAGCCATGCCCGGCGCCTACAGCTTCCCTGGCGGCTATCGTGCGCTCCCGGGCAAGGCCAAGGGCAGCCTGCGCCTCTACGGCCCTGCGGGCAGCCTGATCGGCATTGCCGCCAGCCTTGACGAGGCCCAACGAATCATCCGACGCAAGACACGCCAATGAGCAGCTACGACGCGCAAACGGCCACCACGCTGATCAACAAGCTCCGTAAGGATGTCGACAGCCTCACGCTGAAGATCGCTGTCCTGACCGACAGCAAAACATCGGGCACCAGCGGTGGTTCCGGTGTGGCCACCACCTGGACCACCCGGGAGCTCAACACCATTGCGGTCGATCCGCAGGGGCTGATCCTTCAGTTGGAAAGCAACACTTTCAAACTGGCTGCCGGCAGCTACCAGATCCGGGCCATCGCGGACTTCCATCACACCCGCGAGACCCGGATGCGCATCTACGATGTGACCAACGCGGTGGTCATTGGCTATAGCGTGTCGGTCGATGTCTCCAACCAGTCCAACCAGTACCTGGACATCAACGTGCGGATCGCACCGCACAAGGACACGGTCTACCGCCTGGAGTACTACATCACGGCAACCGGAGCCGATCACCTCGGTGTGCCCACCAGCATTGCCGGGGTCGACGAGACCTTCGCCATCTGCGAGATCACCCGGCTGGACACCGGCGCCACCAAGCCCCTCGGTGCGGGCGGCCTGCAGGGACCGCAGGGACCGCAAGGCCCGGAAGGCCCTCCAGGTCCCCCGGGACCTCCCGGCGGCGGTGTGACCAGCGTCAACGTCTCGGGCGGTGCCACCGGCATAACCACCTCGGGCGGCCCCATAACCAGTAGCGGCACAATCACGCTGGGAGGCATCCTGAACGTCGCAAGCGGCGGCACCGGTGCAACCACCGCGGCGGCTGCCCTGACGAGCCTGGGGGCCTATCCTGCGTCGAATCCCAACGGCTACACGTCGAACACCGGGACCGTCACCAGCGTGTCGGTCACCACGGCCAATGGCGTCAGCGGCACCGTCAGCAACCCGTCGACCACACCGGCCATCAGCCTGACCCTGGGTGCCATCACCCCGAGCTCGGTGGCTGCCTCGGGCGCTGTCACAGGCTCCAACCTGTCTGGCAACAATACCGGCGACCAGACCATCTCCCTCACCGGGGATGTGACAGGATCTGGCACAGGGTCATTCTCGGCGACGATCGCCAACGACGCCGTCACCTATGCGAAGATGCAGAACGTCAGCGGTGCCTCGCTGCTGTTGGGGCGTGGCGCCGGGGCTGGCGGCGGTGACGTGCAGGAGATCACCCTCGGGACCAACCTGACCATGTCCGGCACGACGCTGAACGCGGCTGTGGCCTCGGGCACGGTCACCAGCGTCGATGCCTCCGGGGGCACCACCGGCCTGACCTTCTCCGGCGGCCCGGTGACTTCGATCGGCACCCTGACTCTCAGCGGCACGCTGGACGTCGACAACGGTGGCACCGGGGCGACGACGGCGAGCGATGCCAGGACCAACCTCGGGCTGGTCATCGGCACCGACATCCCGGCGCCCAATGGCAATGGGGCCACCGGAAGTTGGGCGATCAACGTCAGCGGCACGGCATCCAACGTCACCGGCACGGTCGCAATCAACAAGGGCGGCACCGGAGCCACCACGGCCGCAGGCGCCCTCGCCAACCTAGGGGCCTACCCGGCTACCAACCCGAATGGTTACACCAGCAACGTCGGCACCGTGACCAACGTGTCGGCCACGGGCGGAGCCAACATCAGCGTTGCCAACCCCAACAGCACCCCGGTCATCAGCCAGAACGCTGCCTCGAGCACGTCCAACGGCTACATGACCAGCGCCTATGCTGCCAAGCTGGACGGCATCCAGCCCAACGCGAGCGTGTCCTCGGTCAGCGTCAGCGGGAGCACGACCGGCCTGACCTTCAGCGGGAACCCGATCACCACCTCGGGCACGATCACGATGAGCGGCATCCTGGCCGTCGAGCACGGTGGCACCGGCTACAGCACGGACTGGCA
>Ga0315901_10001255_pt1 | contig 36792 bp, 37 predicted proteins | sample LakEriMetagenome_10_FD_203761 | JGI IMG/M metagenome (GOLD analysis project Ga0315901, IMG submission 203761) | Freshwater fungal communities from buoy surface, Lake Erie, Ohio, United States - Buoy 2 MA116 | ecosystem: Environmental > Aquatic > Freshwater > Lake | place: USA: Lake Erie, Ohio...
TCGACGGTGCTCGTCGGCCTGCCCGATGCCGCCATCCGCGAGAGCACCCACCGCGTCGCGCGGGCCATGGTCAATTCCGGCTTCCAGCGGCCAAACGACCGGATCGTGGTCAATCTCGCCCCGGCGGGGTTCCTTCTGGATAGCAGCGGAATGCTTTTCCCTCCACTGGGATGATGTCGAGTTGGGTGAGCCGAGACCTTGGCTGGTTGCTGCGACCTTCGGTTGGTTCAAAGTGGGCCACGAGCCTGCTGATGACCTGCCGCACGACCTCCGCTTTTCTTCGGTACCACCCATCTTGCCCAATGCACTCACCGGCTTCCTGAATGGCTTGGCGGCGACTGGCGAGTTCGTCGGCAAGCTCCTCCATCTGCTGAACCCAGTCAGTTAGCAGCGACCTGATGGCGTTCATTCGTTCTTCGATAGCACCGATCTTAGCATTTGCCTTCTCGATAGCCTTCACGCTCTTCAGTGCCAACACTCGATCCACGAGTTCCGTGTGCTCGTCGTCCAAGCGTTGCAGTTCTTTCTCCAGTTCAGGCCGTTTTTTGGATTGCAAGTACCGAAACATTGATTCAGGCGGCGTGACCGGCATCACAGTAACTTCCCGTCCTTCAACGATCACGGTTTCCGTATGCTTCGCCGCCTCTGCGTAGACCTCACCCCACACGTGAAAGCCGTGTGCTGACTCGTGCTCGATAACGGCGGTACGGATACGTCGCCTTATGGAACGAACGTGTTCTTCCTGCTCAACGATAACAGCATCTTCTCCCTTGGTATCTCCCCTACTCTGCTGCCCGTGGCTTTCAAGCATGGCGAGGATTTTTTTGTGAGCCTCTGCCAAATACCTGTCTACTAGCCCCTCCAGCACTTCAGCTTTTATTCGGTTCGACCGGCATCCCGCTTTGTTCTGTCGGCCAACCGTTCCGTAGGTTCCGCACGAATAGCTGCGATAGGGAGCCTTCGCCCCATGTGAATTACATGCACGCATCGGTGCGTTGCAGCCTGCACAGATCAGAAGATTTCGCAGCCAAAATGCAGCAACCCTCGGAGCTTTGGTTGCAGGGACTTTCTCACGGTAGGCACGGCTCCGTGCCTCAAGCCTCCGCTGCGCCTGCTCAAATAAATCGGGGGGGACAAGTGGATCAAAAACAGGCGTGCTTGGCCCAACGTGATCCTCTCTTTTTCGCTTTCTCCCACCCTTAATTCGGCCTTTGATGGAACGCACCGGGATCAACTGCCCATCGACGTATTCCCAGTACCGACTTCCTCCCCGTTTGTTGATGCAAGGATGGCCCACATAAGCAGGGTTCAACAGCATCATCTTGATTTTCTGCTTGTTCCACTCTTCCCCAAACACTGGGTCTCTCTTCAGATCGTTCAACCGTGCAGCAATCTGACTAGGAGAAATGCTCTCGTTGACGAACCACTCGAACACTTGCCTGACTACCTCCAGTCGCTCAGCACGAATTGAGGGCGAAAAAACTGGGACATCCCTCTCATCTCGCCCCGGTACATTTCCCTTGCCATCATACGCCTGCTCGGAACCATCAGACCCGATTCGAATACGTCGATGATGGCCAACCCAAACCAATCGCCACTTGAAATCGCCACGTTCGTCCTTGCAGACAACATCAAGGCCATATGGGGGATAGCCTCCTGTCCATTGGCCAGCCCTTGCCAGAAGAATCTTCTTCGAAAGCGAACGATGCCCCTTTGTTTTGACTTCTTCGGTTGACGTTAGGGCACCAGCGGTCGCCATGAACACGGTGCCAGCATCGTCACCGGAGAGATTGCCGTCTTTCACGCTCCACAGTTCGACTCCGTTATCTCGCAGGATGTTGATAAAAGCCCAAAACTGGGCAACGTCCTTAAACCCGAATCGGTCCTGCTCGAAAACTACAAGGGCGTCAAATAGCGATGACTGCACATCCCGCAGCATCTGCTGAAAATCAGATCGCTTCTCTGCCATGTCACGGGGGTTGCTGCCTTGGTCGTCACAATAAAACCTTGCGATGCGAATGCCATTCAGCCTCGCCCATTCATTGATGCCCTCACGCTGGCGATCACTTTGGCTCGTGTCCTTCGACACTCGAAGGTAGGCAACAACACGCTTCTCACTGAGCGGGTGCTTGTCCCGCAGACCGACGCTCATTGGGATACCTCCCGAGTTGGCTGACCGGCATAGAGCAACCCTCCATCCTCATTTCGAGGACGAAAGCCCTTTTCTGGGCCTTTTTTCCTGCTCGACATGATCCATCAAACCGTGGCCAAGAACGGCGATAACCAACTCGGTTACCGCACACCACGGCGAGATCTCGTCGCAATGCACATTGTTTTACGAACGGATTTTTGGCCGGTAAAGCGCCGCCCCAAAAGATTTTCAGATCCGCTCCCACGCCTCCGATTTCTTTTTTGGATCAAAAAAAGAAATCGACTCGGTCCCCTACAGCCTGATCCCCGAAATGCCCTTCACGAGGCACGCACGAGCGTCGGCGGCAATGAAGTAGATCAAAAGAGGATGTCAAGCAGGGTCGGGATACTTGGCCACGGCCTTGATGACCTTCCCGACAGGATCAACTTTTTCTTGATTGACCATGCTGGCCAACTGCCTTCGTAGGTTGGCCATATTCCCAGCGAACATTCGCATCAGCTTCTCGTAGCTCTCTGGGTCTCGCTGCTGTAGCCGCTCCAGAATCTGGTCTGGCGCTAAGCGGCACATGAGGTCTTCGTCTGAAATCTCCCTTGTCGCCTCCTCGTAGGCGTCATCAATGAACGTCTTAAAGCTCTCAACCCGATCTGCATCTAGCCCCCGGAGTGTCACGAGCACCTTGTAGGCATACAGATAGTCCTTGTTCTCCTCAGCTTTTGCCCGCACCATCTCGGCCAGTGAGGCATCCGGAAGCTCGCCCCATAGGACTTCGACGCTCGGAAGCCCAAACAACTGGCGAAGACGGTCGAGATCGTCGTCGTGCTCGTGGGCGGCACGACTGATGCCGGTAGAGGCCCAGCGGTAGAAGCGTTTCTTGTCCACGATCCCCGCCCGCCGTGCCGTCTCACGGGCCGACAGCCCGAGCGGCCGCATCAACCGATCAAGGTTGGCGACGAATTTGGCTTTTCGCTCAGCGGCGGACGGGCGTGATTTGGGCACGGATGGTCACCAAACAGGGCGATTCATGAGCCAAAATGAGCATCGTGAGCCAATATGAGCAAGTGCCCAAAACCGAGAAACCATTGTTTTCCCGTGAAAAACCCGGTTTTTTAAGATTTCCCGGCCAAAAATCGGCCATGTGAATAGCTGATACCAACTAAGGGCGGCAATCGTCCCGATGGGATGGGTAAGCCGCTCGACACCGGCCAACACCGGGTCAGTTGCCACCCCAAACCATCGACGGCGACACAAGGCTGAGCAACGTGCTCGGCCTATTTTTTTGCCCCTAGATGATTGGATTGAGCGATGGCTACTGCCACCAGCAAAAAGCGTTTGAAGCGGAGCGGTTCGAAGGGTCGGAAGGCGAGCGAGATGACAAGCCAGAGGTTTCTGGTGGTCGCTGACATCGGCCCGGATGCGGATTACACGACGGAGCCTCGGCACCTTGTTGAGGTCGTTGTTGACCGGGATGTGGACTACCGCAAGTCGCCAAAGCAAAGGCGGCTGTTGGAGCAGAGGCTAAGGTGCCGGATCTCCAGCCTCCCATCAAAAGACACCCCGCTGCTGATCTGGGTGCTCGACTCACAGGATCGTCCTGTTCGCCTCCTCAACGGCAGCGAGGCCGTCAGTGAAAAGCTGCTGCCGATGGTGTCGTGCGAGCAGAAGATGCACACGGCAACGATTCTGATGGAGTTGTACGGTGAGGTCTCCGTAGACGTGGATTCGGAGGAGGAGGATCCAAGCGATGTTGAGTACGAAGTTCTGACTGAATACTTCAACGACTTGTTCTACACCAACGTCTCTTCTTCTGACTTCGACTACGACATGCTAACGGTGGTAGCGTATGGATGGAAAGAAGTGGAGATCGAACTGCCGTTCGAGTGTTCTGCTGATCTCACGCCAACACAGATCCAGTACGCTCTCGACGTTGCTCACGATGAAGCTTCTTTAGGCTGCTTCTGGGAGACGTACACCGACATCGGTATCGAGCCGTGTGCTCAGGCGTGGTTCACCCAGAAGGGGAAGCCCGTTCTGTGCCTCCACAGCCTCAGGGATCTTCAAAGCGGTGAGATGAGTCGCCAGAAGTTTCGGGCGATCTGCCAGAAGCCTGAAAAGCACATCCCGATGGAAGTGTTGAAGGCTCGTTGATTCGAACGACGAGGGGGCTGGGACCAAGTTTCAGCCCCCTCGTTTTCTTTTTGCCCCATCGGCATGTGAGGCAGCGGCAGTGTGCCGTGTGCCCACGACCACACTTTATTTGGAGAACACAAATGGCCACGCCGGTTCGTATCCCTGACGAGTTGATTGCTCATAGGTTTCTGGTCGTTGCCGACATCGGCATAAACGGAGACTACAAGACCGAACCCCGCCACATCATCGAGTTGATGCTTCCCAGAGACGACATCACCACGCTCACTCAAGAGCAGGCGGTCGCTGTGGAGCACTCCCTGCGAGAGCGAATTAAGGGCCTTCCCGACAAAGAAGCGCCGCTTCACGTTTGGCACCTCGACAAATGGGGAACGCCCTCGATCTACCTTAACCAAGAACGTACGCAGGCTCCTTGGAACACCGACCTATATGGCATGGTCACGTGCCCACAACAGATGCACAGTGCCCAGATCATTTTGCGGGTGCTAGCGGAAGCCATAATTGAGTACGAGTGCCATGGCCGGTTCGTTGCCATGGACCACTGGGATGCCATCAATTCAGTCATTGATACCCAGTTTCCGGGCCTGTGCTGTACCGATTACTCGGACTACAGCTACACGGGTGGGGTCTTGTCCGTGGACGTTCATGGCTGGGCCTCCGTCACATGCCAGTTCCCGTTCCGGATGACAAAGAAGCTCACGCTGACACAGATCGAGCACGCAATCGCAACGGCATGCCACAAGTTGTGCGAGGACAAACCGTGGCGAATCCCCGAGGACATGTTGGAGGAGGCATGGGTCGTTTCCGATCACGAGCCGACGCTCAACCTGCTCGGCCTCGCCTCCGTGGCACGTGGCAATACGTCCCTGAGCGCTTATCAAGGTGATTGCAGGACAAAAAGGCGGGCTGTCCCAAGACGCCTAATAGCTCCTCGACCCATCCCTATCTGCTGATTCGCATGGAAACTGTAGCCCTCGCTCACGCTGGTTTTTTCAGCGTGGTCGAGGTGATCGTAGGGGGTGGCGCAGGTGCTCGTGATCGGGGTTGGCCTGACCACAACATGGCCCATATCAACGGGCACCGGCACCCCGCTCAGAAATATCTACTCCCCGCCGTGAGATTTTTCTCAACACCTTACTCCTATATACGGAGGAGGTGCTTATGGCAGATGAGTTTGTGTCGTTAGGGCAGGTTTCGAAGCGGTTGGGAATTCCTCTTCACAGGTTGGCGTATGCACTCGTCAACGGAAAAGTGCCCGACTGTGAAAAGCGGTTTGTTGGCCGTCGTGCATTTAGCGAGAGCGAGATTCAGATCCTCAAGGACTACTTTGATGCAAAGGATGCGAAACGAAAGGCCAAAGCATGATCGGGGTGAGGCGATCTCCCGGATCTCGTCAGGTGCGGCGTGCCCGCAAGCGTCGGGATGATCGCATCACAACATTTCTGAGGAGACTGATTTCGCCGTTCGACTTTGGCATCAAAACCAAAGGATCGAAGCCTCACCCCGTCCACGTAAACAAGAAGGACACGATCCGAAACGCCTTCACCAACAAGTATTGGAAGGCCGTGAAGCGACTCCATGACCGTGATTTTGGCAGTCATTTCATGGGGAAGGACACCTTCTATTTCACTGGCAACGGCAGAAGCTCAGATCCATGCACCTTGGTCATGATCGACATCGACTGCCACAAGAGTGGCACCTACGAGGGTGCGGTGGCGTTTGTCGAGTTTCTCCGAAACAACCATTTCCCAAATCTGTATTGGGAGAGCAGCACCAACGGCAATGGCATCCATGGATACGTGATCTTGCAAAAGCTTGGGTATGGCGATGTGTTTGTCAACAAGATGTTGGATCGTCTGCAAATGTTCTTGAGATCCGTCTTGCAGTCGAATCCGTTTGATGTCGAAGGTGTTGAGATCAAAGGGCATTGCACCGAAATCGTATGGGGCAAACGGAAGGGCGAGATCGAGACCGTCACGTTCGGCCAACTTGGCAAGATCCCCCGTGATGCCCATCGCTTTGCAGAACTGAAGAACACGACCCGGCTCACCTGTGACCAAGTGATGAGGCTCCCGGTCCAAGAGCAATCAACAAACCGTCGTGGAGGCAAACGGCCACCAGCTAGTGTCAGCGGATGTTTTGTGTCGGATGATGAGTTGTCCAAGTCCAAGACCACGTATCTGAGGTTGGCCCAGTTGCTGATGGAGAATCATCGGTTGCCAACAACCAACAAGTCTGTGGTCATGGCGGAGGACATCTCCCTGTTCATCATGTTTTTGAAATTCTTTTCTGAAAACATGAACCCTGATGGCAGTCTGCCCTTTGCAAGATTCGAAAAGTTTTGGAATGCGGTTTTCGAGTCTGGGGATATAGATCGTGGCTTTCAGACCAATCGTTTTTGTGTGATTCGGAATTATTTGAGCAGTCTTGGCCTGATCGAGTGGGAGGATGCCAAATACAAGATTGGAAATATGTGCGCTGATGGAAAAAGGCGTGGAGGCAAAGCGGCAAAGTGGAGGGCAAGTCTGAAGTTGTTGGATTTGATCGGCATGGTGGAACTGGCGGAAAAAGAAGGAAACATCCCTGATGTTTCGGCGGAAGCTGCCGGGGCTAATAGCGGGAGCAGGAGAGAGAGATCCTTTGCAATAACCAATATCACCCACCACATCCAAAACCTGACCCCAACCCCCTATTCCATGACCATCAGACCAGTGGAGATCCACGATCCCCCACCCCTGATGCTCAACCCGGACGAGATTATGAGCCACTTACCCCAGATCGAGACGATGTGGACGGTGGCCTTCTGAAATTCCGGACCAAAAATTTCTGACCAAAAAAAGAGACCTATGAATGACGACGTTTACGAACCCGCTTTTGTGATCCACGGCAAGATTCCAGAGCGAAAGCCATCTGAACCACCACCGACTCCACGACGACAACCATCGGATGAGGTCTTGGCCGGTAATGCTGAGCGTGTTTACGAATACGCCGCTGCCAGACCTGTTTTTTTAATGGAAAACCTACTGGCCAATGGCAGGTTTCAACCTTGCGACACGAGAACGATACGTCTCGTCGTTGGATCTTGATGAAGGATCAAGATGATGCTGACGAGTGGTGCATTAAAGTGAATCGCATACGGTCAAAAAATGTTTGACCAATAATCTCTTTTCTGAGATGATGCCCCTCACAGTTACGTCGAAAGCTACTTCTTCAACTACTTGGCCCCTGAAGTTCGCTTCGGGCAAGCCCTTCTAACGCTGATCCTCGCCTTGTTGGCGATGTTGGTCAGCACCCAACGTGGATTCCGTCCACGTTTTTCAGGCTCATAACCGGGCGACAGCCTGCGCCCACAACTTAGAAAGAAGGTGTTGAGATGGCGAAGAAGAAGAATAGAGAAACGAAGACGGCAAACCCTGCTGACATGATTCTCGTTGAGTTCTGGGCGGACTGCGTGGAAAGACGTGTCTGGGAGCAAAGGGCGTGGGTAAGGGTGCCCGAGGGCACAACGGAAAAACAGCTTAAAGCTCTCGGCAAAGTGCTGCTGGAAAACGAGTCGGAGTTAAATCGGGATGGTCACTTTCTTCCCATCAATGAAGTGGTGCATACCGAAGCCAGCACTGTTCACGAGATCCTTCATCATGCTGAAGTATCAGGCGATCTCGCCGTTGAGTCCTACGAGTGTCGCTTAAACAAAGACGGTGAGTGGGAGATCGGCGGCGTTCATTGGTATCAAGACGATGAGTCCGCTGACGAGGACTGACCCTCATCAAAGGTGCCCTCGCCATCGTCATCGGTGTACGTCCGGTGGCGGGGAGCCACCTTTTTCAAAAACAAAACCAAAGAAAGGATTTCTAAAATGCTGATGACTGACGATTTCGATTCAAACGAGGAATGGCGGCGTGCCAAGCTCCTCGAACTAAGAATGAGACCCTGCCCCGACTGCGGCTGCGGCCATGGCCAACGGCACCGGGATGAATGTGATGTTGAGCGGTGTAGTAGCTGCGGCGGTCAGCGTGCAAGCTGTGATTGCACGGACCACGATCCCGAAAAGACGGTGTGGATGGGCGTGTGGCCCGCCGGGAAGGAGGTGGGGCCATGACTGCCAAAGATTTGGAAAAGTGGTGCCAGTTCTGTCCCGCTCGAAGGTTCTTCCTGAAACAAGGCCGGGAATTCCAGAAATACATGCCTCGCCCGGACTGGGTGAAACCGGGCACGCCGAAGGAGTGCTACCGCAACAGCTTTTTCGCAGTGCAAGGTTGTTCGAATCGACTCGTCTACTGCGAGGGATTGGCATGGCCCGAGGACGGAAGCTCGCCATGCGAACATGCGTGGGTCATCACCCACCATCAAGTGGTGATCGACCCGACATGGCATGACCTAAAACCTGATCGCAAGGTCCGGTACTGGGGTGTGCCGTTCAAGTGGGAGTTCGTTGAAGAGACCGTTCTCCGCACCCTGACCTACGGGATCGTCGGTCGTTGGGAGGATGATTACCCGATCCCAAGCGGCAAAATCCCAGTCGAGGAGTATTTGTGGCGACCCGAATCAGCAGGTGTTGAAGCATGAAAGCGTCACGACCAGCTAGATGCCCAGAGTGCTTTGGAGTTTCGGGTCTAAAAAAGTGTTTTGTGATCGGAGAGAAAAATATCGGAACCACACTCTCCTAGTTGAGATGGGGCAACTCGTGCCATCGGCACGTGCTGCAACCTATCGATCCACCGAGGGGTGGTCGCTGTCGGTGTGATTTAAAGAACCGCTGCTTATCGCACATAAGGTGCGATTTAAAAACACCAGCGACCTATCGCACGGGCGACCACCCTTCGGCTTGTGATTGAGACAGAGCGTGATGCCGAGGAGCGGACAGTCGGACATGGGAGTGGGTGATGGCATGGTGAAAAATAAGAAGCACGATTCCGAGGCGGCTCACGAGAGGCGTAAGGCTCGGATGCGGGCCTACTACCGCAAGAACAAGGATCAATGGCGGAAATACAACCGTGATGCCCTGACACGAATGACAAAAGCCGAGCGGGAAGCCTATAGGCAAAAGCAGCGTGAGCATTCCCGAAAGCATTATTTAGAAAAGCGGGAAAAGATCCTGAAGAGGACGACGCTCTACCAAAAGAAGCATGCCGAGTGGTTCGCCGCTTACCGGGCGGAGTGGTACCAGAAAAACAAGAAGAAGGTCGCTGAACGCCGCCGCCGTCACTACCACAGCGTCGTCAAGCACAAGAACAGGGCCGCCAAGGCAGCATCGGAGTTTGTCACGTTGCGGGAAGCGGTGACGCTTTTGGGGGCAAACCTGCGACCGTTCAGGGAGTGGGTCTATCAGGGTCGGATTCCCGCCGCCCGAACACCCGGAGGCCGGTACCTGTTTCATCGTGACGAAGTCGAATACATCCGTGTGACGTGCCACCACTATCCAAAGGAAATCAGGGAACGTCTTGGGCTGGGAGTGAAGGGAGTATGCAAATGAGCAAGAAGCCGAAAACTGTGGCCGTCAAAGAGGCGGCATCGATGCTGGGCGTGGAAATCCGCACCGTCAGAGATTGGGTAAAGCTTGGCCACCTCAAATCAATCAAGGGTCAGGGGAATCGCCGTCTGATTCTTCGGGAGTCGATTGGAGCAATTCAAAACATCCCCCGGCCAAAGGACCACAAGGTGCTGAACCTCGGGGAACGATATGCCCATGGATTCAAGGTCCCGGAGGGGTTCGATCTCATCACCACATACTCAGAGCTTACGGAATACACGAAAGCGTTCGCCAAGGGCGACCTCGGGTTTCTACTACTCGCAGGTTCGCCCGGCAGTGGAAAAAGCCAGCAAATGCACCACGATCTGACTGGCCACCAACACCAGTGGATCGACAATCACGCCACCACGCTCGGCCTGTACTGCTCCGTTTACGAGGCAAATAACTCGCCTGTGGTGATGGATGACATCAATCACTTTTTTAAGAATAAGACAGCATGCTCGTTGATGAAGGCTCTGACCCAAACAAATCGCACTCGGTCAGTGTCTTGGGAATCAACGTCGAAGGTATTGGATGAGCGGGCGGTTCCCAGAAGGTTTCAAACATCAAGTCCTATCTGCATGATTGCAAACAAGTGGGACGGCACTGACCCCGACATGGCGGCAGTCCAAGATCGCTCTACGCCGGTCGCCTTTTACCCCTCAGCGGAGACGATCCATAAGCGGGTCGGGGAACTCGGGTGGTGCGAGAAAACGGTCTGGCAATTCATCGGCAAGCATTTGTCGAAGATCCCCCAGCCGTCGATGCGGGAATACCAAAACGGTATGACCTACAAAAAAGCGGGTATGAAGTGGCAGGAGAAGCTGCTCAAGCTCTGGGGCGTCTACTAGCAAAAGCCAGTCCGCCCCTCACCCCACCCCATAAAAAACCGCCAGCCACACGGTTGGCTCGTCAGGGCTGGTCCATTCGACCCGGTGCTTTCGATGGGCGGGGATGTTGATCGAGTCCCCCGGCAGCATTTCCACGACCCGGTCCTCGAAGGCGAGCTTGGCGGCACCAGTCAGGACCAATACCCATTCATGCTCCGGCTGGTCATACCAGAAGCCTTCTGGCGATTTATGGCCCGTGCTGACGATCCGTTCGATCCTGACGCCGTGGGCCTGTTGAAGAACCGTGGTGAGTTCTTCGGGCAGGTTTTGGGGAAGGTTGGAGAGGAGGTTCAGGACTGATCCCCCTTCGACAGGAGCAACCCGTAGCAGCCGTTGCACAAGGGCTTTTCCGGTTGAGCCACCCGGTGAGCTACCAGCTTGGACTTTTTCTCACCGCTACACCGGGAGCATGTGAAGACCTGTAGGTCGTCATGGCGAACAAGTTGCAGGCCCGCTTGGGGAGGAAAATGTTTTACGACTGCCATCGGTCCATCCCCCTAGTTGTATTCCCGCATCTGCCACGTAGCGGCTTTGGCATCAAACCGCTCCGGGTCAAAGTCTCCAGCCCACTGCCGTAGGTCCAGATATTCCTCGTGCTTCGGGTCAGCCAACACTTCAAGTAGATGTTCGTAGCCCATTTCCCCGCCACAGTCTTCAGGGGGACAAGCACGTTCACCCTCAAGACAAATCGGGTATTTGATCTTCCGGTTGGGCTTCACGACGCCTTCGAAGAGCACCTCGTGCTCCCAGTTGTCGCCAAAGTCATACCTGTATTTGAAAACAAACCGCTTGCCGTCCTTTGGCAGGATGTCGCTGAGCAGGGTCGTGAGCGAGTCCTTGCACTCCGGGTAGTAGGGATCGTCAATCTGGCTGATGATGCCGTATCGGACAGGGCCAACATCGAAATCGTGAAGGTGGCTGTTGGTCCAGCCAAAGGCCCCCTGAATGTGCCAATGGAGATCGCCAAGGAAACAGTCTTTGATCTGGAATCGACGCCAGATCTTCGGCTTGATCTCAAGAAGTGTCACCCGGAACTGGTAGATGGTCTGGGTGGGCTTGGGCTTGGCGGGTGCCCAAGTGGTGGCGGATTTCCGCTTGGGTTTTTCTGTGGGTTTCTTGGCGGTGGGTTTCTTCACAGCCCTCTTCTTGGCCATCTCCTACCGCTCCTTGAACATCTTCAACGCTTGGGCGTATTCGTTCGACAGGTCGATGCCCACATCCGTTCCGGGGGAAGTCTGAGCGAAGGCGGCATACATCATGCTGACCAGATGCAGGCCGCTGAACTCGCCCGGCAGTGATTGCAGCGTGTATTTGGTGGACGGATCGTTGATGTCCAAGCCCTTCATCCCAAGGATGGCGATCTCTCGACCGACGCCACTGATTTCCTGAGGGGATAGATTCTCGAATCGCTCCAACGCTCCGAGGCAATACATAACCACATCAGGCCGGTCATCACCCGCCCGCCGAAGAAGGGCATGGGCGATGCGGGTACGGCCTTCCTTGGCGAGGTTTCCAACATCGGTGTGGCTAGCAGCCTTGATGATCGCCTGATAGATCTCGTCGGCCTCGTGGTGTCGCTCTTGGCTTTCGAGAGTTTGCCCCAGTCCAAGCTGGGACTGAATGTTGGTCGGTTCCGCTTTCAGGCTTGTGCGAAAGTGTTCCTCAGCCTTTTCGAAGTCGCCCCGTTTCAGCAAACATCCGCCAAGGTTCTGGTGTGCCAGTGGATTGCTTGGATCAAGATCCACTGCCTTGGTGAGCGTGCTGATCGCCTCGTCTAGTTTCCCGGCATGGGCATGGAGCACACCGAGTGCCATGATGGCATTGGTGTAGCTGGGGTCGATGAGGAGAGCCTTTTCCAGATGGTGGGCGGCGGCAGCGTCATGCCACACGCTGTAGAGCATCCCAAGGTTGTAGAGATGCTTGGGATCGTTCGGGTACTTGGCGATCAGCCCCATCAAGAGCGGGACCGCCGTCTTTTCGTCACCCCGTTTCATCGCCTCCAGTGCCCGCCGTTCGATATCACCGAAACTAGCAGCATCGGTGAGCGTCACCGTCATGGAGCGAGCGGCATCATCGAAGACGATCCTGACTTTGGCTCCCGAAGACTCGTACTGCTTTTGCAGATATTCGGTGACGCCTCGACGGTAGCCCTCGGTTCCAGGGTCCAAGGCCCAGTTCGGAAGCAGACCTCGGTCAACGTCCGTCCATGCGAGTGTGAACGTGATGTCCTCTGCCATCGTTTCCTACAGTCCAACGGGGCCGATTCGGTACAGATCGTCAACGCCCAGTAGCGTAGCCCATGTGGTCACGAGTTCCCGGTCATGGGTTGGGGCGTCAGGAATCGTGTCCAGTTGATCCAGTAGCTTCTCGCCCATCCCGACATGCCCCGACAGCCTGTAGGGCACCACATGCTTGTCGTCACCCCATAAACGACTCCACGCCAAGGCGAGGGCGGCGTTCATGCCGACAGAAGCCTTGAACAGCCGGTCGGGAGCCATCGCCTTCACGTTCGGGTGCAGGCATCCTGCCGCCTCGGTCAGTTGCTTCTCGGCAATGGTCCGCTGCATCTCGTGAAGTTCAGGGTGTGAAGCGTGGATCACCCGGTCAACCCTGATCCCTATGGGCATCGAGCGAAGTTGGGTTCCCAGTCCATCCGTGACCATCTGGGTGTAGGTCGTCACCATGTGCTGCGGGATCACGCCCTTGTCCTGAACGAGCTTCTGTACCCGCTGGTAGGTGTCGGGCGTGCTGGCCACGTTGAACCGCTCGTCCGCCGCTGACTTGAGCGTTCGCTCGGCCATCACACACTGAAAACAAACTAGGTACGGCAGTTCGTGGACGAACGCCGGGTTGTAGGTCAGGACGTGGGCGGGCTGGGTCGAAGATGCCAGTGAAATCCTCGCCTGATTCGATAGTTGCTCATTGGCCTGAAGCACCACCGGCTTTCCGCCAAGGTGTTCAAGTTGATCCAAGGCTGCTTGTTGGGCTTCGGCGGGGGTCATGGGGTCTTCATGTTCGTTGCGGTTCGGTACCAGCCCCCCTGTCGCTCACAAGATGGTGGCCTCACCGTGCCTGAATACGGAGATCGATTGCCTCGGTTGTTGACGGATGTAGTGAGGTCTGTCCATTAACAAACTGATTGGTGTATCGGGTGCTTTCGGTGTATGTCGCCTCAACCACCGCTGACTGCGTTTGCCGTGTGACCGTGCGGCCCGTTGCTCGCACGTCAGTCACAGGCTGAACGCCAACTGACGACGTTATGTCATCACACACGGAGGCAAACACATCGCTGCCCTTCGCTGACCCCGGATGGTGACTTGCCAATTGGCTCCCATTAAGCGACAGAGATTTCACGCTAGGTGCGAAGTCTATGGCTACTTGAAACTCATATCCTTGAAAGACAACAGGCTTGACGATGAGATCCGCCGGCAGTCGGATCTCAACTAGGTGACGCAGGTCAAGGTCATCGATCCTCTGATTCCAGAAATGTGTGCTCACGTCGTCACTAAGAAGACATAGCTGGTCGAGCTTTTTTCTTCCGGCATCTGGCATATCTTCAGCCGTGATCTGGGTCTTGGTTCCATCCTGCAACTCAATCGTCAGCAGTCGTGGTGACTGACGGGTCATACTCACCGGCACACCGACGCCTCGGCCGTGCTTCGTAACCCACAACTGCCTGTCTGTGGCCTTGATAAACCGTCGGCACTTGTCCCGTATTGCCTTCGTCTCATCTTCTTTTTCGGGGTTTGCAACCTTGGGCTGTTTGCCAGTGGCCCACTCCTTTGCCTGTTCACGCAGGCGGGCGAGGTCGATAGTTGCGAGCGTCCTCGGATCCTCTAGCCCGTTGACACGTATCTCCTCAGATACCCTTCTCTGGGCCTGCTCCCCAAGTGCCTTAACGGCATCGTCCAGTGGCATGCCGAGTCGCACGCCGTTCCAGCCATCAGCGGTAACCCCCAAATCGTCTGCATAGCCGATGCCACAAGCCGTTGCGACAGCAAAACAGACAGCCACACAACTCATTGTGGCGGGTCGTTGTTGCTTAGAGACGATCATTGAAAGGTTCCTGACGACGGCGTGGAGTCACATGCACTGGACCTGCTCCTTGAGGAATGCACACTCCCTTACACCAGCAGCCCGGTCTTCTTCAGGCTGAACGGCTTGGCGGTCTTGCCCACAAGCTTCGCCAACTCAGGAAGCAGCATTTCAACATCCCGGCAAACGAGGAATGCCCACTGGCCAAACACCTCGTCTTTCATGTTGTTGACGGCGGTTACCCAACGTCGTGCCGCTTGATGCTTCGAGTTGTTTTGTTCCTCGGTGTGCTCGTGTCCCTTGATTTCCAATAGCACGGTGATGTCATTCGTGAGCCGAACTAGAAAGTCCGGTTCGTAGCTGTGGCTCTGGTCCAAATACTCATAAGGGATGGCCAGCCCAAGATGATCGTTCCGGGCGAAGTAGCTGACGATCTCTGACGCCTCATCGGAATCCATCACCGTGACGGCATCGGCTTCCCACGTTGAATGGAGCACGACGCTATTGATGTGGCTCCTAACTGATGGGACCGTAGGCCGGGTTGTCGGGAAATCCACCCTGCCCGTGGTTCCCGCAGGACGATACCGATTAAGGATTGGCAGAAGCGGAGGCTCACCCTGTGAATCATCCGGGTGAATAGCAGCCCGCAGTCGCTCCACGACGATCTTGGAATATCGCTCTAGCCCCAGTTCCCGTTCATCAATCCCGTTGAAGGCAACTTTCTTCTGCACGTACTGACGAACGAAGCCGTAGACCTGCGGGAAAAGTTGATGGCGAGACTGAAGGGCAAGGACACGGGCCTTCTTGTCAGGATTGTGGGCTGTCCCTTGGAAGTCGTTGATGAGTTCTTGCGTGATGAGGAACAAGATCGTCTGAAAATGGATCTGGTCGTAGTAGCTCTGCCTGCTCTGCTCCACGTACTCGAAGCCAGCGTTGCCGTGCGTGGCCGTATCAACATAGCCAGCAGCAGGGCGTAGAACCGTGCTGGTTGGCTCCTGCTTGATGTCGATGGACATTGGCTCCATCGAGTCGATGTCGCATTTCAGAATCCCCTTGGTCATCTGAAAAACGTAGCCATCAACAATCGGGAATCGCATCTCCATCTCTTCCCGATCCGGGATAGCCCACACCCTGTTTTTAGGTGCATCCCCGGTGTCCTTCTGGTCCGTGGGTTTGCCCTTGAACGGGATCATCGTGAACGGGATGCCGTAAACGTCCACATACTCGGGGGGCAGCAGCAGCTTGCCGTTCTCGTCAGGCTCCGGGTGGTAGTTCATGCGCCGCAGACCACGGCCAACCACCTGTTCGCAGAGCAACTGACTGCCGAACGCCCGCACGCCCAAAATGTGGGTGACGTTGTTGGCATCCCAGCCTTCGGTGAGCATGGCTACCGACACGACGCACCGAACGTGCTCGCCCGGATAACCCTTCTTGCCAACCGTGGCGATTACCGTCCTGAGTTGCTCCTCGGCCTTCTGTTTCGTGATCGTGGGATCTTCGGATTCAGCCTTCCGCAGCATCTCAACGTCGATACGGATCGTGAATTTGCGATCCTTGGTATTGGCAAACTGATCGAGGATTGCTGACTTGCCGAAGACCGTCTGTTTCTTGCCCTTCTTCTTGGGCGACTCGTCTTCCTCCTCTTCGTCTTCGAGATCCTCGACATCCTCAAGGGTCACCACATCGGATTCCGACTCACCGCTGATCTTGCGATAGAAGTAGTCAGCGATCTCGGTGTTATCACACACCACGATCATGACAGGCGGAATCTGCTCCTGATTCGGTGTTGCTGCCTGAATCAGATCGAATCGCACCTTCCACTGCCCAGCAAGCTGCTTGAGGGCACCCTCTGCCTCTCGGTAGCAGGGTTCCGGCTTTGGCTTGCCGCTGCCGAACTTCTCTGCCGGTTGAAGTCGCTCGTTGATGTGCCGCCATAGGCGGAAATACTTAGGGTCTGGGCGACCAGCATCATCCTTGGAGTTGCTCGTATCGGTGACCGGGAGTCGTGGGATCTTGGTTATGCCGGATTCGATAGCATCGACCAGTCCAAAGTCGCTAACCAACCAAGGGAACGGCTGGCCTTCTGAGAACCCACTACCCTTGATGTAGAAGGGGGTTGCCGACAGGTCGATGGTGTAGAGGATTCCCGGTTGGTCCTTCCCGAGGCAGTTGTTGATGCTGTCGAGACCTTGGAGCCACACACGAGCTTCGCTGGCCTGCTCCTTGAGTTCCTTTTCTTCCTCTTTCGTCAGATCGTCCCGCTTCTTTTTGCCTTTCCGAGAGGTATCAACATTTTCGACCTGTTGATCCACGGGAGCGGGTCGCCAGCAGTGATGCCCCTCGTCGTTCATGACCATGATGGGCAGGCGGTCGTAGAGATCACCCAGCACTCGGCGTGAAAGAGTCTCTGGCGTCTCTGGTCCCTTGTTGACGACGGCGTAGCTCTTGTCGCCTTCCTTGTGTTCCGACTCTGGGGCAAACCTGTGCCAGTTCTCGACCACAACCTTCCCCTTTTGGAGGTGAGGCCGCAGGTTCACGGGAACTAGGTCGAAGGCGGCGTAGTAGTTGTCGGGATCTTCCGGGCGGAGAACCTTGAGCCGCTCCTTCACCGTCAGGTTGGGGCAGCACACCAGAACCCCATTCGGAAACTCTTTGCTGTTGGGGTTCACGCCACGATTGCAAAAAGCCCACGAGATCAGAAGCGACATCAATACGGTCTTTCCCGATCCTGTGGCCATTTTCGCCCCCATGCGACGAAGCGGCATGATGCCGTCCTCAGCAGGTAGGTCTACAAGAGTCGGAAAGAATGTGGCATCGGCAAGGTGGGCGAAGGGATGAAACGTCTTGGTCTTGCCATCGGGTTGGTCTAGTTGAACCGGCCCCTCATTCTCGGGACGTTCACCCTTCAGGAGCCGGTCGAGATTCGCCTCGCTCAGAGCGAACTTCCTGAAGCCGGTCTTCGAGGCCCGCTTAGGAATCCTAATTTCCGCCAAGTAGATGAGCGTCTCGGCAGCTTCGATCTGACAGAAGAACAACGGGCGTGACCGGCTGGGACTACGCCACCAGTTCAGAAGCTCCTTGGTGACGTTGGTGGCACCACGGTAGCCAGATTCCCTCCACCGCCTCACATCCTCCCGGAGCAGGTTGATGAGCGGGAGATCGTCAAAGTTCTCTTCAGGATCAAGATCACTGAGCAGATCTCGCTCGTGTGTTCCGACCTTTTTGGTTTGATACCAATACCCAGCAGCCCGACGCCCCTTGGTCTTGACCGCTGAGCCGTCTTTCTTGTCGTAGTGCCAGTGAAAGTCTGGCTCTTCGTAGGGTGAGCAAATGACCGGTTGCTCAACCGGCTGGATTGGGATCTGTTGCTGTTTTTCGCTCATGGTTTCAATCCAGCTTGTGGACCTGCATGACTTCGTTGCCCCGTGGGTCAATGACCTTCACGGCACAGCACCTGTGTTTGCCTTTCGGAAACGGCAAGGAGACTTTGCCAGAGAGTTTGTCGAAGGCATCCTCTGACACGACTCCACCAAGAGCCTTCGCCAACTTTTCCCATGCACTCTTATCGGGGAAGAAAGCCTGAGTGATGCAGAAGGTGCGTCCGTCGTAGTCGCCGTCTAGGAACCAAGCGGCGACCTTGTCGGCACCGGTGGCACGAGTGGTGTTCGTGACCGGATCGTAGATATCAACACCCTCCATGCTGACGGTGTATTCACCGTTCTTGTCAGGCTTTGACAACGTGGTTCGGGGCTGGCCGAACACCGTGAAGAGTTGGGCACCGGGCTGCTCCTTCAATAGCCCGCTCATGCCCGGATTGATATCCGGGCGGATATGGGCCATGTGGATCTTGAGCTTGGGGTGTGGCTGCTCCTCGATCACCGCTTGGGCCGGGCCGTCGAAGCTGAACCCGGCAACAACTAGGGCGTCGTATCCCTGCCTGCTGGCAGAACGAATCAGATCCTCAACCTGCTTGGCCGTGACAGGGCCGTACTGAGGACCGAAGCCGACGGCAACAGTTGCCTTGCCCTCGGGATCGTCGTCAGTCTCGCCAGCAGCGTGCCAACGGCCCTCGGCGTGTAGTCCGCCACTCTGGCCCGTGAGCCGCTGAAGCCGACAGAACTTCAACTCCCGATTGTTTGGGAACCGGACGCCATCCATCCGCAGCAGGCGGGTCATCTCGTCCAGATAAGAATCGACATTCCTGAGATCGAACGTGTCTTCTAGTTCCTCCGGTGCTCCATCGAACAAGACATCGGTGATGCCAATGGACTGTTCGGGCGGCTGGACTGCCTCTACCGTGAATGGCCCAGAAACACGGGTGATGCCCTTCACGACCTCAGGCTGGTCAACAAGCTCCTCCTGTGCCGCATTTGCAGCAATGCAGGCGTCAATTGCATCCTGTCGCTTTTTCCACAAGCTGCGGTATGTGGTTACGGCGTCCTTAAGCGCCTTGGGCCATGCTTCATCTGTGTCGCACGGCACCTCCCAGTGATACCAGCCAGCAAAGTCGATCGGTACCGCATACTTCGCTTTTCGGTCCCGATTGGCAGGCGGAAGAAGCCATCGGCGGCGATCGGCATCTGTTATGGATCGCTTTCCGTCTGCCCTTTGCTTGTCCTCAAGTTTCTGAGCCAGCAGTTGGCGAAGCCCCGCATTTGCCTTCACCGCTGCCGCAAGCTGCTCGTTGACGGCTTCCAGTGCCCGATCAAGCGGCACCTGATGCTCATCCATAACAGCATCTAGATGCTCATTCCGCACAACACTCCTCAACGTAATGTGCGGAACCGTTTTGTAGTTGAATCCCACGGCGGGGTTGCTTGGGCCATCCTGCGCAGGGCTTTTCGTTGCCCAGTATGGAAACGTGCAGGTCAACAGCCGTTGCCTAGCAAGAGCTACAGCGACACGGCTCGTGTCGCTGGTTATCCACCGCCGCCCCCATTTTTCTGCAACGAACGCCGTGGTCCCCGAACCACAAGTTGGGTCAAGAACCAAATCCCCGGGATCTGTTGTAAGCAGCATGCACCGCTCAATAATCGTCGGGGCTGTCTGCACAACGTAATAGCGGTCTCCTAAATACGTAGTGTCTGTCCAAAGATTTGAAATACGTTGAACGGCGAAGTCCTCAGCAGATGCCATCCACGACACAAACTTTCCTGAAGCACGGACACGCCCTGCTCGAACGGCACGCAGCATTGACTCCTTCTTCGTTCCCCACCATTTAGCGCCAGCATCGAAGACCCGTCCTTCGCACTCAAACTCGTACTTTGCGCCCGGCCCTGCCTTCAGCATGTCAGCGAAGCGGAATCGCACGGCACCGTCCGGCAGTGACACGGCGTCGGCATTCTCATAAGCCGCAACTGACTCCACTGCACCGCTCGGGAGTAATACCTTGTTGTAGATCGCCTTGTTTGCTTCAGAGCGGGAAGTGAATACCTCGTGAAATTTGTAATCCGGTGTGCGTGAGTACCAGAGCACATAATCGAGGTTGGATGCCAAGCGATTACTCGCCGCCATAACCCCAGTAGTCTTGACGACTGATATCTGAGCTACGAAACACTCTGCCCCAAACACCTCATCAAGAACTGAACGAACAAGGTGAAGGTTGTCCTCTCCGATCTGGAGAAAGCACGAACCACGTTGGGCCAACAGACTGCGAGCAACTGTTAGGCGATCTCTGAGGTAACGAAGGTATGAGTGTAGTCCCAGGTGCCACGTGTCTCGGTACGCCCTGACTGTTTCGGCTTCTCGGGTAAGATACTCATCTTTGTCCTTGACATCTCTCCGTCCGACCTCTGGTTGGAAGTTGCTCCCGTAGCGGATCCCATATGGCGGGTCCATGTAGATCATCTGAACCTTGCCAGCCAGATCTTCACGATGAGCCAGTGACGCCATCGCTTGGAGGCTGTCACCAAGGATGAGTCGGTTCGTCCAGTCGATGTCGTGTTTGTAGAACTGAACGGCTTCGTGGTAGTCCTGCTCTGGATCGCTGAAGAGGGTCCGCTCAACGTCCTGTCGAGCCGCCACCTTCAGAATGGCTTGAGCCGAGACTCGCTCATGGATGTGGAGAGCGACAGGATCGACCGTGAATCCCTTCGCCTCCGCTTCGGCCTTCCCAGCCCATTCGAGCCAAGGCTGTTGAACTCGGAGGGCCTCAGCGAGAACCTGAGCCTCCTCAGCGGTTAGCGGCCCATGCTTTGCCTTCTCCAGTAGTTCAGGCAACCGATCAGCCTTGCCACTGGTATCAAACCGAAGCTCTGGCGGGCGGCGAGGACTGTACGAATACTGAATCTTTGGAACTTCCGGCACCTTCCCTTCGGCGGCAATCTTAGCCGGTGGGATGTTCTTTCTGGTTGCGCCTGAGTGCCGGTAGTCCTCAACAGACACCTCATCAATGTCCCGCTTCTTTGCTGCCCGCTTTGCCATCGAAATCCTTTCGACTCGTCAGATGTCGTACATGGGGTTGTAGATAGCGTGCTTGCAGATGGACCGAACATCGCATCGCCTGCACTTGTTTTTGTCTGGCCGTGCCGGGAATGTCCCAGCGGAGATTCCGTCGATCAGTGATTCGGCTCGAGTCCGGGCCGCAGCCACTTCGGCATCACCAACTGGAATCGGATGCCTCTCGCTCTCCTTCAGGGCGTGGAGGTAGGCTGCACGAACGTCCAAGCCTTCACCACGACCCGCAGCAGCATAGATCGCCAACTGGAAGGCGAAAACGTCGTCGGTCTTTGTCTCGTTGCTGGTCTTGTAGTCCACGATCCCGAGGTTGCCGACGACGCCGTTCTCCCGGTCTAGGATCACGTCCGCTCGTCCGGTCACAATTCCCTTGTCGAGGTGAAGCTCGAATGGCCGTTCGGTCTCCCAGACCCGCATCAGTTCGCCGCTGTAGTCATCCAAATACTTGGTGACCAGCTTCTTTGCCCGGTCCAGTAGGGCATGAAAAGCGGCGTTGTTGGCAAACGGCAGATAGAACTCGTCTTCGAAGATCCGTTGGATGTCTTCGGGCGTTGGTAGCTGCTGCCGGTTCTTCGCCACTTCGGCCACATGCCGAAGGATGTGGTGAATCGCCCTTCCGTACCCTAGTTCTGATACCAACTGGGGCTGGAAACCCAGCGATGTGCTGAAGCGGAACTTGAGGGGGCAGTTCTCATACGCTGCCAACTCGGAGAACGAATGGGAGGGTAGTTCCTCCCCGTGCTCTGAACCGGGCGTGAATTCTGGTGGCAGCGGAAGCTCTTCCACCACCTCAGGATCACCGCCACACACCTCCAGCAGGTATTGGGACGGTTTGAAGGTGTTGGTCTTCCGCTGGAATCGGGACAGGTAGGCAACATCCCGTGCTCTGGTCAAAGCTACATAGAAGAGCCGCCGCTCCTCCGTGTCGCTGCCCTCATACCGGGAGCGAACCTCGTGAGGAAACAACTCTTCTGGCAGCAACCAGTCTTGGGGTTTGCCAGCGTAGCGTGATGGAAACCGGCCCTCCACCAAACTAGGCAAAAACACAACCGGCCATTCCAGTCCCTTTGACTGGTGGACCGTCAGAATGTCGATGGCATCCAGATCAAACGTGTCTTCGCCTTCGAAGTCTTCGTAGGCATCCAGAGCGTAATACTGAAGGTAGTTGTAGAGCCGTTGGTAAAAGTAGGTGCCACGGTCCTGCCCACCACGGAAAACCTGTTCGTTCTCCTCCTGAACGTAGCGGGCACGGCGAGTCACATGCTCATAGTCGGCAAGGATCTGAGAGAACCGGGCCAGAGTTCCCAACGTGGTCGAGGAGTCGGGATCATCCAGATCAAGCTCGTGGACCCCTAACTCACGCAGCAGCTTGTAGAAATCCTTGACGAGAGCGACCTGAGCACTGGTGCTTCTCACCAGTCGTTTCCACCCATCAAGGTATTCATCGAGGTGCGGAATCGCTTCACCGTCGTTGAAGACTACTCCTAGTTCACGAACTAGGTCATCAAGTTCAACAGGCTGAGACTGGCCGTATCGCTCGCTCTTCCAGTCGCTATCGACCAGATAGGCGTAGACCTTTCCCAACGCTGCTGCCTCGGGCTGAAGGAAAAGGCCCGTTCGACCAGCACAACGAAAGGGAATACCCCGTTCTTGGCACGCCTCGATCAACGGCACCGAAGAGGTTCTTACAGAACGAAACAGAACGGCAATGTCCTTGTACCGGTATCCCTGCTGCCGCAGCCGTTGAATCGTGTCCGCCATGACCGTGGCTTCGTCTTCATCGGTTTCCGCAGCCCATCCACAAATCTCCGGTCCACCCGCTTCCCGGTGAGGCTCCATCCGCTTTTCAAGCCGAGGGGCAATCGAGGTGGCAAACTCATTGGCCCGCCGAATGATCTCGGGTCGGCAACGCCGATTCACCGAAAGCGTCAACGAAGTCGCTGGTGAGTACCGTTGCCTGAAGCCCAGCATGTTGCCCACATCAGATCCACGCCACTGATAGATGCTCTGGTCATCATCAGCAACCACGGTGAGTTGGACCGGGTCTTGGGCAAGCAGGGCAATCAGCTTCTCTTGGGCTGGATTGATGTCCTGATACTCGTCAACGATCAGATATCGAAGGTTCTGCCGCACCCGGCTGGCAACGGCAGGATCGCCTAACACCCTAACCGCTTCTGATACCAACAGGCCGAACGTCAGGAAGTGGTATCGGGCGAGGGTCGCCTTGAATCCCGTGTAGCAACGCCCGAAAGGCATGTCCTGAATCGTAGTGGTGTCGATCAGTTCGTTCTCGACAACGTCTGCATTTCGCAGGAAGTCGAAGATCGGTCGCCAGTGTTGATTCCCAAGAGCGTTGAGATCGAGTCGCTTATGTTCCCGGCTCAACATGCCAGCGAGGCGATTCTCGTCCAGAATGTCGTAGTTCCCGTATTCGGGAACATGGTCCTGAAGCATCTTCAGGCAGTAGGAATGGATCGTTCCCACGTACATCGGCCCAAGTCGATCCAGATACGCTGGTCCCTTGGCCTCAGCAATCCGCTTGGTGATTCGGGTTTTGAGGGACTGGGCCGCTCGTTCAGTGAACGTGAAGGCCACGATCTGGTTCGGCTCGACGCCTTCAAGAATTAGGGAAGAGACCCGCCGAGAGATGGCTTCGGTCTTTCCTGCACCTGCACAGGCAATGACCTGAAGGTGCCCGCCACGATGATTCACGACCCGCTCTTGCTCGGGCGAGAGCTTGAAGCCGGTAGTGGCGGTGGCGGTGGTCATAAGGCACGTCTGGAGGCGGTTTTCCCGGCCCATCATCCCCCCTCTGGCCCCCCCTGAGAAGCGATGCTGAATTCCAGCGGAGGGGGACGACGAATCAAAAAGCTTGTGACCCTACTTGGGTCGAGGGACATCCTTGGTCCCGAGCTTGGTTGACCACGAAAACAAGGGCTTCCGGAGGCCAGCAAACTGGCGGAGAACAATGCCTGAAACCGATTGACGCCCCTGAGACGAGGGGGTCTAGTTTCGGATGCTGCCCGAGAACCTTCGTCAGTCGAGGATGAGATGGCCGACACCGCCGACAAGAAGCGTGCCAGTTGCACCCACTGCGGTGCGTCCTTCAGCGTCCCAACGAGCGCCGAGGGGAAGGCCGCAAAGTGCCCGAAGTGTGAGAAGACCTTCACGATTTCGTTTCCACTAGCTGCACCAGTCAGCCCGCCGCCACCTGCACCGGCCCCCTCTACACCATCGTTGCCGCCTGCACCGTCGTCCGCCCCGCCAATATCACGCCGCATCTCCGTCCCGTTCTGGGCAGTTGTGACGGCTCCTGCGGTCGTTTCTCTGATCGTCGGATACTTCGCAGGGCGTGAACATCTCAAGTATCAGATGCGGAGTGCCTTCACGAATGCCGGGAAGGCTTTTGCTGAAGGCATCAAGGATTCGCTTCCTCCCGGCCTCAGGGATCGAGCGGGGGCAAAGGAGCCGGAACCCGCCCCACCACCCCGGATCAAGCTAGGCCAAGCCTATGATGCCGGTGGATTCACGGTTGGGGTTGTTGGAGCATCCATTCGCAACCCGAAGGTGAAGGGACTCACGGGCGATGTCTCGCCAAGTGAAAACCCGTTGCTTGTTGTGGAGATGCAGTTCACGAACAAGGATGACCGCAAGGTGGTCACGTTCCGGGATGATCGTGGGCTGGGCGGATCGGTGTTTCGTCTGAAGGATGATGTGGGCAATATCGTCCGACCTGTGACGTTCGGCTTCGCCAACAAAGTGATTGGGGCGCTGGACAAGTTCGCTGAACTGAAGCCAGAGGACAAGCTGTCGCACCTACAAGTGTTCGATGTTCCCCTACCGAAAACGAAGTCACTGGTGCTAAACGTGGATCTCTACTGCTTCGAAGGTGATGGTGAAGTCGAGATCGAGATTCCGATTGAATCGGTCAAGAAGGAAGGTGAGTAGATGTTCCGCCATCTCTTCCTTTCCCTCCTCCTCGCCGCCCCCGCCTTCGCTGCCCCACCGGCAACGGAGACCCGGCTCACCCTCAAGGTGACCAGCGTTCACGACGGCGACACGTTCACCGGCATCAACGAAAGCAACGAGCAAGTGAAGGTGCGGCTTGATGCCGTTGATGCTCCGGAGCTTTCTCAGCCCTATGGGCAAGCCTCAAGAAAAGCCCTTGGCGACAAGATCTTTGGCAAGGTGGTCACGGTCATCACAAAGAAGCACGACCGCTACGGCAGGACCATTGGCCATGTCCTGATCGACAAACGAGATGTGAACCTAGAACTCCTCGAAGACGGTGCGGTTTGGCACTACGAGCAGTATGACCACAACAAGCGGCTCCGGGAGGCCGAGGCATCTGCTCGATTATCGAAGAAGGGGCTTTGGCGTGAAGCCAATCCTGTGGCCCCTTGGGACTGGCGGAAGGATGAGAAGGAGCGGAAGGGAAAGTGAGTCACCTCCGCCCACCCCCTCGCCGTTCGACCCGTGGGCATCCCTCCCGTATCCACTCCTCGATCACGCTCCGCTGCCATCGGACCATCCGACCCAACGACACGGGGCGTGGCATTCTTCCCCAGTCCGCAAGCCGCCTCACCGTTCGAGATGAGGCCCCAATCAGAGCGGCCACGGCATTCACATCCAAAAGCTCTGACTTCGGTTCAGCGGGCTTCGGGGCATCCGTCACGGGCGGCGTCGCACCACTTCCAAGTGTTGATACAAACTGAGCAAGTTGCTCAGCCGTTGCCTGTCGAATCGCTTTTGCCAATAGCTCCACGAACAACTGCTGGTCGGTCTCATCACTGAACTGAATTGTGATCGTGCCCATCATGGTCTCCTTTCGTCCTGCCCGCCCAATTCATGAGTCTGTCTCGTCAGGAGACACGCTCATGCCCACGATCACCATCATCCATGCTGATGGCCGTTTCAAGGTGCTGAAAGACGGCAAACAGATCCGGGTGCTGATGAGCACCGGCAAGACGCTTCCTGTCGAGTTCGAAACTAGGGAAGCCGCTGAGGGCTATGTCCGGGTCTACAAGATCATCACGAGAGGGCGGGCAAGATCACGAGCCTAGTCCATTCCCCAAGCCCACACTCGATCACCGGCAGTCTTTCGCAGGGCGGCTAATCGCTCATCGCCTTCCGCTCCATCGTCGCCCCCATATGTGGGCCAGATGTCGAGAAGCAGTTGGTGATCCGGAAAGCGATCCACGACGGCGTAAACGTCGTCACAGATCACGTCACGGACCTTGTCATGATTCCGGCAAAGCCGATATCCGTACCAGTCAAGCAACTCCTGACTCCGCTCGACAACCACAACCTCGTCAACGTCATCCCGGTTGCACACCTGTTCAAGGAACCAACCCAACCCGAGTCCACCAACGAGGACTTTGCCTTTTGCACGGCGGATTCCTGAACTCTGTGAAATCATTTCCGCAGGTGTGACCGACATCCAAACAGCACCGAGGAGCAAGCGTTCCTGCTCGGGCATCGACTCCGGGAGCCTTACGCCAAGCGATAGCCTCAAGTCCCGCAGCACAGGAATGATGACTGGGCCATCAAAAAACGTGTGGCCGTCTGATCCGAAGTGCGGCACCGGCCTGTACACGACCGAGTTGATGTAGGCCCACGAGCCTCTCGGGCTGCGGACATACTCCTTCACTCCGCCTGAATACCACGGCTGCACGTTGAAAAGCAGCTTTGTTTTGAACGAGTCAGCACGTATGGCGAGGTCGCTGCTCATATCCCTGACTACGTCTAGATCCCAGTCAGTCCATTCAAGTCCAGTCTCGTGAACAGCCTCTCGTGTTGCCGTGCTTATCTGGCGTTTCCACCGCTTCCGTTGCTGTCGTATCGTTTGTGTCTTCATGATCCCTCACTTTCTGTGCATTAACAGAGTGAGGGTGGGCCATTTTTTTGTTGAAACCGGCAATCAGGCCCTTGTGCCTGCAAAACGACGGTTCATCGTGTCTCGCTCCGATGCAAAAGCTGCCTCGATCCGTTCTTTAAGTTCCGGGTCATTCCCTGCGAACGTGCTGACTGCTCGTTTGATTTTTTTGACGATCTCTTTCAAAGCGTAGTGGCTCTCAAGGCCCGGCTGGCCACGTAGTTCACGGGTGTCGCCGCCATCGAGGCGATGGTCGAGCACCCGGAGAGCAACGTCGCCAAGCGTCTGGCGAACGTAGGCACGAAACCGCTCCACCAGATCATCTTCCGGCTGCGGAGCGACTGAGCGTTGCGGGACCGTTTCCAGTTCGTGGTCCGAATATCTGCGGCGAACACGCTGACGACGAGTCGCCAACGTGATAATGCTGTTTTTCACAGCGGTGGCGAATCGTGCCAGAAACGGCCCTTGGACGTTCTTGAACAGGGCACCGGTGATGAGCTTCACGACAATGTCGTGGACCAATGGATCTAGCTCGGGATCACGGAATCCGGCTCCACGCAGGGACCGGTCGATATAGCCAACGAAATCCATAGCCATGAGCCGCTGAAGCTCAACAGGGTCCATTGGCTGTCGGGCATGAAGCTTCTCGATCTCGTCATAGAAAAGGGCGTTCATGCCTCCACGTGGGAAAAGCTCACTCACTTCAGCGATGGGCTGATGGTGTGATCGGAGCCACGATGGGAAGTCGAGGAGTGCCATACACGTATCTATGGCACCGACCCCTAGTTTTCTCGTCCTCGTGAAGGCTCTCGCTGGTTGTGTTTCAGCACACCAGCAAGGAGCCACACGTGACCGACTTCAACAGTGTCCAGCCCACCAGCCTCAGCCATCTGATCGGCAACCGGGGCGTAATCGAACAGGTGACTGTGGCTCTCGACGCCGCCTTTCAGGACAACCGGCGTTTCGACCACTCGCTCTTGATTGGGCCACCGGGCATGGGGAAAAGCTCGTTGGCCTCTGTGATCGCCAAGGAGATGGCGGTGCCATTCCACGAAGTGCTCGGTCAGAACCTCCGCAGTCCATCCGATCTGAACAACCTGCTGCTGCAAGCTGAGGACAAGGCGGTCGTCCACGTGGATGAGATCCACGAAGCCCCGCAGGCCATCCAGACCGCTCTCTACATGGCCATGGACAAGCGGCAGATCATGGTGCGTGGCGGATCGGCCATCACGGCGTTGCCGCTCAACGACTTCACTCTCTTGCTCTCGACAACGGAAGAGCATGACCTTCTCCAGCCTCTTCGTGATCGCATGAGACTGACGCTACGATTCGACTTCTATTCAGAAGAAGATCTGTGTCGTGTTGTTGATCTACGAGCACGAGCCTTGCAGTGGGATCTTGATCCTCGTGTGTTGCCGATGATTGCAGCACGTGGCAAGGGAACGCCACGACTTGCTCTCAAGTGGATGCAGGCTGCGTATCGAAGTTGCCGTGCTGCTGGTGAGACCGGCGTGACGATGGAGCATCTACTTCATGCGTGTCGCCTCGAAGGATGCGACAGCCTCGGGCTTGGGTTTCTCGAACAGAAATACCTCCGACTACTGTTCGATGGGCCTCGCCGTGTCAACGTCTTGGCAAGCGCCCTTGGGGTGCCAACTAAGACGCTTACAACGGTCACGGAATCGTTTCTGATCCGTGCAGGTCTTATCGACAAGGACGATCAGAGTCGTCGTGTTCTCACGCCGAAAGGGCGTGAACATCTCGCAGCGAACACGCAGGAATAGTCCCGAAATCATGTCGGGATCGTCCCGTTTCCGTACTGCCCGTGAACCACCTTCGTCCTAGTCCCGGGGCAAGGTGGTCCATCTCCATACCAACTAGGCGATCAGGCCAGTTCACCTTCAGGAGCATTTCCGTGTCAGGACAAACCCGAAGTCGGTTCATCACCCTTCAGGAGTTGTGCGAGATGCTCGGTATCTCGAAGGGCCGCTATTACACGCTCCAAAAGCGTGGAATCTTCCCGGCCCCTCAGCGGACCAGCAGCAATCGTCCCGTCTTCGATCAGGAACTGGTGCAGAAGTGTGTTGAGGTGGTTCGAAGTCGTATCGGGGTGAATGGGGAACCCATCCTCTTCAATCGCAAGCCTGTTCCGGAACCGTCCAAGAAGCGTCCTGCTTCAGTCAAGGGAAAGCACGACGATCTGATCGTAGCCCTTGGATCGCTGGGGCTGAGCGTGACTGCCGAACAGGTCGCCGCCGCCATCGCCGCACTGCCGAATGCTGGGGCTGACTTGGCCGAGCCTGCACTCATCAAGGCGGTCTTCCTCCACTTGAAGAAGCAGGGCTGACCGAACTATTTCCGAAGAAAAAGTGACGGCGAATCAGAAACGACCCTGAAAACAAGGCACGAACGGCACGAAAAACCCGACGACCATGGCCCGCAAAACGACCACCACCGAAGCCGTTTCCTACCTCCGCTGTAGCGGGCTGGGGCAGGTGGACGGTGATACGTGGGATCGCCAGACCGCCGCCATCACCAAGTACGCCCGGAGCCACGGAATGATCGTGGTGGATGAATTCCGGGATGCGGGAGTCTCAGGGGCAAAGGATCTGGACAGTCGGCCCGGATTGGCAGCACTGATCGACCGGATCGAGAGCAACGGTGTCCGGGTGGTGCTCGTGGAGAACGCCACAAGACTCGCCCGTGATCTGATGGTGTCGGAGGTCATTCTCCAGCAACTCACGGCGGTGGGTTGCACGGTGATCGCCGCCGACAGTGGAACCGATCTCACCGCCGATACCGACGATCCGACGAGACGATTGATTCGGCAGGTATTAGGTGCGGTTGCCGAGTTTGACCGGCGGGTAACGGTCCTCAAGCTCAGGGCGGCTCGTGAACGTATCAGAGGTCGTGGCAAGCGGTGTGAGGGCCGAAAGCCTTTCGGAGCGAGGCCCGGTGAACGGGAAGCCCTCGACCGTATCCGTGAGTTGTATCGAAAGCCTCACGGGCACCGCCGTCGTTCACTACAAGCCATCTGTGACGTTCTCAATGCAGAAGGTGTTGCCACTCGTTCCGGAAAGCCTTGGCATCCGCAGGTGTTGAGTCGAATCGTGCGACGAGGGTTCGCTGCCGCTGAATAGCGTCCTCAAGTCACTACCCGTTGGTTCATACCAACTAGAAGGCCATCACCAGCACCTTCTAGGAGTGGAGAGATGAGCAAGCAGCAGGATCTTCGAGAGTGCATCACCAGCCAGATCATCGCCGCAATCGAGGGCGGCACACTTCCTTGGCGTAGGCCGTGGAGCATTTCGGCAAATGCCGGTGCCCCGTGCAACGCCACGAGCCGCAGGCTCTACCGGGGCGTGAATCCCTTTGTGCTGCAACTCTCGGCAGATCGTCAGGGATTCCGGAGCCGCTTTTGGGCGACGTTCCGCCAGTGGCAGAGCATCGGCTGCTCCGTCATGAAGGGACAGAAGGGAACGCAGATCACGTTCTCTACGCCCATAACAAAGACCACCACCGACAAAAAGGGTGACGAGCAGGAAGAAAAGTTTTGGATTCTACGGGTATTCACGGTTTTCAACGCCGAGCAATGTTCCGGTGCCGAACGTTTCCACGTTGGCGACGAGCCGGTTTCCAACGAGGAACTCGACCATCGTTTCGATGAGGCTCAGCGGGTTGTCGAGGCTACCGAAGCCCGAATCACTCATGGTGGCGACCGAGCCTTTTACGTGCCAGAGACCGACACGATCTACATGCCCAATCGAACGCAGTTTAAGGAAGCGGATTATTTCGACACACTCTTTCACGAATCGGCTCACTGGACGGAACAGCCGGCCCGCACGAACTGGGATCGGTCAAAAGCGGGGAACACCTACGCCGCTGGTGAACTGCGGGCCGAACTCGCTGCCTGCTATCTCTCGAACGAACTCGGATTGCCGAGTGAGCATCTGCTCACGAATCACGCTGCCTATTTGCAGCATTGGCTCGAACAGATGCGGGAGAACCCCTCGTTCATCTTTCGCATCAGTGCCCAAGCGTCGAAGGCAACGGATTTTATCCTGTCGTTCGTTCGCAAGACCGAGCCGGTGGAAGAGGAAGCGGTGGCGTGAAGTTGTTCACGTTTCTTCGTCCTTAATCGTGGGGTGAGTGTCTGTCTTTGCAGATGAGCAATACCAACTAGATCGCTGCCCCAACACGGGGTTGTGATCGAGTGCAACCCACCAGAGAGGAAACGATGGACAGCACCATCAAGGCTTTGATCGTGAAGAAGTTTAAGGACAGTGAACTCGAACTTGGCGTTGGTCGTCACAACGTCGATGAGACTTTCGTGGTTCGTGTGGTCGGCAGCGTCGAAAAACATCCCGATGTCTTCTGCTTGCCAACCGTGAGCGTTCCCTTGATTTCGACCTTGGCGTTCGTATTTGAACGGCTGGCCGTGGATCGGGACAGCACCGTGTCGATCCTTCGTGAGGCCATCACCGAAGCCATGAAGGCCAAGGTGAATGAGGACGCCGCCATCACCGCACGGATGGAGCACGTGCAGGAGAGCATCGACGTTGTGAAGCGGGACATCCTTCAGCAACTCCCGAAGATGCGTCGGTCTGGAAGGACGGACGTTTCGGATCTCTCCGTGAAGATCAGCGAACTGTCGCCTGTTGAAACCCCGCTCTTTTCTGTGGCGTGATCTTGCTGGTGGAGGGTGTGGGGCGGTGGGTTCCTCTGCCGCCCCACACCTATCCGGCAATACCAACTAGGTGTGTGTCACCCCTTCACTTGAAAGGAACAACTCATGGCAATGGACGAACACGACATGATGGCGGAGCAGCAACTCTATCCTTGGCTTGACGATCCGAGTTGCGATCCGTCGTGCGATGCAAGCGACGAAGGCAACTACGACCCGTGTGAAGACGATCCCATGGATGGCGACCACGAGAGTGGATTCACCAGTGCCGGATGGGGCTGCGATGAGTCCTACGGCCTGTACGGCGACGACGAGTGATACCAACTAGGGGGGCTGTGGTGATGAGCCACAGCCCCCTTTCCCATTCACGAACAGGAACACCCACGATGAGTGACACGACCGAAACGATTCGCCGCACCTTGGTCCAGCAGATCAACACCGATGCTGGTGATCGCCAGCGCCTCGAAGAGAAGCACGGGCAGGTGTGGAACACGCAGCAACTTCAGGAGGACTTTGATGTGTTGCAGTTCGCTGCACCTTTGATTGTGGTTCGGGAGCGAAGCACCGGACGGATGGGCAGTCTCTTCTTCCAGCACCAGCCCAGGTTTTATTGGGGGTTCAAGCCAGACTCATTATGGTCTGGTTCAAGACCCGAGCGAGGGTCGCATCGTTCGACCCCAGTGGCAAAAACAGAAGCCGGGAAACTCGTGGCGAATACTCGGCGGATCGATACCACCTAGGTCCGCAGATGAGCGATACCGGGGTTGTCGCTTTTTTGTTGAAAAGGAACTCGACGCTCACCTAATAGGTGGCTGAGAGTTTTTTGAAAAAGCGAATTGTGAAAATACGCCGGGGGAGTTTTTGTGGTGGGGGCTATTCCGCCTTGATCTTGAAGGTCTTCTTCTGGCCATCTCGTTGGACTTCAAGATTCCACGACTCGCCATAGTTTGTCATGGATAGAAGCTGCATCGCACGTAGCAACGTGCCAGGCGATTTGCCTTCCACGGTCATCAGCACGTCGCCCACCTTAAGCCCCGCCTTCTCCGCCAAAGAGTTCTTGAGAACAGCCGCTGCGACCAACGGATCCCCGGCATGTTCTTGGTTGATTGAAAGTCCTAGCATTGGAGCGAAGCGAGCCGTCACCGAGAGTCGGCTGACGTACAGAGCACAACTACCTGCTCCAGCGTCGAAGGCACCCAAGTTGACCAGATAGATCATCTCGGGATCAGTGCCAGTGGGAGGTGTCGCTTTCTTGCTAAATGCCTTACTTGTCGGCACTCCACGCTCAGCGAAAACCTCCTTGATCGTTGGCTCCCCCTTCTTGGCATCTCTGGAGACAACCCAACTGCATGAGAGGTCTAGCGTATTGCCCCCGTCATGTGTAAACACGTTGGCGAATGGATGAATGTTAGGGGGCATTGCCGCATTGGGATTTATCTGGAAATGGGCATGCTTGTCTGCGGGGCTCACATCGGCTTCTACGGTCAGGGGCAGACGGCATCGCTTAGGGTATAGCAGCACTGCCTTTGATAGCCCGCCATCCTTTGGGCTTAACACCAACGCCTTTCGCTCAGCCGAAAACGACACATTCGTCATATCCGAAATCGGTCCGGCAAACCTTTGCAGCGCCTCCTCATTCTCGAACGTTTCAGTAATCTGCCAGACCCCATTGCCCTTGTCCTCTTTCTGGTAGCCACCGGGGACGGAATCACCTTTGGAGCGAAGGCGCATGGTTTCCAGCGTGCAGGTGCCGTCAGCAGCAAACTGATAGCGCAATCTCACTACTCGGGCAGTCTCGCTAGCCGCCTCTTCCTCGGCATCGCCGCCGCCGATCTTCGTCACGATTTCCAGGTCTGGGTCATACCCAAAACTGATCGTGCCCCCGACCTTCAGGCCCGAGATATCGCCAGCCTTCTTGGCAACTTCCAGTTCGAGGGTTTTCGTGCCCTTTGCAGTTTTGCGTTCGATAGTGATTGAGCGGTCATCAGCATCAACTGCCTTCACCACGCCCTCAAGTTCGAGGACTTCGCCATAGGACGGCGACAGTCCGACGACCAGCACGCCGACAGTTGCAAAGACTCGAACGATACGGAACCAGGCGGATAGCATGACCACCCTTCTTTCAAGCGTTGTGGCAACTCAGATCAATCGAGCTTCAACTTCTTACACGTGTAGGACATCGAAAAGTTGGGGTTTTCTTTAAATGCCTTGAACTCTTTTGGTCGTTCGGCATTCCCATCAGCATTCCGGCGGTAGCAGAACTTGAGTTCATCGCCATTGATTTCGTAGATACAGAGCAGATTGAAATCGCCTCCCGCCGGACCCTTTCCGGTGAGGTCAATCGCCTTCTTGTCGGGGTCGGCGGTGAATGAGCCGCCGTACTTCACCACCTTGCCATCTTTGTTCGTCTCCTCGAACGTCAAGGTGTTGCCTTCAATGATGATTCGTCGGGACTGCTCCCGCAGGTCTTTTGGCGGCATCATCGTGCCGTGACGATCCACTTTTGTCGCCATCCACACCCCTTCCAGTTCCTTGAGGGCACGCTTGCCTTCCTCGCTCAGCCCCTTCTCGATCTTCGTGACGATCTCGGCGTCGGGGTTGTAGGCGAAACTGATTTTGTCGCCTTCTTTGAATCCCGAGATGTCCCCCGCATTCTTGGCAACTTCTAGTTCAAGAACCTTTTCGCCTTTGGGTGTTTTGCGAGAGATTGAAATGGCACGAGCATCCTGGTCGATGCTCTTGATCGTGCCCTCCAGTTCGATGACTTCGGCGTGGGCGAGTGGGGCCAGCACACTGAAGACCACCGCCATAACGATATTTGTTAGCGATAGTCCCCAAATACCTCGGCGGCAGAGAGCGAAAGCAGCCATGTTTATTCCTCCAGTCGCTTGTAGACGTAGTAGTGAGACCAGTTCGGCTTCTGGGTGTCGGATTTGAATTTCTTGGGTCGTGTTGCATTCCCATCCGTGTTTGCCCGACAGCACAACTTCAATTTGTCTCCGTCGAATTCGTAGATGCCGACATATTCGAAGGCATCGTTCGTGCCAGTGACCTTTCCCACAAAATCGAAGGCTTTTGTCTCTGGGTTAATTTCGAACTTGCCATCAGCACCGACCGCCTTCCCATTGTGAAGCCGCTCTTCGTGAAACGAGTTCCCCTTGATGCGAATGAGCCGATTCAGTTTGCGAACAGCGATACGATCCATTGGCTCGCCTCCAAACTCGGCTTCTACTGCTTCCCATTCGCCTTGAAGAGCCTTCATGTCACGGGCCACGGCTTCATCCGCCGCTGCGTCTTCTCCAACGGTGATTGACTTCGCAACTTCTAGTTCACTGTCGTACTCGACGGTTGCCTCTTGATCTGGCTTGAGATCCTCAATGCCGAGTTCTTTCCCGTCGATGGTGATCCGGCACTTCTTTGCAACATCCAGGGTCTTCCGACCGATGGTGATTTCTCGTTTGGGGGCATCGACACTTTTGATCGTGCCTTCCAGTTCGATGACTTCGGCGTGAGCAAGTGAAGCCAACCCAACCAGGATGGCGAAGACGGCAAGGCGGATCATGTGGCGGCTCCCATTGGGGCAAAAACGGCATCCTTCTAGTGGCGGTCATCCTACTCCTTTTGGCGATCCCCCAAAGCCGCCGTGCGGCTCTGCTGGGGAATTAGTTGTGTGCTCACGAAACCCTAAAAAACCAATTGCCGCTGACGGCATTTGCTGGGCGGTCGGCTTCACGTTGGCGGCGGCTGCGGCATGGCTCGCCGCACCAGGTCAACGGCGTCCATGCTTGCAAACTTCTCAAGTCCAATCCGAGTCTGGCAATAGTCCTTCAGTGCCTTGATTTCTTCATTCAGGATTATGGCGATCTTTCTTACGCTCTTCGTGCGCAATGCCTGCCGGGCTACCTCTGCTGTGAACACGGCAAACTGTTCCTGAAAGCCCTCCTCGAAAAGCTTGATCTGCCACCGTTCCCAGTCTGCTTCTTTTTTTATTTTTCTCAGGTACTTGCGTTGCCGATCTTTCGCTTCCTCAATCATCGCTGCGTAAGCGTTCCATCCGCTCCATTGCGATAGCGACATTGGCGTTTTCTCACCACGCTCACTCACAAGGCTCAATTGCTTCTCCCCTTCAAGCAGACGATGGTTTGCGGCTCTCAGCCGCTTCCGCACTTCCCTGGGCAAGGCACAGCCGCCATTCACGACTATGCCCGTAACGACTTGCCGTTGGTTGCGTCGGAGAACCCGGGTCTTGTCCTTCCGAAGGGCGTAGCCGTAGTCATGAAGAATTGCCTTTACGGCACGGATCACAAAGAGGGGATCCACCGTGACAATGTTTCGTCCGAATGGCGGTAAAGGAGAGAACGCCAGGTCGTCGGCGTAGCGGGAATACGCCAACTTGTGGCGTGATGCAAACTGGACGAGCCGATGATCCATCGTGAAATTCACGATGTTCGAAACGATAGGGCTGGTTGAAGCCCCCTGCGGCAGACCATCGCCGATGGGATTGCATACCACACGAGCGACAACAGCGGCTCGCTCTTGGGACCATCCAAATTCGACGAGCCGGTTGTTCACCCTTGTTTTGCTGGTAGACGAAAAGTAGTCCTTGATGTCAACCAAGAGAACCCATGGCTTGGCGGCGTGCTCCTGGGCATGGTGAACCGTTCCTCTGCCCCGCACGAAGCCCTTGGCGGCGTTATGCACGGGCAGCCGTTGAAATATTTTCCTGAGCAGGGTGCGTTGAACGTGGTGCAGTTGCCTGTTCGGTATCCGAAGCAGCCTTCTCCTGCCGTCCTTTTTTGGAATCTCCCGAATGCGATAGTCGAGCGACACATTGCACAAGTCTGTGTCGCTCAAGCCTGTAATGAACGGCAGGATTCTGCCAAGCCGCTCATAACGACGGTGCGGGCTGAACTTCGGCATCAATGCTTTCCCTGTGAATAAGGAAGCAGCCATGCCCGTTAAGGCATGGCTGCTCAGCATCTTGCGGAACTTTTTCTAATACCACGTGTGGTATGTAGAAAAAGATTCCCCTGGCGCAGTGCTATC